>Ga0310811_10006513_pt1 | contig 14940 bp, 12 predicted proteins | sample YCmetagenome_FD_207642 | JGI IMG/M metagenome (GOLD analysis project Ga0310811, IMG submission 207642) | Soil microbial communities from experimental microcosm in Duke University, North Carolina, United States - YC | ecosystem: Engineered > Artificial ecosystem > Soil microcosm > Unclassified ...
ACATACGGCGTGCCCGGGCTGTCGGGCACGCGAGGAGTTTATCGTCGATTCAAAAATCCTGCCCGCGCGGCAAAGCGGCAGCGGCCACGCTATGCGCGATGCCTCGCTTGCCGTCAAGCTTCGTACTTGAACGACAAAGAGACTCGGGCTCGGTATTCAACGACCTTGCCACCATCGACCTTCATATCAAGCTTGGAGACTTCGGCAATCCGCAAATCACGCAGCGAGTTTGCAGCCGTTTCCACCGCATTTTTCGCCGCATCCTCCCAAGAGGTCGGGCTGGTGCCGATGATTTCCGTGACTCTATAAACGCTCGACTCAATGTCCGTGGCCATGATTCCTGCTCCTCTGGGGGCGGAGATGCGAGTGCCGCATCTCCATCATTTCATGATAGGGCGAGCCGCTACCCTGCGTATCAGCGGTGAATCATGCAGCGGGGGTCGCGTGCCCCCTGTCGCCCTTCGTCCGCGCGTCGTCGTATTCCAGCGAGATGTCCTTGTTCGTGTAATCGCCAAGCCGCGACGCGGCAATCAGGCTGACCACCGCGCAGGCCAGGATATAAGCGGCGATTGCATAGCCCGAATGGTAGTAAGCGAAGAGCGCGGTCGCAATCAGCGGCGCAGGGCCGCCGGCAATGACCGAAGCCAACTGGTAGCCCAGGGACGCACCGCTGTAGCGCAGCCGCCCCGTGAAGGATTCGGCGATCAACGCCGCCTGGGGACCGTACATCATCGAATGCGGGACCAGCGAGAGCACAATGGCCGCGAAGATCCACATCGGATTCTTGGTGTCGACCATCGCAAAATAGAGGAAGCCGAATAGGCCGACGACGGCGGCGCCGATCATGTACATCCGCCGCCGCCCGATCAGATCGGACACATGGCCAAAGAGCGGGATGGTAACGAATTCCAGCACTGAGGCCACCAGCACCGCCGCCAGCAACAGGTTGCGTGTCACGCCCAGTGTCGAGACGCCGTAGGTGAAGACAAAGGCCGTGAAAATATAGAAAGGCGCCTGTTCGGCCATGCGTGCAAAGGCCGAGAGCAGTATGTCTTTCGGCTGGCGGCGCAATACCGTGAGCATCGGTGTCTTCTCGATCTTGCGCTCAGCCAGGAGCCGCGCGAAGATTGGCGTTTCGAGAATATTCAAGCGGATGTAGAGGCCAATGGCGACCAATACGATGCTGAGGAGGAAAGGCACGCGCCAGCCCCACGTCAGGAAACCGTTGCCGGAAATTTGACTGATGGCCAGTACCGCCAGGTTGGCCAGAAACAGTCCCGCCGGCACCCCAAACTGCGGCCAGGAGGCGACGAAGCCGCGATGCGCGTTGGTGCGAGCCCACTCCATCGACATTAAGACCGAGCCACCCCATTCACCGCCGACGCCCACTCCCTGGATGAAACGCAGCACCGTGAGGATGACGGCGCCCCAGATGCCGATCTCCGCGTAGGTGGGCACAAAGGCCACGGCAAATGTGGCGACTCCCATCAGTAATAGTGTGACGATCAGCGTGGCCTTGCGTCCGATCCGATCGCCATAATGGCCGAATATCGCCGCGCCGACGGGCCTTGCCACAAAGCCGACGGCATAGATCAGAAATGCCTGCAATGTCCCAACCAGTGGGGCCGACTCCGGAAAATAGAGCTTGGCGAAAACCAGACCGGTTACCGTACTGTAGAGGAAGAAGTCATACCATTCGATCGTGGTACCGATCGTGCTAGCGATGACGGCGCGGCGCAACTGGCGCCGAGCGTCTTGATCGGAGAGGGACGTCGCCGCAGATTCCGTGGAAGCCATTTGGAATCCTTCCCAAAAATGCGCCATGCCGCGTAAGACAATTTTCGCGATGAGGGGTTCCGGTGGCGAAAAGTGCGACGGGCGATATTTTTGGTATTCGCCTACGACCGAACAGGTACATTGCTTGCGGGGCAAGCAAAGCGAACCGTACGTCTACGTTAGCGGCCGCGACCGTAGCCAAAGCCGCGACCGTAGCCATAACCACGACCGTAGCCATAGCCTCGACCGTAGCCATAGCCATAGCCTCGACCGTAGCCGTATCCATAGCGACCATAGCCATATCCATACCCGTAGCCGCCACCTACGATAACGGCTGCAGGAGGGGGAGCGTACGCGGCATACGGCGCCGCATAAATCGGCGCGGCGGGGGCGACGTAGGCCGGCCCAACATAGGGGCCATAACCTCCCACCCCAACCGACACATAAGCCAAAGCGTCAGACGAAGCCGCAAGAGCAGTAATGGCAACAAGGGTGCCGAGCAATGACATCTTCATTAAAAATCTCTCAATTTTTCACGCATCGATTTATCTTTCACGAAGCGTTTTCAAAGTGAAGCTAAAGTATAGACTTCAATTGGCATGACAAATCGATTAAAACTGTAACGGGGTATTCCATTTATTTCATAGCCGTTTGCGCTAACGCTTCGGCGGCTGCGGATTGTTCGCCGGGTTCGTGTCGTATTTCGCCAATCGCTCGATGCTCGTTCCGTCCACGAGAGGCGAAAGGTCAGCCTCAAGAGCATCCGCGACTTGCTTTGAATAAACTGCTTCTCTATTCACGTACACGGTGTGAGAGCGAAGGTGCTTAGCCTTCTTCGCCGGGTCTTCTAGGGTCTCTTTTGTCCACGCGTATAGCGGATAGTGTTGGATGCCTTTCGCTTCTGCTTCAGCGACGTAATCGGCGAATGCGTCAAATTGGCACTTCAGAGACGCATGATTTGCGGCAAGAACGCGTTTCAAAGATTGCAGAACATCAGTTTGTTGCCCGTTGCGAATTGCAAGTGCAAACGCCTCACTGAACTGCATCCTGACCTGCCATTGCCATGCAGTGTCCATGGTTTACCTCCGTTCGATTCTGGCGACTTGATGGCGACTTGATTATAAGACGACCTATCAACTACCGTGTGAAGAGAGTCGGCTCGGCGTCGCGGTAGCTTCTTTGCCATAAGTCGCCGATGCCGGACACAGTCCAATTCGAAGAGGACTGCTGTCTGTTCGCGGTCGAAGTCGAATGCGCGCCGCGGCATCGCCGGCAACGACCCGTCACGCGCGGTACCCGCGTGGCTCGGTGCTTGCGCATGTCAAACAGGCGAGTGGCCAATCTCGACAGGGAACCGACATGCTTTTAAGACTTTTTCGTACTTTTTCCGCCGCCCTGCTGGCCCTTGCGGCACTGTATGCCATCGCGGCCGCTTCCTCGTCGGTCGAATGGACCGGCATCACCGAAATCGCTGAGGGCCGCGGCGAGAAGGGGGTATGGCAGCAGAACGACTCGCGCTACGACTATGTCGATGACGCGACCGTCGCCTTCGATTCCGCCGACGGTATCAAGGTGGCATGGGTCGATCAGCAGAAGAAAGATGTTTTTTTCCAGTCGCTGTCAGCCGACGGAACTGCGCAAGGCCGGCCGGTTAACGTGTCGCGCAATCCGGCGACATTTTCCTGGCTGCCTCGCATGGTGGTGGCGCCGGGAGATCCGGGTGCGATCGGCCTACTTTGGCAGGAAATCATTTTCTCCGGCGGATCGCATGGCGGCGATATCCTGTTCGCGCGTTCCACCGACGGCGGCGCGAGCTTTTCCGCGCCCATCAATTTGTCGAACTCGCGTGGCGGGGACGGCAAAGGGCGGCTGGACCGCGACACCTGGTCAAACGGCAGCCTGGACTTGGCGATCGCGCCGAACGGCGCATTGCTGGCCGCGTGGACAGAGTACGACGGCATGCTGTGGCTGGCCCGCTCGACCGACGGCGGCGCGAGCTTTTCGCGGCCTGTGCATATAGCCGGCGATGGCAAGCGGCCGGCGCGCGGCCCATCGCTGGCCACCGGTCCCGGCCAGACCGTCTATCTGGCCTGGGCGGTCGGCGGTGAGCGCAGTGCCGGTATCAGTGTGGGCCAGTCGGACGACGGGGGCCAAACCTTCGGCCGGCCGTATGGGGTTGGCGTTGGTCTGGGCCATGCCGACGCGCCCAGGCTGACCGCGGGGCGAACCGGCACGCTGCACTTGGTGTATGCGCAAAGCGAAGACGGGCACTCGGGCCGCTACCATGTGCGCTACGCCCAATCGATCGGCGGTGTGGGCAAGTTCGGCATTCCGCAGGTTATTTCGCAGCCGCAGCGACATGCCGGCAACGGCGCCGCGTATCCGGCCGTGGCAGTCGATCGGTACGGGACGCTGTACGTGGCATGGGAACTGTTTCAAGGTGCTTCAGCCCGGCCGCGGGGACTGGAATTCACGGTCTCGCGCGATAACGGGCGCAGCTTTTTGCCGCCGCAACGGGTGCCAGGTAGTCAGGACGATCGGGGGGGCGCAAATGGCAGCCATCAGGGACTTCTGGGCAAAAAACTTGCTGTCGGCGACCACAGCATTGCCGTCGTCAACAGCAGCATGACATTGGGCGAGCGCAGCCGGGTGTGGTTGATGCGCGGGCGGATAGAAGGCGCCAGCAACGCGCACAGTCCCCGCACGTTGGGGCCTTGTTTCCGAATTGATGTCTGCGGCTTGGCGCCTACCCGGGGATGAGACGGCTCGTCGCATGGGCATCACACAATTGAACGGATACACTCATCTCCAGTGTGATATCGCTGCCCCGGTGTAGCGGTGCGCATTCGGAAATCGCCGCTTGTCGAAGCCGACATCCGATACTGGAGGTTCACCTTGATGAAAGCATTCATTCCCGCTGTCGTTCTCGTTTCTGCCTTGGCAGCACCCGTTGTAGCGTTCGCGCAGGAATCGAACGCACCTTTGACGCGTGCGCAAGTGCGCGCTCAAGTCGTCCAAATTGAGAAGGCGGGCTACCAGCCAGCAGGCGGCGCCAGTCCTTATTACCCGGCGGACATCCAAGCTGCTGAAGCACGTGTGCCGGCAGCGAAGGCTGCATCAAGCAGCACCGGTGGCGTGGGTAGCGGTTCCTCCGCGATTGTGGTGACGCACTGACGAGTGGTTACAGCGCCGCTTGGTGAATCGTTGATGACCTTTGCAGCCGGGAGGCCCGCTGACGCCCGAAAGCTAACCAGCTTGTCGCCCAAACGGGCCAGTCCTGGTCGGCGTTTCTAAGCGTCAGCAATGGTCAGTTTCGCATGCCCATGGCGCCTTTTTGACCCGGAAGTCGATGAAGCTTAGAAGCGGGTAAGTAAGCCTACGGTGACCGCGACTTGCTTGTCGTTGGCCGAAGGCGCCAAACCGTTGATGTCAGCCGTAAACGTGTTGCCACCGCCGCTCACGTGCTGGAACTGCCCTTCGACGTACAGGTTGGTCCGCTTGGACAGCGTGTAGTTCAACATCAGGTTGGCTTGGTTCCACTTCGGGCTCGATCCGTTGAGGCTGTAGCTGCCGTCCGTGTAGGTGTACGAACCGATGACAGTGAATACCGGCGTCAGGTTGTAGCGTGCGTTGATTTCGTAGTTGTCCAAACGCAGGCTCGCGTTGCCGAGCGCGAGCGAGGTGGAGTTGGTGTTGTTGATCTCCGTGGCGTTTTCCAGTTTCGTTTCGGTGAACACAAAGCCGACCGTCCCCTGGCCGAACACGTAGTTCAAACCGGCGCCGAACGTACGTTGCTGACCGGCGCTAAAGGTCGAGTCGCTGCCGCCGGAAGCGAGGGAGTCTGTCGCGCCGGATAGATTGGTGAGACTGCCGCCGTTATTGATCTGCAGGTACGACGCCGCGAAACGCAATGGACCGTTGTTATACGAGGTACCAAAGCTATAGGCCCGGTTGTTGGAAAAGCCGCCGGCAGCGTTCGAGAAGCCGTAGAGGCTGCCGAACTGCCAGCCGCTGTAGTTCAGGCTCGTGTACTTGATCGCATTGTTAATCCGCATCGTGTTCTGCAGATTGTCGTTGTCGTACGGGTGGGCGAAGAACACACCGCCGTTCGCGCCGCCAGCGCCCGACAACGGCGCCAGGAAGTCGACCATCGAATCATATTGACGACCGAGCGTCACCGTACCGTATTGGTCGCTCGACAGACCGACGAACGCCTGCCGGCCGAACAGCAGGCCGTGCTGGCCAAGGGCGCCGTTGGTGAGGGTGAAACCGTTTTCCAACGTGAAGATAGCTTTGAGGCCGCCGCCCAGATCTTCAGAACCACGCAGACCAAAACGGTCCGGGACGACGCTGGCGTTGGTCATTAAAAAGTTGCTGTGCCCTGTTCCTCCGGTGCCCACCTTTTGATTCGACACGTACGTCAGTCCCGTATCGATCAAACCATACAACGTTACGCTGCTTTGAGCGTGCGCCGCGGTTGAAAAAATGCCCGTCAGCAGCGTGATCAGAAGCGTTTTCTTCATGGCTATAGAAACCTGTTGTTATAAAGACGCTTGCGACATACCGTCGCAGCGGGGGCAGTATAACAATCAGTTTTTCTATCCGTATCGGTAGACTACGCGAGTTCGACCAATAAACGGGGTCCGCCATTTCACGCGGAAGCCTTGCGTGGCTTGGCTAGGCAGGGTGATTGCAGCCGCAAAATGTAAAAAAGATTTCATATAAATGGATATATAAATTCACATTTTGGCGCAGTCGAAAACCTTTTTACCACGCGTTAGCGCATTGCAACACGCTCCGTCGCTTTCACGAAGTTTTCAAAAAATACCAAAAGGCCAGCACGTCGAATTCCGGGAGGTTTTCCGGCACTGAGAAAAGGGGCGCCACCACCGTGGTGTAAGCGCGAACTGGGCACGGCGCTATACTTATAGGCCGGTTCACCGCACCACAAGCCGGCGTAGCGTACGTCGTCACGGCGTTCCTGTACGGCTGACCGCTTGCCGGTGCAAGGCCCGAAAATTGGCGGATCATGATCTGGAACGGCTGAGAATCGACCGGCCAGCGGTCGGCACTGTCCCGCGGTCGCGGCGCAGCTGGATCCGTTACGCGGTCATAGCGCTGCTCATCGTCGCGGTGCTCGGCGTTGTCGCCAGGCTGGCAGGTCCGCAGGCGGTGGAAACAACGACCGTGACATCCGCTTACCCGTCGCAGGGCTACACGCTGCTCAATGCCACGGGTTATGTCGTGCCGCAGCGCAAGGCCGCAGTTGCCTCGAAGGCGCAGGGCCGTCTCGAGTGGCTCGGGGTACTGGAGGGCACTCACGTGAAAAAAGCAGAGGTGATTGCCCGACTCGAAAGCGCGGACGTCGAGGCGGTGCTGGCCCAGGCGTCGGCGCAGGTGAAAGTGGCGCAGGCGAATCTTGAACTGCAAGTGGCCGAGCTGAAGAACGCCGAAGCCGATCTGCGCCGCTCCGCGATACTCGTGCCCAAGGGGGCGATGCCGGCAGCACAATACGATGCCGATCTCGCCCGTTACGACAAGGCCAAGGCATCGATCAACAACAGCAAGGCTGCCATCGTATCGGCGCAGGCCAACGCCCGTGCCGCTCAAGTCGCTGTAGATCAGACCGTGATTCGTGCGCCATTCGATGGCGTGGTGATCGAGAAGCATGCGAACGTGGGCGACAACATCACGCCCTTTTCGCAGGCATCCGACAGCAAGGGTGCGGTCGTGACGATCGCCGACATGGAAACGCTCGAAGTAGAAGCGGATGTGGCGGAGTCCAACATCGCTAGAATCAAGGTGGATCAGCCGTGCGAGATCCAGCTCGACGCGCTGCCCAATCTGAGACTGGCCGGCCGGGTCTCGCGCATCGTGCCGACGGTGGACCGCTCGAAAGCGACCGTGCTGTTCAAGGTGCGTTTCGTGGACCGCGATGCGCGTGTGCTTCCGGACATGAGCGCAAAGATTGCCTTCCTCTCCAGACCGGTTGCGCCGCAAGAAAAGCAGCCCGTTGTCGCGGTGCAGCCCGCCGCGATCGTCGAGCGCGACGGCAGGAAGTTGGTCTACGTGGTCAAGGACGACACGGTATGGGCGGTCCCGGTCACGGCGGGCGCAAGGATCGGCGAGCTCGTCGCGGTCCATGGCGTGAACCCGGGCGACACACTCGTCCTGGCTCCGAACGGGAAGATCAGGGACGGAACCCGAGTGACTTTGGCGAAGAAATAGCGTGAGTACCGCACCGCTCGTCGAAATTAGCCACGTTGGGAAATCCTATCGACGCGGAATCCAGACCGTGCCGGTCTTGACCGACATCACGCTAGGGATCGGCAAGGGCGACTTCGTGGCACTGATGGGCCCGTCGGGATCGGGCAAGAGCACGCTGCTCAATCTGATCGCCGGCATCGACAGGCCGGATAGCGGCGAGGTGCGGGTCGGCGGCCTAGACATCACGCGACTTCCGGAAGCGGTGCTGGCCGAATGGCGCGCGGCCAACGTCGGCTTTATTTTTCAGTTCTACAACCTGATCCCCGTACTCAGCGCTTTCGAGAACATCGAGCTGCCGCTGATGTTGACGCATTTGACCCGCAGAGAGCGGCGTGAGCGCGTCGGGCTAGTGCTCGACATGGTGAACCTGGACGACCGCATGCATCATTACCCTTCCGAGCTATCCGGCGGTCAGCAGCAGCGCGTCGCCATCGCTCGCGCGCTCATCACCGATCCGACGCTGATCGTGGCAGACGAACCGACAGGCGACCTGGACCGTGCGTCCGCGCAGGAAGTTCTTTCCCTGATACAACGGCTCAACAGGGATCTCGGCAAAACCATCGTCATGGTGACCCACGACGCGCATGCTGCCGGCGCGGCGAAGGTGCTCGTGCATCTGGAAAAAGGAGAGCTGATCGATGGAAAGTTCCGTTGAACGAAGTGGTGCCGAGCCATGTACCTGCTGAAGCTGATCGCGAGAAACGCGCTGCGGCACAAGCTGCGCACCATTCTGACCGTGATCGGCCTGACTGTCGCGGTGTTGGCCTACGGGCTGCTGCACACGGTGGTCGACGCATGGTATGCGGGCGCCGCCGCGGCCTCCAATGCACGGCTCGTGACCCGCAACGCCATCTCGCTCGTGTTCCCCTTGCCGCTGAGCTACGAGAACCGTATTCGAGGCGTCGACGGGGTGACAGGGGTGGCCCGTTCCAACTGGTTCGGGGGCATTTATCGAGAGCCCAAGAATTTCTTCGCGCAATTCGCGGTATCGAACAACTATCTCGACTTGTACCCGGAGTTAGTGCTGCCGGCGCAGCAGCGCTCAGACTACCTGCGCGACCGCAAGGGGTGTCTCGTGGGGCGGCAGCTCGCGAGCCAGTTCGGATTCAAAGTAGGCGACGTGATTCCGATCAAAGGCACGATCTACCCCGGCACCTGGGAATTCGTGGTTCGCGGCATTCTGGACGGACGGGACGAAACGACGATCACGCGTCAGTTGCTGTTCCACTGGGAATACCTGAATGAAACCTTGCGCAAGACCATGCCCCGGCAGGTGGATCAAGTCGGGGTCTACGTCCTGGGCATCTCGAACCTCGATGATGCCGCCGCGATTTCGCGCAGCGTGGACAGCGTTTTCAAAAATTCCCTTGCTGAGACCCTCACCGAAACCGAGCAGGCGTTTCAGCTCGGCTTTGTTGCGATGTCGGATCAGATCATTGCGGCGATCGGTGTCGTGTCGTATGTGGTGATCGTCATCATCATGGCGGTGATGGCCAATGCCATGGCCATGAGTGCGCGCGAGCGTACGGTCGAGTATGCAACGCTCAAGGCGCTCGGCTTCGGGCCCACGTTTCTGGCGCTTCTGGTTTTCGGGGAGTCGATCGCGATCTGCGCGATTGGCGGCAGCCTCGGCATGCTCGCCACGCCGCCGGCGGCGAACCTTTTCAAGCAAGCCACAGGCGGCGTGTTCCCCGTTTTCAACGTGTCCGTCGAAACGATCGCGCTGCAGGCGGCATGCGCGTTCGCCGTTGCGGTCGCTGCCGCCATCGTACCGGCGTTGCAGGCGGCTCGCGTACGCATTGTCGAAGGCCTGCGGGCAATCGGTTAGAGGCTCTTGTGACGATTCCGCTCACTTACATCGCGCGCAACCTGTGGACACGCCGGCTGACCACCCTGCTCACTGCCGGGGGGCTGGCGCTGGTCGTGTTCGTGTTCGCCACGGTGCTGATGCTCGACGCGGGCCTCAAGAAGACACTCGTGTCCACCGGCGAACACGAGAACGTGGTGGTGATACGCAAGGGTGCGGCAACCGAGGTGCAGAGCGCGATCGACCATAACCAGGCCAGCATCATGGCAATGCATCCGTCGGTGGCCATCGGCGCCGACGGGCGGCAACTGGCGTCGAAGGAAACCGTGGTGCTCATCTCGCTCGTGAAGCGCGGCTCGAACAAACCATCGAACGTGGTGATTCGCGGCGTCTCGCCGACGGCCCTGGGCTTGCGTCCACAAGTGAAGTTGGTGGCGGGACGCATGTTCAAAGCCGGGTCGGCCGAGATTATCGTCGGCAGCAGCGTTGCGAAGGGCTTCAGCGGCACGCAGATCGGCGAGCATTTGCGTTTTGCCCAGCGTGACTGGACCGTCGTCGGCACCTTCGACGCGGGCGGCAGCGGCTTCGACTCGGAAATCTGGGGCGATGTAGACCAGCTCATGCAGGCGTTTCGCCGCACCAGTTACTCGTCGATGGTGCTGCGCCTCGCGCAGACCAAACTGTTCGAGCGTTTCAAGGAAGACATCGATGTCGACCCGCGGCTTGCCGACGAGGCGAAACGTGAACAGGCGTTCTATAGCGATCAATCCAAGGCGCTATCGACGTTCATCAACATTCTGGGCTTTACGCTATCGATGATTTTTTCCATCGCTGCCATGATCGGCGCGATGATCACAATGTATGCGTCGGTGGCCAACCGCGTGGCGGAAATCGGTACCTTGCGCGCACTGGGTTTTAAACGCGTCAACGTGCTTGCCGCATTTCTCGTCGAGGCCCTGCTGCTGGGCCTCGTCGGCGGGGTGGCCGGGCTGGGCTGTGCGGCGTTGATGCAGTTCGCCACATTTTCCACCACCAACTTCCAGACCTTCGCCGATCTTTCGTTCCGCTTCATTCTCACCCCGGCAATCGTGGTGAAAACGCTTGCGTTCTCGATAGCAATGGGTCTCATCGGCGGGTTCCTTCCAGCGATGCGTGCCGCACGCATGAACATCGTCGATGCGCTGCGTGCACGGTGACGGTAGGTGATCCCTGCAGCCGGCTCATGCCACGTCACTGACTGAGCGATTCCCCGTCTCGCTGTACTTAGGCTAGCTGCGCTATTGTACTCAAGCGGCGTGAGCTATTTTATTTGCAGCGACTTGAAGCCGGCAGACGTGGCGCCGTTCGTCGTCTGTTGCAACGCTGCCGGCACGCATATTGCTATAAAGGCCGCCAACCTGCCTGTCAGGAGATCCATCGAGATGTCTGACGTTCAAGAGCCACCTGCGTCACCGCCGGCTTTGAAGCGTTCGGGGGCGCAAGATATAAGCTTGCCAGAAGTCTATGCATCGATAACGGTGCCCACGGGCGGCATGTGGCTGCGGCGATTTCTAGCGTTTGCGGGCCCCGGCTACATGATTTCCGTCGGTTATATGGACCCGGGAAACTGGGCCACCGATATCGCCGGCGGCTCCCGATTTGGCTATACGCTGCTGGCGGTGATTCTGCTCTCGAACATGATGGCAATTCTGTTGCAGGGATTATCCGTGCGGCTAGGGATCGCCGCAGGTCGTGATCTGGCCCAGGCGTGCCGCGACCACTATTCCAAATGGGTGAATTTCGCGCTATGGCTCGCTTGCGAGGCAGCGATCATTGCATGCGATCTAGCCGAAGTCATCGGCACGGCAATCGCGTTGCAACTTCTCTTCGGCATTCCTCTGATCGCGGGAGCGCTCGTCACCGCACTGGATGCGTTGCTTGTGCTGTACTTAATGAACAAGGGATTTCGCTTTCTCGAAGCCTTCATTATCGTCTTGCTCAGCGTGATCGCGGCATGTTTTGTCATACAAATCATCGCTGCCGATCCGCCGGTAGCGGCCATCCTGCGTGGTTTTGTGCCGTCGCCACACATTGTCACGAACCCTGAAATGCTCTACATCGCTATCGGAATCATCGGTGCGACGGTCATGCCACACAATCTTTATTTGCATTCGTCTATCGTGCAAACGCGAGCGTTCGCGCGTACCGACACGGGACGCCGCGAGGCCATCAAATGGGCTACGACGGATAGCACGATCGCGCTCATGCTGGCCCTTTTTGTTAACGCGGCAATTCTGATTGTCGCGGCGACGGCATTTCATGGGACGGGGCACGCCAATGTCGCCGAAATCGGCGAGGCGTTCACGCTTTTGTCGCCCTTGCTCGGCCTCGGCATCGCATCGACACTGTTTGCGCTAGCACTTCTTGCATCCGGCTTAAACTCGACCGTCACGGCCACACTGGCTGGCCAGATTGTCATGGAGGGCTTTCTTCAGCTACGCCTGCCCGCGTGGGCGCGCCGCCTCATCACGCGAGGCATCGCAATCGTCCCGGTCGTCGTGGTGACCGCGCTGTATGGCGAAAAGGGTACCGCGCAACTACTCGTGTTCAGTCAGGTTGTCTTGTCGATGCAGCTGCCGTTCGCCATCATTCCGTTGATTCGCTTTGTCTCCGACAAGCGGAAGATGGGAACCTTTACGATACCCAGATCGATTGCCGCGCTCGCGTGGTTCGTGGCGAGCCTGATCGTGCTACTTAACGTCAAGCTGTTGGCCGATGCCTTTCTAGGGTAACCCTCACGGCTGACTACTCGCGCTGTTGCCGCGCCATAGCACCGACCTATCGACGGCATTGCATGAAACTAATTTTGTTGATTGTCGCGCGCGCATATATTTAGTTGGATGATCGCCGACGCGATGCTCGGCCATGAGCGCGCCGTGCCAGACCCGGGGGCGTGAGATCGTCGATGCACCATTAAAAGCTGGCTTCCTCTTAGAACGATAACGTCGTCTCAAGGAGACAAAGCATGTCAAACGATGCAAAGTGCCCATTCAGCCATACCGCTGGTGGTGGTACGACGATTCGCGACTGGTGGCCGAAGCAGCTGCGGCTGGACCTGCTCAGCCAGCACTCCAGCAAGTCCAATCCGATGGACCAGGGCTTCAACTACGCCGAGGCGTTCAAAAGCCTCGACTTTGCCGCATTGAAGAAGGACCTCGGGGAGTTGATGACCAACTCGCAGGAATGGTGGCCTGCGGACTTCGGCCACTATGGTCCGCTTTTCATCCGCATGGCTTGGCACAGTGCCGGCACGTACCGCATCGGCGATGGCCGCGGTGGCGCCGGACGCGGCCAGCAGCGTTTCGCGCCGCTCAACAGCTGGCCGGACAACGTGAGCCTTGACAAGGCCCGGCGCCTGCTCTGGCCGATCAAGCATAAGTATGGTCAGAAGATTTCCTGGGCCGACCTGATGATCCTCAGCGGAAACGTCGCGCTGGAGACCATGGGCTTCAAGACTTTCGGTTTCGGCGGCGGCCGCGAGGACACGTGGGAGCCGGATCTGGATGTTTATTGGGGCAACGAAAAGACGTGGCTCGGCGGTGACGTTCGCTACGGCAAGGGCGACGCCGGCAACGAGGATGATCAAGGCGTGATCGTGGCCGACGCAGCGTTGCACGGTGAAGAGGAAAGCCGCACCGAAAGCGGGCGCAACCTGGAAATGCCCCTAGGCGCCGTGCAGATGGGGCTCATTTATGTCAACCCGGAGGGCCCGGACGGCAATCCGGACCCGGCCGCAGCGGCCCATGACATCCGCGAGACCTTCGCGCGCATGGCCATGAACGACGAGGAAACCGTCGCGCTGATCGCCGGGGGACACACGTTCGGCAAGACGCATGGCGCCGGTCCGTCCGACAACGTTGGCCCTGAACCCGAGGCCGCCGACCTCGAGAACATGGGCCTGGGCTGGAAAAACAGTTTCGGCGAAGGCAAGGGCGCCGACACGATCACGAGCGGCCTGGAGGTCACCTGGAGCGCAACGCCGACGAAGTGGGGCGTAGGTTTCTTCGAGAACTTGTTCGGCCACGAATGGGAACTGACGAAGAGCCCCGCTGGCGCCAATCAATGGGTCGCCAAGGATTCCGCCGAAACGATCCCGCATGCTCATGATCCCTCGAAGAAGCTGCGGCCGACGATGCTCACCACCGACATTTCGCTGCGCCTCGATCCGACCTACGAGAAGATCGCGCGGCGCTTCTGGGAGAACCCCGACCAGTTTGCCGACGCCTTCGCCCGCGCCTGGTTCAAGCTGACGCACCGGGATATGGGACCGCGCGCGCGCTATCTCGGCCCGGAAGTGCCCGCCGAGGCGCTGCTCTGGCAGGACCCGATTCCGGCGGTCGATCATCCCCTGGTCGATGACACGGACATCGCCTCGCTCAAGCAAAAGGTCCTGGCCTCGGGGCTGTCGATTGCCGAGTTGGTAACGACCGCCTGGGCGTCGGCCTCCACCTTCCGCGGCTCGGACAAGCGCGGCGGCGCCAATGGCGCGCGCATTCGCCTCGCGCCGCAGAAGGACTGGGCGGCCAACGAGCCCGAGCAGCTCGCGAAAGTGCTGAAGGTCCTCGAAGGCATCCAGGGCGAATTCAACGGTGCACAGTCCAGCGGCAAGAAGATCTCGCTCGCCGATCTGATCGTGCTGGCCGGCAGTGCGGCCATCGAGCAGGCGGCGCAGAGGGCTGGCAGCACGGTGACGGTGCCTTTCGCGCCGGGCCGCATGGACGCCTCGCCGGACCAGACCGACGTGCAGTCCATCGCGATGCTGGAACCGCTCGCCGACGGCTTCCGCAACTTCCTGAAGGCCAAGTTCCGCGTTCCGGCCGAGGCTTTGCTGATCGACAAGGCGCAGTTGCTGACGCTGACCGCCCCCGAGATGACGGTGCTCATCGGCGGCTTGCGCGTCCTGAACGTGCATGCCGGGAAGAATGCGCACGGCGTTTTCACCGACCGGCCGGAGACGCTCACCAACGACTTCTTCCGCAACGTGCTCGACATGGGTACGGAATGGCAGTCGGTTTCATCGACACGGGAGCTGTTCGAGGGACGTGATCGCA
>Ga0310811_10006514_pt1 | contig 14940 bp, 12 predicted proteins | sample YCmetagenome_FD_207642 | JGI IMG/M metagenome (GOLD analysis project Ga0310811, IMG submission 207642) | Soil microbial communities from experimental microcosm in Duke University, North Carolina, United States - YC | ecosystem: Engineered > Artificial ecosystem > Soil microcosm > Unclassified ...
TGCACGCTCGTTGCGCAGCTATTACGGGTGCGAGGTGAAGCTAGAATGTCTCGGCGAGAATTGCTCTACTGCTGAATGCGCTGCTTCGAATCCGGTCGCAACGCCTGCACGAGAGACCTTGGAGACCGAAGAATCGGGGAGGGGGATAGGGGGGTGAAATAACTACGACCCTTCGAGATGTAGACCGAGCCATAGCTGCATTTGTACGTCCACAAAATAGAAGTTTTTCTGAGGATTGTCACCTGAATTCTTGTAGTTCGAATTGGCTCACAGAATGGGACCGTGAACGAAAACCGCTGCCTTCCCGCGCGCCATTGCGGGGTCGGCGACACGCGCGAATCCTTCAATTGCTTCTGGGGCATGTCGCTGGAGAACTTGGAGGATGCTCGAGATTGCTAAAAGCGAGCCGACATTTGGGCACCATACGAGTGCATTGGCAATAGGGCGCTCTGTGGGAAGGCCACTGCGAGTCGACCGGTAGCAACCGGCTAGCCGGCTTTCGGCCATTTGCCGAGAACACTGTTGACTTGAATAGCTCAATGAGAGCTAAATCCCGGATGCAACAATCCAGATTTCGGCCTGTTTTGAGATCGCTGCACACTCCAATGTATCGATTACTAATCGACGAGAACCTTAGATCCTGGGCCCGCCAATGCGCATGGCCTGATAGCTCACCGACCCGTGCCTCCTTTGTCATTGGGTTGCCGTATTGAGCAGAGTCTCGATCTTCGCGTCGAGATCCTCGGGCACCGCGGGAATTGCCACACTCGCGCTCTTCGACGATTGTGTTCCCTCATTGACGCGCAGGAGAATCGGAGTATTGATTGGAAGGTCGACGTTCGACCCCTTAGTGATAAAGGCATTGTAGATCTGCATGGCAGCCCCGTAATAGCCGAAGCCTGCGGCCGAGGCTACAGATGCTTGCGCCGCTCCGGCGCCAAGCAGTCCGAAACCTCTATCGCCATTTCCCGCTCGCGATAACGCCGTCGAATCAGTGAGCGCTATTGACGGGCCGATGAGAGAGAGAGGCGCTCGCAACTGAGTAAAGATCGATGTTGTTGCCTTTATATCTCCTTCTTGGCCGATAGCAAGGCCTTGGTAACCGGCAGCCTCGAGCCCTGTAACAGTCGCATCCAGGCCGCTGGCTGCACCATCGGATGTCAACAAAGTATGAAAGGAGAAGAGAAGCATACCGTTTCTCTTCATCCAACCAGCAGATTTAGCTTTGCTCACTGTTCCTCTGAGCTTTGTGCCTGCGGGATAAAGCAGAAGGTGATCCGCGTTGTAATACGGCTGTGAGAGCGAAGCTTCGATCGAAGCTCCGCGCCGGATCGTCTGTGAATTCAAAGGCGTCAAAAGACGCAGCCGTAAGTAGTTTTCGCCGGATGGTGGATGATCGACATCGCCTGACTGGACTGGAATTGGCGCCGTAATCGGATCGAGTAAAACCGCATCGAAGATCGTCCCCTGATCGAGATACTCGGGATGATATGGCAGGCTTCTAAGAGCTGCTTCGCCAATTCGTTGCAACTTGTTTGGCTCGCGGACAGGTCCCACCGCGTCCTTCACGATGTCGCGAACGCCAGAACGTTGTGACTTGGGAAGATATTTTGCTGTCTTCAAGCCACCTACTCCAACCGTTGTCTCCGTATGAATCGCCAGTGAATTTCCGTCAGAGAGAACCAGGTGGTCGAACGTCACCTCCGCAGTCCGTGGAGGCGTGAAATCACCGTTCAACAGTCGCCCGGTTCGCTTGCTCCAAGGCGCGGTAGAGACGGACGAGACGTGCCCCTGAATCGTCGATCCCTTGGGGATTGCGAGGACGGTTCCGACGTATACCGGCTCCACTAGCCTTGCGGTAATTCGTTCGCCTGCCTTGGTGATGCGCAGACCCTTATCAAGTCTGCACCGAAGATCACTACCCGAATCCACAACGATCGAATTGGGAAAAAGTTGAACTTCTTGCGAGACCGCAGGTGTTATAAACGCGGTCAAAAATGAAAACGATAAAAGCGTACTCGCTATGAGCGACTTCATAATTCTCCTATGTAGCATTGGACAAACGCTACGCATCCTCTGATTGATTTCGCACGGTTGAGCATCGAGAGTTGATAGTTCACTCTTCAGAACTGCGGACCGCCATCGGGGCGTGCTGATGCAGCAAGTCGAGACGCTAACTCCCGAGTCGTCGCCACGTTTGTGCTGACGAATTCCGAATCGATCAGCGATGCGGCAAGGGTCCAGACCCGCGGGTCATTCTCAATTTCGTGATGTGGCTTGTTAAATGTTCGAGCGTACCAGGGATAGTTGTCGCAATTAATTGAGTGGCCCTCATAGGTCATGTGAAGGTTTCCGATGATCTTTGTTTGAGCCGGGTCGGCGGCGAATATCTCTGCGCGTCCATGAAGCGGCCCGCCCGACTGGTAAAAATTGATCGCCTTTGCCACGTTTGCGGGAATCCTCGAATTATCACGGCCTGGTTTCGCAATGCTATCCACCTGAACTGTGAGCAGAACCGGAATGCCCTTCTTCCCTAGCTCTCGAGCGAATACCACCGTCTCTGTAGCGCCCCAACTGTGTCCATAGATGATGATTCTCGCGTTCTCTCTTTCATCGGACGAGAGACTGCCGTCTCCATTGCCGTCGAGGATGCGCTGGACTTCTTGAAGAGCTTTCCTGCCGTGATGATTTCCAAACACTGCGGCATGGATGTCGGAGCGATAGTGCTCTTGAAGATACTGGGCAAACTGTACTTCCGGGTGTTTTGGGTCATCGCTCTTAGCGAACCCACCCATAAATCCAATGACAATTACTTTCCGGGCATTGACACCGTTCTCGACCACGGCATGGCTATGTAGCGAAGCCGTGTCGGCCGCACTGCGCGATATGAGGGAAAGTGCCTCCTGTGCCGCGAGGCCGCGAGGAACATGTGCATCCGAGCCTGCAGTCTGTGCCACAGCACAAAAGGAGGCGCACCCGACCAGCAGAAATAGGAGAAATCCGAACTGCTTTCCGGCGGTTCCTACAGGTCCGCGAGTCAGCAGCATTTCGGCTGTCCGTTCCCATTCTGACGCCCATTTCATACTCAAAGCCTTTGAGTACAGAATTCCTAAACTTAATGCACGCCGAGCTCTGCTGAATCTCGCGATGGCTGTGGCGTGCGGTCTCGATATCTCGCAGTCCCGCTGCAACGTTCTCAGGAGTTCCGAAAAGTTTTCTTGTGAGTTCATACGAGCTCTCTGCAACATCTGATACCTTCTTGCCGGCAGTTCCGACGCAATCGAGGAGGCACGCGGGTGGCCAATCTCACGCGGGTTGAAAGCAAAGAGCTTCATGTGCTGGATCGACCTCGCGCTGTCATGCGGTTCTGCTGAACGCTCGGCATTTTGCTGAATACGAGGCCTGGGGTTGATGCCTCAGCCGTTGGGTGCCAACAGTTTCCGAATGGTGCTCGAAATGCAAGCTTGTGTGAAGGACGGATGCGTGAATCGCGAACCCGGCAAGGCGCCGAGTACAGCGGGCAAGCAAACAAGAGCGGATAGGTGCCACTTATGAACTCAATGATGATTAGTGCCCCCATAGCGGCTATCGCTGGTTCGCTCGTGGGCGCATTCGGCTCGACTGTCGCAACCTGGATCACAGTGAGACATCAGGATCGACGCGACTTATTGGGGAAGGAGATCGCGCGCCGGGAGGCACTTTATTCAGACTTCATTGGCGAATGTGCACACTTGTTGGTCGACGCCATGCAACACAATGCTGCTGATCTTCAAAGACTGTTGCCAGTTTACGCACTGCTGAGCCGCATTCGACTGAGTTCCTCACAACCCGTTCTTCAACAGGCTGAACAGATCATAAAAGCCATTGTTGGCACGTATCCACAACCCAACTTGACAGCCGAGCAGATTGAGTCTCAGGTGGTAAATGGCAACGATCCGCTGAGGCAGTTCAGTGACACTTGTCGCGCCGAACTAGAGTCAATGGAACGACAACTATAGATTCGAAAGACGGTCGATTACACGAGCCCACGAAGCCGTGCACGATGGAACGGGCCACGTTCATCGTTCCTGCAGAAAGATTGATGTCGCCCGACTTCAGAGCGAACAGTTCGCTCTGCCGAATGCCGGTCGACGCTGCAATGGATACTAACGTTCTCTCGCGTATCTTTAGGCCTTTTAAAAGGGTCCTGATTTCCCCAGGAGTCAACACTACCGGCGGCGACCGCCGCTTCACGCTTTGACGGGACGAGTCTGATTGACTTTCCATCGAAGAACTCGTATCCACAAGCGTGATTGAACAACACCGACATGACATTGCGGATCTAGGCGCATGTGCTCCTCGCGTTGGGTAGATACTCTTTATCGATGCCGATTTCCAGTTCGAAACGGGGTCCGGGTCGTCCAGGCTCCAGTGCCCAGTGGCAGTCAGAGTTCTGTAACGATCGTCTCAATGGGCCGGCGCCAGACCGCGCCAGCTACCGCTCCTTCGCTACCTTCAGCGATCCGGATGGCAATCGCTGGCTGCTGCAGGAGGTCACGACTCGTCTTCCTGGCCGAATTGCCGGCGAGACCGCGTTATGCCTCGTCGACGGACCATTCGCTGGCATTGCAACGTGCCGCAAAGGCGCAGAGGGAGCGCGAGAAGCGAATCTGGCTAGCGATTCGAAGTGGTCGGATTGGCACGCGAGTACATGGTCCGCGAGCAATCCGGCGAAGACCTGCCGCAATGAACCAAACTGCACTCGAGAAATTGGCCGATCAACGGTAGAGCCGTCAAAGGTTCGGTTCTCGGCAAGGATCCGAGCAGAGACATTTGAAGGACCATGGCTACACGTCGGACTGGCGATACCGAGCCTGGGACCAATCTATCGTGACCTGCCTGGGCGAAAAAGAAAGATACCTCGCCGACGGACGGGGTCAGGTCGAGTGCGGGAGAGGTTGGATGCGGTGGAGATCCCGCTGAATAGTACGAACCAATCCCAAAATGCTTGCCACAGGTTTTTGTTTTCGCTTAAAGGCATCACAACCTCCCCCGAAACCTTTGTTCGATTACTTCAAAGCTCTGCAGAGCACGAGGTTCGGTGCGAGCGTGTTCGTAGCTGTGGATCCCGATAAATGACATCTTCAATCTCCATGTATCAAAAGTGAAACCGCCAATGGCAGTCCATCGCGACTAGTGATGCGAAACTCGTTTGCATTCGAACATCCATCATTGCGACTTCCCCGGTTGGGGCACATCGGTCCTCACTCATTTGCACTTTGCCCGATGGCTTCGTTCAACTCGTCCTGCGCCTGTGCGTACTCAAGTTGGGATTGCAGGAGAAGTGTCTGAGCTTGCGATTCTTCTGCGACGGCCCCTTCAGCCTGAGACCGCAGATATGTGCCCTGTTCCAATCCCTTTGCTGAAATCCGCCGAGCTTCCTTGCGGGCTGCAAGCAATTCTTGGGACACGGCAACCATTTGTTCTGTCCGCTCGAGCTTGTTGTAGGCAGTCTGCACCCTTACTTCCACTTCATCGCTGATTCGCGCCAGGTTCTCTTTAGCCTGGGCCGCTTGCGCGCCGCGTTCGCGGAGCATCGCCCGCCGTTTGCCGCCATCATAGAGGTCATATCCGAAGTGAATGCCGAATGTCCCGAAGTTACGAGCGAGGAACGGGACGTTGTTCTGGTAGCTGTAGCGCGCAAAGGCATCGACGTCCGGGATATATTCGCGTTTGGCGGCCCGGACTCCAGCGGAAGCCTTTTCGATCGCCGCCCTTGCCTCAGCAATCTCCGGATTCGTGTCGAGCGCGAGCTTCAAACTCTCCGCACGGGAGAAACTTGCGGCAGGAACCGGAACATTGGGATCGAGTGTAACGTCACTCTTGATCGGAAGGCCAACGACGTCGTTGAACTGCATTTGCAAGTCTGACAGCTGCAGATCTGAAGTCAGCAAGTCCTGCTTCGCTTGCAGCGACTGTGCCCGACTCTCGATGAGGTCAGCTTCCAGCGAGCTCCCATATTTAACTTGTTGTACGCGTTCTTTCTGAAGATCCTCAACGGCGTGAATCTTGGCTTCGATCGCCTGTCGTTGCGATTGCACGATCAGAATTCTGTAATAAAGCTGCCGTACCTTTAGCTCGACCTGATCCTTCACCGAGCGAGCTTTCTGCTTGCTGGCTTCTAAATCGGCGCGCGCAACATCATTTCCCGCTTTGATTTTGAAAAGCTGCGTCAACGGCTGAACCAGACCTGTGCCGCTGGTCTCGAAGGTTTTCCCTCCCTGGCTAATAATCGATGAACTGGCAGGGATTGGGCTACCACCCACTGAGCCAAAGGCGCCAGCTGGTATGCCGATCAATTGGGTGTCAGTCACGTGGGTGAACAAACTGTCGTTCCTGATCACCGGGAGGTACGCACTTCTGGCAACTTCCTTGGCATGTTCGTTTTCCTCAACCTTGAGGGACGCGATCCGAACAACGTGATTATGCTTCACGGCCAACTCGACGGCTTGTTGCAGATTCAGCGTGCGCGGAGCAGATGCATCTTCTCTCTGCGCCACGGCGCATATTTGTCCTGCTGTCAGGACAACGACTAGTAGCAGCGGTCGAATATTCATGGCCGACCCTCCTGGTGCGAAATGGAGCCCGGTTGCAGGGCGGGCAACTGACGAAAGCTCAACGGAGACCTGCGTAGAACGGCAGTCACAAACAACATCACCGCGCAAGCCCAGGCGACGAGATGGAACGCGTCAATAAACGTCAAACTGTAGGCCTGCAAGCGAAGTTTGCTGTCAAGGACGCCCAGCGCACGACCCGTGGCGGCGGCGACACCGTTCGATCTTCCCGACAGACCCTCGGCCAAACCGTGCAGTGAGCCATCTGTGAGCCAGTTGCCCGACTGGACGTGCAATCCGAGAAGATTGGAGTGCACTTTCTCCTGGTTCGCAATGAACCAACCCATGAGGGCCACACCCGCCTGTCCGCCGAGCAATCGCACGCTGTGAAGGAACGCGGCAAAGGTCAAAGCTCGTTGCGGTGCCTCCAGGGCCCCCGATGTTGCGGACTGAAGGATTAAAGACGACACCAAACCCTGCATGGCAAAGGATTGTCCAACCGCCATGAGCAGCTCTGATTGGAAGTAGCTTTCCGGGGCCCATGCGCTGGTGAAATTGGAATTGATCAGGCAGGCAAAGGCGATTGCCGTGAAACCAATTGCCATCAGCACGTGCGAATCGATGCCTTTGTAAAGAAGAAGGGCAGCAATGAATGCCAGCGTGAGTTCAAAGACCGCAGTCCAGAGTACTGCCGGGCCATATTGCTCGGCGTCCAAGCCGCGCACTGATAACGACTGCGGAATAATGATGAGGGTCCCCAACAGGACGAACCGGAATGTGAAAAGCGCGAATGCCAGCAGGATCGTATTCCAGTTGCGAAGATAGGGGAGGTCAACGAGAAAGTTGGGACGTCGCAATCTTTGCAACAGAGCGTATGCCAGGAAGCAGACCGAGCCTGCGAACAATCCGTTGAACAAACCCGATCGCCACCAGTCGAGTCTCTGTCCCTGATCTAGTGCGGCGTAAAGCAGCGCAAAGCCGGCACTGAGAAAGAGGAATCCAGTAAAGCTCGGTGGGTCTTTCTTGCTCTGCGGCTTCGGTGATCGTGGGATTCCAAAATAAATACACGCCATCATCAAGGGGGTTACAATCGCCGGAAACCAGAACATCCATTCCCAGGAAAGTTGATTGCGGAAGTAGCCGTATAGGGATGGCGCAAAGTTGACCGCGCCCTCAATGCAAGTGACGTATAGCGCAATCACTAGAGCGAGATAGCGCAAAGGAATATTGCGTAGCGCGAACGTCAGGGTCAGCGGATAGAATGTGCCGGACGTCAACCCGGCAATTGCCAACAGAACAATCAACAGGCTGTAACTGTGGATCAGAGGAAGAAATGCGTAGACCGCAGTAAACACAGAGGCGCAGGCCAATAGCACTCTTCGCGGTCCCAGCAATGCACCCAGATACACAGAAAATGGTCCGATGAACATCAGGGCGATGTTGAATGCACTGCCGATCCAAGCCCCTTCGTCAAAGCCGATCCCGACGTTTCCTTTGAGATCCGCCAGTCCTAACGTGAGCAATCGTCCAGTGATGGTCACAATGGCTGCACCCAGCAGCACGCCCAGGATTCCCAGCAGCGGGCTATGAGACAAATCCGCAGGAAGCGGCGACGCCTGTGCTGAGGAACTCAGTGCGGGACTTCCTGCGGGAATCGAAATGGAAGTTGCGCTCATCAGATCACCTTTTCGTTCTCACGGAAACCACCGCGGAAAGCCCGGGACGCAGCTGCGCCGTTAGAGGTGAGTCATCGAGAGCAATCTTGACCGGCACTCGCTGCACCACCTTGGTGAAATTTCCTGTCGCATTGTCGGGTGGAAGCAATGCAAATTGCGAACCGCTTGCCGGTGCAATCTCGAGAACCCGGCCCCTGATCACTTGACCGGGGTAAACGTCAACACGAACCTCGGCAACATCACCGGGCTTGATGTTGGTGAGCTGGGTCTCGCGAAAGTTTGCTGCAACCCACCGGGTGGTTTCTACAAATGTCATCACCTGCGTTCCGGGTGACACAAGTTGCCCCGGACGCACTTGACGCTCACCCACCGTACCGTCCCCTGGCGCCAGGATGCGTGTGTAGCCCAAGTTCACTTGAGCCACCGTGAGCGCTGCTTCCTTGGCATGGAGATCTGCGATGAGCTGTGACTCCTGGGATTTAAGTACGGCTTTGCCGCGGCGTTCTGCTTCGGCCGCCGATTCATTGCTGCGCAGTAGAGTGTGCGCTTGAGAGAGGTCCGCGTCACGGCTTGCCGACTGTGCTGAGAACCTCTCCTCATCCGCGACTGCGGCCTCAACTTTCTGTTGCGTAGTGGCGTTCGACTTGATCAGCGCTTCCTGGCGGGTACGTTCCGAATGCGTACGATTCACATCTGCGCGCACGGCGTCCTTACCGGCTTGTGCGGCGGTGATCTGAGCGCTAGCCTGATCGATACCAGTGAGAGCGCGTTCAATCTTCGAGTCTTGCAACTCACGCTGCCTGAGGTTGTTTTCAAGGGCTGCTCTGGCGGCTTCGACCCCGGCGACAGCCTGCGCTACCTGCGCCCGGTAGTCGTCATCGTCAAGTTGAACGAGAACGTCGCCCTTGTGGACAGCTTGGTAATCATTCACCCTCACTTCTCGCACGATACCCGGGACCTTGGTACTGAGTGGAGTAAGATCGCCGCGAACATAAGCATCATTGGTTGCCTGGTCGGTCCGCCCTCCTTCCCAGCCGTTCCAGTTGCGGGTAATTGTCACAATTACGGCCACGGCCAGCGAGATCACAATCAAAGACGTCCCATACTTTCGCCAGTTGGCTTTGAGTACTCGTGATTCGATTATTTGCGCGATTTGACTCACTGATCTCTCTCCGGAATGAACTCTTGGTTAAGTTTCTTTCTCGCTTGCTGTCTGCTATGTATGCAGGCAGCGCGCCATTTGCAACGTATTGAAAACTGGCTGTTCATCTTTTGAATTCACGCCGCATCTTCGGCAAAGTGACGAACGTTCAGCAGACTTGCCAAGCGAGCATCGGGCCGAGGGGCAGCGGACTCCCAAAAGTGAGAACGAGGAGAATGAATCTGGAAACGACTATCCAGCTCCCACGTTAAAGACCGATCTCGAATGAGATTGGATAATGATCAGAAGCTTTGATCGAATTGTGGACGCGCCCCTTGTCGATCTGCACAGGACCGCGCACGAATGCCCAGTCAATATGGCGGCCGGCTTCGAGGAGATGGCGTCCAGGAGTAGTTGCCAGGCGACCGGTTGGTACAGCATGGACGAATCCACCCCGCGCTATCACGTCGGCGGGCGAGGGTTTCGAAGCATCCAGGTTCAGGTCGCCCGCTATGACCGTCAAGCGTCCAGGCTCTGCTCTCGCATCCCTTAGCACCTCATCCAACTGAGCAACGCGTAATTCGTCATTGGCGCGGCTCTCCAGGTGCAGGTTGTAAGAGACTATTGAACGACCAGATATGTTGATCTCGGAAACCAGCGCGATTCTTCCCCCGAGCCTCTCCTGGAATGGTTCCAGCTTTGGCAGGTACCAACGTGGTGCCCAGAAGTTGGACTGCTGCTGGAAGCGGATTATCCGCGGGTTCACAATTTTCCATCGGGACAATGTGGCTTGTCCGTGGTAGGCGGGGCTGGTCTTGGAACCTTGTGTCAGTTCCACAAACTCGCGGCCGAAGACATAATTCAGGCGCAACTTTCGGGCAATCTCCTGGGCGATGTTCAGACGCTGCGTTCGTCGAGCATTGATGTCGACTTCCTGAAGAATAAGAACATCCGCGTTCGCATCGCCCAGGAAATCGATGATCGAGCGAAGCTGCAAGCCGCGGTCGATGTTCCAATCGACCACCCGAATAGAACTGCGCGGCCAGGACAGCCACTGGCTGGGCGCGAAATTTTCTGCAAAGATCTCGTTCGAAGGCATAGTCAGGCAGCTCTCTTAAGTTGCGGAAATATGCTCTCTTGCGCAAAAGACAAATCAAGAGGATCGTCGATCTCAGCCCAGGCGGATCCATCGGTGCTTGTGTAGCCGACGCGAACCCCTTCGTCTGCGAGTTCCTGCACAGCGATATTGAAGAATTCATTCACGCGGCCCGCAGAGACGAGATCGTCAATCTTTCGAGCAAATCTGTCCTGTATTGTCTTGGAAAAGATGGTAATGCCGATATAGGTGCCGCTGAACTCTTCTTGGCGTATCTTCTTGCTCATTCGAGTCACGCGGTCGCCTTCGATGATCACCTTCATCGTTTCGTCCCGCCACAATGGGTCCACGATCATGGAGATCGGTGAGTAGAATCGTACCGCAGACTTAAGAATGCCGGGATCGAAGATTACATCAGCATTGAGGACCACAAAACTGTCGCCGCGCAGCCAATCGAGTGCGACCCAAAGGGAATAGATGTTGTTGGTGAGTGCAAATGCCGGATTCTCTATGAAATGAACACTTTGGTTATGGCTCAGCTTTTTGCTTCTCACGTGAGCGATAATCTGTTCTTTCTCGTAACCAACTACAATGGCCACCTCATTGATTCCCGCCATCGAGAGTGCTTCCAGTTGGTGGTCCAGAATTGTAGCGTCGTCAACTTCAATCAGGCATTTCGGATGTTCTCCGTGTACGGAGCGAATCCTGGTGCCTTGACCTGCAGCTAAAATGATTGCCTTCATAACGTCTCCTTGACGGTGTTTACAGGCCCTTGTGCTCCCATATGGAGCGATTGGACAAAGAACCTGCGGTTGAAATAGAGGGTGAGAATCCAGGTGAGATGTGCGCCGAGCGTCGCGAGGAAGAAGATCAGCGGCAGCGCTCCAATGAGTGTGAAGATGAGAACGTAGTGGACCAATATGCCTCTTCTCACAAAAGCCTGAAGGTGGCGCACCACACGAGAGATCCAGTTCCCTGAATCCTTATCGAGTAACTGGTACATGCGGCCCAGATATTCATTCGGTCGATCTGCTGTGGTGGCACGGAGGCGTTGTAACGACGTGGCAACCAAGGCAAGAATGGCACCGACGAGGAGCAGGATGCCCATCAGGATAGCGGGCCTGCCGTATCGGTGACTGAGACCAATCGTGATTCCACCAAATAGCAGAAGGTAGCTAAGCCCGTCGGCAAACCCCTCAAGCCAAGTCCCGCGCGGCGACTCCGCAAACTTGATTCGTGCCAGCATTCCATCCATCTCGTCGAAGAGGCCGGCAATGTAGAACAGCAGAGCGCCCAGCACCGAATACAAGTAGCCTCCGTGCGCGAAAGCAATGGCTGATAGAACAGAGATAACGACACCGCCGAATGTAACAGCGTTCGGAGTGATCGAGGTGTGAGAAAGCAGCCGTACAAATGGGCGGCAAAGCCGGCGATTGAAACCCGTATGTATGCCGTCCAGAACTTTGCCGGAGTTTGCGACGAGGAAGCGTTCCGCACTCGCGATGCTCTCGGTGGAGGTAACCGAGACACCCTCAGCATGAGGCAAGGCGAGACGGGATGTGGGGTCGTCGCTGACCTCATGCAAGGAGATATGAGCATGCTTCGCCCAGTCCACCGAGGCCGGGTTCCGGAGCGGCAGATTCTTCAGGAATTGCTTGGTTGTGACCCAATTCCACGGTATCCAAAGGAACTGCTGGTTCAGGTATGTCTCCAGCTTCGCCCAGCTTGAGGGGTCCAGTGGATCGAATCTGCTGAATTGAATGACTCTGATTCGACTTCCGGATGGCAGGATCTCTTTCGAGAATATCTCCGGCATTACGTGACCCAAGGCCTTGCGACTGATCAGAAGAATGTCAGTTGCTCCAGCGCGGCTTGCGGTGAGAATGACCCGTTTCAGCAAAGGAACACCGGCAACCTGGCGAGTCAGTAGTTCTGTGGTTGTTTGTTTGCCGGCCACCACAGTGAGTGCCGGAATGGCTATGACTGCTTGCATCAATACACCTCGTTTACAGAGATTGCTGGAATTCCCAAGTGGGATTTCGTGTTGAGCGGTAAGCTGCGTGAGCTCCAGGCAAGCCAAAGAATTCCGACTAATGCCCATAAGAGATCGCGTACCCGGCGAGTCAAGGCCAGACTCAGGCCAAGCATTGGTGAAAGTCCGACGACAGCAAACGCCGAAATCGCACCGCCCTCGTCAGCTCCGACTCGCGCTGGAATCCAACCGCTCGCCAGTTTCAATGTTCGTGTCACGCCTTCAATGGCCATAACCGCGAAGAAATGAATGGGCAGATGTAGCGACCACAGGACGACCCCGACTTCGGAAACGATCAGTAGTTGGCACGCCAGGCCGGTCCAGAACATCCGGCTAACTAAGGCAGGCTGCTGGAGGCGATAACTTCGGATCGACGCTTCAGCTCGTTCTGCCCGCGCGAGCCACGAAGGGGCACGACTGCCAAGCGCGCGCACGACGCCAGCCAGGATGGGACTGCGACGGGTAATGGCGAGCACACCAAAAGCAAGCGCAAGAATAACCGGCATCCAATGGTAGGCTGCGCCATGAACGGCGATTAAAGGAAGACAAACGACACCTGAGATTGCAACCAAAGCCGAGGTGAACCAGTACACTCCGGTATCCAGAAATGTGGCTGTAATGGTGGGTTCGCTGGGGGTACCAAGAAGCTTGATCTTCATCGGCTCGGAAACAACCGGACCGAGAACTGTGAGATATCCCATGGACTGCGAAGCCAGTCGCACTCCGATCAATTTCGCCGTGTTGACAGCAATGCTCTCACCTCTCAGGGATGCTGACCAGGTGGTGCTCTGCAGAAACAGGCGGAGCGCACTCAGAGCCATCACAATCGGCAATGCAACGCGAATGGCCCTCAATTGCACCACCACTTTTGAAAGCCCGACATGGACGAGCACCCAGGCGAAAAGCACCAGTGCGGCGAACGCGATAACTGACTGAATTCTTCTCATCGGACCATGCTCACTATGGAATCTGAATTGGGTGCGAGTTTCTTGGTCGACTTGAGCGCGTAATCAGTGTTTTCGATATTCAGTTCCGAAGCCCCAAATATCCGAACCTCGCTCGTGCTGTGAGTTGAGGAGGCGAACCAGAACTGGCCAACTCTCTGGTAGGTGTGAACGAAATGCACGTTATGCACCCAGAAGGACGGGTTTCGTGCAGGCTGGCCTTCGATGCGGACGATGGAATAGTCCTTCGCGTCGACCCAGATTCTTCCGTCAATCAGGTATCTGTTCTCTGTCTTCGGGATGATGGCGAGCACGTATGCTGGGCCGGTATCGAGCGTTTGCCGCCCAACCATGTTGAATTTGTAGTTTGCTGGCGTGATCCGGTTGCCGTCGCGCGTCTCTCGACGTGACGCTTCGCTCTCTTCGCTCAGCATTTTGTAAAATACGTGCTTGCGAATCGAGCTCGATCCCTCTTCGGAAACGGTCGTGAACTGCTTCGTGCCGTCAGGAGTGCAGTCCACGCGTACCACCATCTCGGCCCGGCGATCCTTGTTGACAGCGACGTAGCGGCGCAGGGCCGTGTACCCCGTCAATTCAGATCTGCGCTCGACATTGGCTCGCAACATCTTTGCGACCACATCATCCGCGGATGGAAGCAAATCGCTGGTTTGGGATGAAGCACCGGTCACTGCCGAAAGCGCGATTGCCAAAGTAGAAAGAACGATCTTGAGGGTCGGTTTCATGATTTAAAACTCCAGTACGAATTTGCCGTGGAAGGTGCGGCTGGGTCCGTTGAAGAACTGGCCGAAACGAGAGCTGTCGAGGTCATTCTGAACATCGCGGTAGTTGGGGTGGTTGAAGGCATTGAAGACTCCGAACCCAATCCGCGCATGTTGCTCCCTGATGGGGAGGCGAACCCGGCGCCAGACCTGCAAGTCGGTCGAAACGAAAGTCGGAAATCGCAATTCATTTCTCGGTCCCACGAACTCGCGGTACTGATTGACCGTTGAGTACGGGAAGCCGCTATGGATGTCGAGCACGGGCGCGACGGTCAACTTCCACGGCGCGGCAATTTCTCCCCAGGCCAGGACTCGATTGGGCGCGTCAAAGTTGAGGCGACCGCGCTGATTGGGTTGAATCACCGCCAGAGGGTCGTTCCCGAAAAACTGGTTGAAATCGTTAAGGTCACCGTACGCTCGCGAATGGACGTACGAAGCGTTCAGCGTGCTACGGTGAATTCGATAAAGGGCAGTAACCTGGAATTCCTTATAGATGTCCCTTCCACTGTCCGATAGCGAAAGGCTGCCGGTTGATCCCGACGCGATGGGATTAACAAAGTATCCGTGAACCGAATTGCGCTGCTGGTATCCCGCTCGGATCAGAAAATCACTCGTAATCTCACGATTCAGCTCGACGTTCCAGACTTCACTGCGCGGATTCTGCAGCCCGTTCGAGATG
>Ga0310811_10006515_pt1 | contig 14936 bp, 8 predicted proteins | sample YCmetagenome_FD_207642 | JGI IMG/M metagenome (GOLD analysis project Ga0310811, IMG submission 207642) | Soil microbial communities from experimental microcosm in Duke University, North Carolina, United States - YC | ecosystem: Engineered > Artificial ecosystem > Soil microcosm > Unclassified ...
ACTGCCGCGCAAACCCGGACGCAGGCGGTTCAGATTCCGGTTTCCGGCCTTTACCTGATTCAGTTTGAAGATCATTTGCAACGGGCCGAGCGCCAGCAATTACGGAAGCTGGGCGTGAAGCTGATTCAATATGTGCCGGATGATGCGTTCATCGCCAGGCTTGACAACGTGTCGCCGGCTGCAGTGCGAGCGTTGAGTTTTGTCCGCTGGGTCGGGCCTTACCAGGCAGATTACAAGATCCAATCCCATTTGGCGGTGGAAGCGAATAGCGCATTGCAACTCAATCAAAACGCGGTCACGAACATCAGCGTGTTGATTTCATCGGCGGCGACAGCAGCGGAAATAGCAGGCGTCAAATCGTTGTTCGTTTCGATTCAGCATGAAAGCTATTTGCACTTGGGCACGATTTTGCGCGGTAAATTATCGCTCGCCAATCTGTCCGTGCTGGCGCAATCCGGTTCGGTGCTTTGGATTGAATCCGCGCCCAAACGTAAACTCGTAGATGAGGCCGCTTCAAAAATTGTCGGCGGTGATGATGGTCAGGTCGCTACGCCAACCATCACGCAGCAGGCTGGTTTTGACGGCAAAGGCGTGACGGTATGCGTGGCGGACACCGGCTTGGACACGGGTGACACGAACACGATGCACCCGGATTTGTTCGGGCGCGTGACGGGATTTCAATTTTACGGCGACCTGACCGATGGGTCCGACGGCTACGGTCACGGCACGCATTGCGCGGGCATTGTCGCCGGCAATGCCGCCACGGGCGAGACCGATCCCGATACTGGCCAGCTTTACGGTTTGGGCGTTGCGTCGGGCGCAGATTTGTTCATCGAACGCATTTTTAACGACGACGCCGGCGAGGCGAACCCCTTTCCCAGCGATGACATGCTGACCACCGACGCCGTCCGCGCCGGCTCGCAAATCGGTGCGAACAGTTGGGGCAATGATGTTCAAGGTGCCTACGATATTGACTCGGCGGCATTTGATGAACTGGTGCGGGACGCGGATCCGGGAACGCCGGGCGACCAGCCTTACATATTGGAATTTTCCGCCGGCAATGCTGGGCCGGCTTCGGAAACGATTGGCAGTCCGGCTTCGGCCAAGAACGTGATCGCCACGGGCGCTTCGGAAAATACGCCGGGAACGTTGGCGGAAACTTACGGACTTTACGCGGACGGCGCGGACACGATGGCGGATTTTTCCAGTCGCGGGCCGTGTCAGGACGGACGCATCAAGCCTGATCTCGTCGCGCCGGGGACGTGGATCGCGTCGTTGGCGTCTTCATATGCGCCCAACGAAGCCAGCATCGCGTGGACGGCGATTGATGATTATTACGTTTATATGGGCGGCACCAGCATGTCCGGTCCGGCGGCGGCGGGTGCGGCGGCGGTGTTCGTGCAGTATTACAAAAATTTCCACACGAACGCGGTTCCGTCGCCCGCGCTGGTCAAGGCGGCCTTGATCAATTCCGCCGATCCGCTGGACGACGCCAATGGCGGTCCCGGTCCGGTGCCCAACAACGACGAAGGCTGGGGACGTGTCACCTTGACCAATATCATCGTGACCAATTTTGATTCCGCACCGCGTTATTATCAGTATCTGGACCAGACGGTTTTGCTGACGAGTGGCCAGATTTATGAACAGCACGCACTGGTTCGTAATTCGGATCAGCCGTTGAAAATCACGCTGGCCTACACGGATGTTCCGGGATTTCCGGGTGCGATTCCGGCGCTCGTGAATGACCTCGATCTGGAAGTCGTTGGCCCCGATGGGACGCTCTATCGCGGCAATCAATTCTCTGGCAGCGATTCGGTGCCGAATGCGCCATCGCCCGACACGCTGAATAATGTGGAAGGCGTTTACCTTTCCAACCCCGCGCCCGGCGATTATCTGGTGCGGGTGCGCGCCAGCAATGTCGCGGAAGACGCGCGCCTGGACACGGCGGCGATTGACCAGGATTTTGCACTGGTCGTTTCCGGTGATCTGGCGCGGCCCAATGGTGGAATCATCCTTCTGGATCGCACGAATTACACCGCGCCCGGCGTGATCAACGTGGAAGTTTTTGATGCGATGCGGGCGGCGAGTAATTCCATCAGCGTGTTGCTGAAAAGCACCACTGAGCCGGCGGGCGAAATCTTCACGCTGAATGCTGCCGGCCATTTCGGCATCTTTACCGGGGCCGTGACCACGGTGGTTGGCGTGGCCGCCGCCGATCAAAAACTGGAGATTCACAATGGCGACGCGATTGAGGCGGATTACACGGATAGTTCCAGTAATCCGCGCTCGGCCACGGCGACAGCGGATTTGATCACACCAACCTTGAGCAATGTCGTGACGACGTCCGATCTGGGCGTCATCATCATCACCTGGCAGACGAGCGAACCGGCGGATTCCATCGTTTACTACGGCACAAACAAACTTAACTTAAATCTGGCCGTCACTAATTCCGCGCGGGTGACAAGTCATTCCATAAAAATCGGCGGATTGATTCCGGGAAAGACTTATTACTTTTCCGTGAGTTCATCCGACCCGGCGGGAAACACGGTGGCCGACAACAACGCCGGTTCGTATTACAGCTTCATCGCCATCGCCTCGCCCACAGTTTTGATGGTGGATGATTACGACACGACGGGCGAAGAAAACGTGGGAGCAACCGTGATCAGCGACGGCGTTTATACCAACGCGTTGACGGCGGCAGGTTTCAGCTATGGTTTCTGGAAGGTCACGGAACGAGGTTCGCCGACGCTGGCAGACTTGCTGCCATATAAGGTCGTCATCTGGCGCACGACGGACGACATCATTTATTATGGGGTGGATGCTGATGGCCTGCCTGATCCGTCGGCCACGAACAACACGCTGAATGCGCAGCAGCAGTCCGCGATTCAAGATTATCTGAACAGTGGCGGCGCGTTTTTCATGGCGTCCATGAACATTCTTGAACAGGTGGGCGACGTGCCGTTCCGCAAAAACGTGCTGCATGTGGACGGCTTTAAACAAAATCCCGATCCACCGTCAGCCTGCCAGGACTGTGATGAAGACTTTGGCGTGCCGGCCATTTTTGGCTCGCCGCGTGATTCCATCACCAGCGGCATGTATGTGATGCTGGACTACGACAATTATCCGAGTTTTGAGTTGGACGCGGATTATACGTTCGGCCCGGATTTTTCGGACACATTCACGCCCGCCACCAACGCGACGGCGATTTGTTTTGAATCAGTTTCCGGCAAACCGTGTGGCGTAAGCTACCCGCCCATCGGATTGGACAGCCCCGGGCGCGTGGTTTTTCTTTCCTTCCCGCTCGACACGGTGCCAATGAACGGAACGCCGCCGAACAACGAAGTCACCCTGCTGCGAAACATCCTTAACTTTCTAACGCCCGGCGCGAATGGCGCAGGCAGCGTCTTTCTCGACAAAACAACTTATACGCGCCCCGATCAAGTCACGGTGGAGGTGGGCGATTCGGATCTCGCTGGGACGGGCCACGCGCAGGTTGTTTTCTCGGTGAATTCATCCACCAATCAAGCGACGGTGACGCTGAACGAAACAACGCATCCGGGATTATTTCGCGGCTACCTCACGCTGGCGAATGTGAATGCCACAAATCAACTCGCCGTCCTGAATGGCGATACGATTTCGGCAACGTATTTTGATGCTTCGCGCGGCAGCAATATCGTCGCCACCGCGACCGTGGATACTGTGCCGCCCGTCATCAGCGGCGTGACGGCGACCACCGGCATTGGCGATGCGGTGATCAGTTGGACGACTTCAAAGCCGGCGGATTCGCTGGTGCAATATGGTGAAGCCACCCTTTTCAGCTACACGGCTTATGACCCGACGTTGACCACCAATCATGTCGTGACCTTGTCCGGGTTGAAGGCGAATCGGAGTTATTATTTTCAAGTGACCAGCCGCGATGCCGCCGGCAACACGGTCATAGACAACAATGGCGGCGCGTTTTACACCTTCACCACCGTGCGCGCGCCGCAACCGCCGTGGTTTGACGATTTTGAAAGTGGTGCGCCCGGCTGGACGGTTGCGGCCAACTCTGACTTGGGTTCGGATTTGAATTGGACGCTTGGCACGCCCAACAACGGACTGGAGACCAGCGCCCATTCCGGCGCGAACGCCTGGGGCAGCGATCTCAATGGCCGGGATATTTCGTTCCTCGCCGACACTTATCTGGTCAGCCCAAAAATTGATCTTTCTGGATTGAGCCAGGCCACGCTTACGTTCTGGGACAGTTTTGACTTCAGCCAGGCGCCGTTGGAAGAAGGCCAGTTATTGATCAACACCACCGGCGGCGATGATTTCTCCACCATGCCGCTGCTCGTGGATTACAGCGGTGACTCGACCGAAGGCTGGCGGAAAGAAACAGTTGATCTGACGCCTTACGTCGGACAAACCGTCCAGCTCGTCTGGGAATATGCCGGTTATTTCAGCGGCAACCAATACTACGGCTGGCTGGTGGACGATGTCGGCATCACTGGTGTGACCATAACCGGCAGCGGCACGATTGTGATTTCCAAAAATCTTGGTCAGGGAACTTTTAATCTCACCGGCCCGATCAACCAGTCCGGCAACGCCACCATGACCACGATCAGCAATGCGCCACCCGGTGATTACGCGGTGAAATTCAACGACGTGACCTTTTATCAAACGCCCGTTAGCCAGACGAACACGCTGACCGTCGGCGGAACGGTGAACTTCACCGGCAATTACGCGTTCATTGATGCGAACCACAATGGCATTTCGGATGCATGGGAGAATTATTATTTCGGCGCGGCAGGATCTGGCCGCACACAGTTGACCGACACGGACGGCGACGGAATGTCGGATTACGCCGAGTTCATCGCCGGCACCAATCCAACCAATGCCGCTTCCAAGCTCGTCTTTCTTTCTGCGGCGGTTCAAACCAACCGGCTCGTCCAATTAAAATGGGCGGCCATTCCCGGCCGGTTGTATCAAATGGAAAGCTCTTCCAATCTGATCACTTGGGCGACTAATACGGACTGGCAACAAGCCACCTCCAGTCCGATGTCCTATTCAGGAACTAATGCCACCACTGGCGCACGGTTCTTCCGGGTGCAGGTGCGGCCGTGAGTTCAAAAAACGAACGGCACCCAAAAAATGGGTGCCGTTCGTTCTTATTTTGGCCTGCGTTTTTTAATACCTCGGCACATTGTGGTCAATCTCGTCTGACCACGCGGTGATACCGCCTTTGACGCTCTTGACGTATTTGAATCCTTGCTGACGCAAGAAGTTCAACGCCTTCATGGAGCGCACACCGGCCTTGCAATGCAGATAGTATTGCTGGTTCGGGTCGAGTTCCGTGAAGCGTTCGTTAAGCTGGCTCAACGGCAGCAGCGGCACGCCGTCCACTTTGGCGATCTCGTATTCGTCCGGCTCGCGCACGTCCACGACCTTGATGTTGAGGCTCGGATTATCGAGCGCCTGCTTCATGTCCTGCACGGTCACTTCGTCGGGGTTGCCGACATTTTCCGGTTCCGGCACGATGCCGCAGAAGGTCTCGTAATCAATCAATTCCTTGATCGTCGGCTGGTCGCCGCAGATCGGACATTGCGGATCTTTGCGTAATTTCAATTCACGAAACTTCATGTCGAGCGCATTGAACAACAGCAAACGGCCGGTGAGCAACGTGCCTTTGCCGAGCGCGAGCTTCAGAATCTCATTCGTTTGGATGCAGCCGACAATGCCGGGCAGCACGCCCAGCACGCCGCCTTCTGCGCAACTGGGAACCATGCCCGGCGGCGGCGGTTCGGGATACAGACAGCGATAGCACGGCCCGCCGAGATGCGGCGCAAACACGCTGGCTTGGCCCTCGAAACGGAAGATTGAACCATAAACATTTGGCTTCTTGAGCAGCACGCAGGCGTCGTTGGTGAGATAGCGGGTAGGGAAATTATCCGTGCCGTCCACGACGATGTCGTAGGGGCGGATGAGATCGAGCGCATTTTCCGACGAGATGCGGGTGTTGTGGATGACGACCTCGACATTCGGATTGATGCCGTGGATGGTTTCCTTGGCCGACTCGGCTTTGGAACGGCCCACATCCGCATCCGTGTGAAGAATCTGGCGTTGTAGATTGGAATAATCCACCGTGTCGAAATCCACGATGCCAATCTTGCCGATGCCGGCGGCGGCGAGATACATCGCGATCGGCGAGCCGAGGCCGCCCGCGCCGATGCACAGGACGCTGGTGGCTTTGATTTTCTTCTGCCCGGCCAGGCCGACTTCCGGCAAAATCAAATGCCGGGAGTAACGACGGATTTCTTCATTGTTCAGTTCCATAAATTCAATTCAAAGGGAGAGCATAATAATTCAGTTGCCGGGGAAATCAAGTTGGCATCCAATCGGTCAGTCAAATGGATTGGAAAACTGAGATATATCAGGTCGGCGGACGGCGGGAAGATGTGAGCAAAAGAATTCCACCTGTTAGCGGGAACAGGCCAACAAAACAGAGTGCAGCTCCGAGAAAACGATCGGGGCCGATGGGAAATTGTGGTGGCGCGGCTCGGTCAACGGTTTGAACCATGGAGTTTTTAGGGATTTCCATATCCACCTTCTCAAGCTCAATTTTTTCCCAAGCAGTTTGTGGTATTCGAGCATTTGCTCCAATTTTTGTTTCTCGTTCCAATATGGCTGTTGCTCCGGCGGATGATTGCTTGGCGTGTCGCTTTGACTTTGAATCCCCAATTTTTGACGAAGTAAATCCAAGTTGGTTTGAACTTCGTGAATCTTTGCCTTCTCTATCTCATATTGCTCCGTCAAAATATAGAGACCTTTTGTTGCAATCTCCTTTTGGCTTTGGATGCGGTAGTCGCGGTAGCTTTTGGCAATGGCATTGGCTATATCGGACGCTTCCATTGGATCGTCGCTGTAAAAGGTAATGGTAATCAGCTTGGTTCTGCGCGCAGGGGCCAGCCGCATGTGCTTTTTGATGACCTCGATGCTTTCATTCACCGTGAGCGGTGAGCCGTTGGAATATTTTTCGCCCCAGACTTGGTTGAGATTCAAGCTGACGACGACATTGGATAGGACGAGTTGCGACTGAATAATTTCAAAGTCCGTTTGGATGAAGTAAGGGTCATAGCTTATCTCGCCTGCGGAATCTGGCATATCGTTTTCAAACTTGATTCTCGTTGTCGCCACATATTGCGCCGGACTCAACAACAACCACAACCCGACACCGCACAACGCCAGTCCGGCGAGTAAAAGCGTGAGTCCAAAAATATTTTTCGAGCGCATGGGGGTTTTCTGATTGCTTAATTGACCGCTTGCTGTTCGCATCCGTTCAACGCCGCTCGACAAAACATTTTTCCCGCGCCAGACTGTTTTCATGGAAATGGCTTCAAGCAGTTCGCCGCTCGACTTGCTGTGGACGGAATACGGTCGCGTGTTCGCGTCGTGGGACGATCACACGCTGGCGCGCTGGCTCGCGCAGACGCTTGGCCAGCTCGAAGGCCGTGCGTGGCGGCTGTCACATCCGCTCGTCGGCACCTACCGTCTGGCGGCACAGGTCGCGCACGGCCGGCAGATCTGGTTCAAACGCCTGGCCACGCCGCCCGCCGCTTACACGGAATCGCCCTGCTGCCGCGCGCCGTTCCTGCCGCTGCTCACGCGCGATGCCCGCACCGAGGGACTCATCTGCCAGCATTGTAACGAAATACTCGCGCCGTTTGATGAACTTGCCGCCGAACATCGCGCGCTCATCGAGCCGTGGGCAAAAAATTACGAGCCGGTTCACGCTGTCGCGCATTGGGACGACCGCCAACGCAAGCGCGCTGGCAATTACGACGCTGCGTTCGAAAACGCTGCGCAGGAGGCCGAAAAGCTGCTCGCCTTTTCCGGCCAGCAGCTCGCGCCGAAATTTCTGGACGCCTACGCCGCCATCATCTGGGAGGATCAGGATGAATGCCTTGAAGTCCGCCCGGAAGACGTGCGTTTTTGACGTGATATGAAGAAGCTTTTGAAATGGTTTTTCGGCCTGGTGCTGTTCCTCGTGGTGCTGGCGGTTATTTTGTTGCTGTCGCTCGACTCGATTTTGCGCGTCGTTGCCGAGAACCGCATCCGCGCCCAAACCGGTATGGATGCGGAGATCGGGCAGTTTCATGTCGGTCTGCTGGAACCGGTCGTCACCATCAAGGATTTCACGATCCACAACCCGCCAGCGTTTGGCGGCACGCCCTTCCTTAACATCCCGGAGATCCACATCGAATACGACCGCGATGCGTTGAAGAAAAATCAAATCCACCTCACGCTTGTCCGTTTCAACCTCGGCGAACTCGACATAGTCAAAAATGAAGCCGGCCAGACGAACCTCTTTTCGCTCGGCGTTGCGCTGCCAACGAAGGAGTCCAAGGGCGGCGGCAAGGAACTGGAAGAGTTCAAACAGCGAACGGGTCTGAATTTTCAAGGCATTGACGTGCTGAACGTCTCGGTCGGCACGGCAAAATTTATTGACCTCAAAAATCCCGGCAACGACCGCGAGCAGAAAATCGGGATTGATAATCTGGTGATGAAAAATGTCAAAACGCCGGCCGATCTGGCCGGGCTGGCCGTGCTGGTCGCCTTGCGCAGTGGCGACTTTTTCTCGGGCGTCCTCGGATCCGATCTGAAATTGAAGTAAGTGGCCGGGTGGCACGGTCGCGCTGTTTTTAAGTCTGACCAACCGTTCTACCCTGCCTTAGGATTTGCCTTTTCCGGTTTTTGACTTCCAAGGCAATTCGTTTAACTTGATTTTCATGAATCTGACGGAACAAATGACGCGACTGGCGAAACAAGCCAAAGCCGCGTCGCGCGAACTCGCCAAGCTGACCACGGCGGAGAAAAATGCCTGTTTGCTCGCCATGGCCACCGCGTTGGAACTAAACGCCGACGCCATCAAGGCCGCCAACGCGCTCGACATGGAATTTGGCGCGAAGCACGGCCTGTCCTCTGCCATGCTCGACCGGCTCAAGCTGGACGACAAACGCATCGCGGGTATGGCCAAGGGGCTTCGTGAAGTCGCTGCGTTGCCTGATCCCGTCGGGAAAATTCTTGATGAACGCACGCGGCCTAATGGACTGAAGCTCCAGAAAATTTCCACGCCCATCGGCGTTGTGGTCATCATTTATGAATCGCGTCCCAACGTGACGGCGGATGCCGCGAGCCTGTGTTTCAAATCAGGCAACGCGACGATCCTGCGCGGTGGCAAAGAGGCATTAAACTCGAATCAGATCATCGCCAAGACCATGATTGACGCGGGCAAAATCGCGCACAAAGGATTTCCCGAGCATGCCATCCAAGTCGTGCCCACGCCCGACCGCGAGGCGATTCCGATTTTACTTTCGCTTACCCAATACGTTGACCTCTGCATGCCCCGTGGCGGTGAGAGCTTGATTCGCGCCGTTGCGGATTGCTCAAAAGTTCCCGTCATCAAGCATTACAAAGGCGTCTGCCACGTCTTCGTGGATGCTGATGCGGATTTAAAGATGGCCGAAGCCATCGTGATGAACGCCAAGGTCCAACGCCCGGGCGTCTGCAACGCGGCAGAAACATTGCTCGTGGACAAGACGGTGGCAAAAACTTTTCTGCTGCCAATCGTGCAGAAGCTCGCTGATAAACACGTGAAGTTTTTTACGGATGACGCGACGCGCGAAATCTTAAAGCCCGAAACTTTCAACCTGCAACCTGCAACCGAGCAGAACTGGTTCACAGAATACAATGACTACATCCTGAACGTCCGGGTCGTGGACGGCGTGCAGGCCGCGATTGACCACATCAATTTCTACGGATCCGCGCATTCGGACAGCATCGTGACGAAAAACGAAGCGCATGCAAAACAGTTCCTCGCCGAAGTGGATTCGGCGGCGGTGTATTGGAACGCCAGCACGCGCTTCACCGACGGCGGCGAATTCGGCATGGGCGCGGAAATCGGCATCAGCACGGATAAAATCGGGGCGCGCGGCCCGATGGGTTTGGACGAATTGACCAGCTATAAATGGCTCGGCTTCGGCGACGGGCAGATCCGGAGTTGATCGGAATTACTGCTTGTAAATGGGCGTTTGGCTTCTTGAGAAAACAAATGGTTTTGGCTTTGGCGCGCCAACCGCATTGATTAGCAGGTTGTCAAAACAGGCGGTGTTTCGGGTGCGGACTTCGCCCGTGACCAGACCTGCCATGCCTTGGGAAAAACGGTCATTGCTGGCGGTGACCACCTGGACACCGTCCACAAAGCCGGTGATGGTGGTGCCGACAAATCGTAGCTTCACGTCGTGCCAGCGATGCGGATCGAAATTTTCCGCCGTGCCGGCGACCATGGATTTTTCCCCCTTGTCACCGGTGTCGTGGGCGGCACGCAATGCAGCTTGATGTTCCAAATCCCCGAGTTCCTCGGCCCCCGCCTTGCCGTTGATGACCACCAGCGTGCAGGTGCCATCCGCCGCCAGTTTCAAATAATAACCTTTCGGCGTGCAACCGTAACCGTCGCCGACGTTGTTCACGCGGCCCATGACGCCCGCCCAGCCGCCGTCGTCGAGATAGATGTCCGCGCTGACTTCGTAATCCTGCCAGTGTTCGTCGCCGATGATAGTGTAAGGCATCCATTCGGGCGCCCAGCTCTGTGGTTTCCGGGCGGTGACCTGGCGGAGGCATCGGCCGGTTTTGTCCGGGCGTTCGGCGATTTCGAAGACGCCGGCAATGTCCGCCATGTAATGCGGCAGAAAACCAAAACGGGCGGGCGCGGCATACTCGTCAAACGTCTCGTAATACGGAAACGGAAATTTCGTTTCGGCGGGAACATTGGCGAACGAACCCTTCTGCTGACCGGTCGTCGTGGAAATGGTATAAATGGAATTTGGTTCAAGCGCGATGGTGAAGGAATTGTTTTTTAATTTGAGGCTGTCCAGTTGGACGAATTGCTCTTTCGCGTCACTGCGCCACACGCAAAGTTTGTGCGTGGACAGGCCGCCGCCGACCTTGAAGGTAACTGTCTGGACATCTTTCGCGCCCTTGGTCTCAAAGATGACACTGTAATCTTTTCCCGGCGATTTCAACGTGACGAACGAGCCGCCTCCCGCGAGTTTGGCGTAGCCGCCGTTGAGATATGTCCAGCCGATTTTTGAGAACTGTCCGTAGTGAGCATAACCCCACAACACTTCACGCGTATAATAATGCCCGCTCCATGGTGAATTTGCGACCATGGCGGCGGGGTCAATTCCATAAGGTTCCATCGGGTAGAGCGCGCCGACCAGAAACCAGTTCACAATCTTTGTCTCGCCGCTGCGGATAAAATTGTCATTGAACGCCTGCACGAGGCTGATCTCGCAGTCGAAGCCTTTTTTATAGACGTGTTCCTCGGTGTTCCACAGCGGTTTGTCGAGCGACGCAGCCAGTTGCTGCACTTCCGGCGAAGCGGGCACTTCGGACATCGTGTGATTGCTGATGATGTCCACGGCCTTGCGCAAGTCCGCGTCGGTGTTCAAATCCTTCATCCAATCAAATTTGGTTTTGCCCCAATTATCGAAGGCATGCAGCTTGACTTTTTCCAGGCCATTGGCGTTGAGTGTGGCGCGGAATTTCTTGGCGAAATCTTCGCTGACACCCTTTTCATTGCGGCAACCGATGGCGTCCAAGTCCAGACCATAAACTGATTTCAGCCCCTGAATCCATTTGACGTAATAGTCGCACATATCCTGCGACCAGAAATTGCCATTGCCCACCCACGCGGGGCAGCCCCACGCGCAAGCATCGAGCGACAGGTCGGGATTGCGTTTCTTGGCCTCGCGCATCAGCCACCACTCGTAGCCGCGACTGTAATTAAGGTCATCCTTCGTGTGCATATGGCTCGGCTCGGAGCCTTGCGTGGAATTGCTGTCGCCGGGAACTTCCACGAGCAGCGCACTCATGGACGCGCCGAATTTCGGCTTGAAAAGCAGATCCAAAATCTGGCTCCGTTGCTGCGCTGGATAATCCTTGAGCAATACGGAAGTCGCGCCGCCGCCGCTCACCGCGCCGATGCCGTCAAAACGTTTGCCGCCGGCGACGCCGTTGAGCGTGATGATTTGGTCTGCGAATGCGGACGACAAAACAATGCCCACGCAAACAAGAGCGAATACAATACGTTTCATGATTTTAGGAAGTATGTCAAAACGCACCGGTCCGTCATGTCCTATATACTCGTGACGCAAATTGTTTTGCACGTTTGCGAAATTATTATTATTCGCCATCGAGAGCGCTTGTCAGGCGGCGGTTAAATTGAGAACTTCTTTCGTGGCTGACTATTTATGAACCCCGCCGAACAGACACAATTTATCCGCGATTCGCTGCCGCCGGGCGGCTTGTTCGCCGGCATGGAATGGAAAATCTCGCCCGCACCGTTCCCGCTGGGCGAAAATCTGGCGAAGGAAATCGAATCGCTGGGGCGCGTGCTGCTGCAATTTTATCGCGCGACCAATCTGCTTTACCGCAAGAGCGTCGAGGGCAGGCAACCGGAATGGGTGGCACGCTGGCTCGACCTCGGAAAGCCCGCCGAATTGATAGAGCTTCAGCGTTCGGTGGCTTTCAAAAACGAGGTGCCACGCGTGATTCGCCCGGACATTTTGCTCACGGAAACTGGATTCAGCATCACGGAACTGGATTCCGTCCCCGGCGGCATAGGGCTGACGGCGTGGCTGAACCAGACGTATTCTAAAATTTCGGAGGGCCGAGTTCCACGAGGCCCCAATCAAGATGGGGACTCGCAGAGTTCGTCCCTCCGGGATAAAGAAGTCCTTGGCAATGCCGACGGCATGTTGCGCGGATTCGAGTCCATTTTTGGCGATGCTAAACAGGTTCACATCATTGTCTCTGAAGAAGCGGCGACATATCGGCCGGAAATGGAATGGCTGGCCGAGCAACTCAACGGGCAGAAACATCGAACATTCAACATTCAACATTCAACATTCAGCGAGTTTGCGGAAGGCGACGCGGTTTATCGTTTTTTTGAATTATTCGATTTGAAGAACGTCGCGAACTCTAAGCAAATTTTTGAACTCGCGGCGGAAAAGAAAATCCGCCTGACACCGCCGCCGAAGCCGATGTTCGAGGAGAAGATGCTGTTCGCGCTGTTGTGGAACCGGAACCTGCAAAACTTCTGGCGACAGGAACTCGGTGAAGGCTTTTTGGCGCGATTGAAAAAGGTTGTTCCTTACACGTGGTTGGTTGACCCGACGCCGTTGCCACCGCACGCAGCGATTCCCGGCCTAGAACTCACGGACTGGTCGCAGCTCAAGGCGCTGTCGCAGAAAGAGCGTGATTTAATCTTGAAGGTGTCGGGCTTCTCGGAAAATGCGTGGGGCGCACGCGGCGTTTATCTCGGCAGTGATTTGTCGCAGGCGGACTGGAGCGCAGCGGTGGACGCGGCGCTCGCCAATTTTGAAACGTCGCCAAGCGTGTTGCAGCGGTTTCATAAACCCTCGCAAGTGGAGACGAGCTGGTTTGACTTCGGCAAGAACGAAGTCGTGCCGATGAAAGGCCGGGCGCGGCTGTGTCCGTATTATTTCGTCAGCGGCGAGGGCGATTCGCTGCGACCAACGCTTGGCGGCGTGCTGGCGACCATTGTGCCGGCGGACAAAAAGATTGTGCATGGCATGACCGACGCCGTGCTGGCACCGTGTTCTGTATGAGCCTGCTCGAATACACCTTTCTGGCGTTGAGTTCGCTTTTCGTCATCGTGGATCCGTTCGCGGTGATCCCGACGTTCATTGCGATGACGCCGGACAATTCGCCGGCGGAACGGACGCATACGGCGAAAATTGCGTGCCTGGCGATGGCCGGCGTGCTGCTGGCGTTTGGCTTTGCGGGCCGGTGGATCTTTAAATTTCTGGGCATCACGATGCCGGCATTTCAAATCGCGGCGAGCATCGTGCTGCTGCTGGTGGCGCTGGACATGTTGCGGGCGCAGCGGTCGCGCGTGCAGGAGACGCGCGAGGAAACCGCCGCCGGCACGGAGAAAACCGACATCGCCGTGACGCCGCTGGCGATCCCGATGCTATCCGGGCCGGGCGCGATTTCGACGGTGGTTTTGTTGCAGGCGGAGGCGAAGACGGTCTGGCACAGCCTGGCACTGGTCGGCTGCGTCCTGGTCGTGGCGTTCGCAAGCTACTGGATTTTGCGGATGGCGGCGCATGGTGCAAAATGGTTGAACCCGATCGCCCTGCGCATTGGCACGCGCATCATGGGCCTGTTGCTGGCGGCGATCGCGGTGCAATTCATGCTGAATGCGGTCAAGGCGCTGAAACCAGGATTGCTGGAATAAAGCGGAATGCGCCCAGGCGCATGTCCACAATGCACAACTCCATTATGAAAAAGTATTCCACCAAATTTGCACTGCTGGTAGCCATTTCAATCGTCGCCGCCGGTTGTCAGATCAGCAAGGTTCAGGCGGACGGCGCTTTGCCCACGCCCCCGGAAAAATCGCATCAGACCTTGGTGGAACATCTCATCGAGCAGTTGAGCAGCGGACGAACGGGAGCTTTGATTTCACCGGCCCCATTAGCGGCGGCGGTTACGCCGCGAAGCCGGTGCTGGCGACCAACTTCTGGCTGCGTGGCGTGACGAACATTCTCGCCAGTTCGCTGGGAATGATCCAATACCATTGTCTCTATTCAGACGCTTCATTTGTCACGCCGATTTCGCCACGTCATGTTTTGAGTGCGGCGCACATGGGCGGCCAGGGACTGGATCAATCGGTGTGGCTCCTGCCGGACGGCACGCTCTACACCAACACGGCGGTGGTGCTGGCCAACGGCCAGCCGGCGCGTGAAGCCATCAAAGGCGCGGACATCATGATCACGCTGATGCAAAAGACGAATCCGTATGTCTGCAAATATCTTCCCGACATCACCAGCAAGGTGGCGGCGTGGAAAACGCATGACTTCAAGACGAACCTCGTG
>Ga0310811_10006516_pt1 | contig 14933 bp, 18 predicted proteins | sample YCmetagenome_FD_207642 | JGI IMG/M metagenome (GOLD analysis project Ga0310811, IMG submission 207642) | Soil microbial communities from experimental microcosm in Duke University, North Carolina, United States - YC | ecosystem: Engineered > Artificial ecosystem > Soil microcosm > Unclassified ...
TGATCGCGGCGTTCTTTCCCGCGCTCGCGGGCGCGCTGCTGTTCCCGTTCGACGGGCTGGTGACGCCGGACGGGGCGGGGGCGGTGCAGTCGGTGCAGCTCGTCGCGCTGATCGTGGTCGGCGGCGTCGGTTACCGGCTGGGCGGTTTCACCGGGGCGCTGGTGATCCTCTGGCTGCAGGCGCTGGTGGACACGTCAGGGAACTGGTCGCTGCTGATCTACGCGATCGTCTTCCTGCTCGTAGCGTTCTACGCGCCCGGCGGCATCATCGGCGCGCTGCGGGAGGGTTGGCGGCGGCTGGCCAGCCCAGGCACGCGGCCGTCAGACGCGGCTGCCGCCGCGCCGTCGGCTGCCGCCGCGTCTCCGACGCCCGCTGGCCCGCCGCCGGCCGCGGACCCCGGCGGCCAGGCGGCGGCCGGCCCGCGCGAGCGGGCAGGCCTCGTCGTGCGCGGCGTCTCCAAGAGCTTCGGCGGCGTAGCGGCGGTGCGGGATGTCTCTCTGGAGGTCAGGCCCGGCACGATCGTCGCGCTGATCGGCTCCAACGGCGCCGGGAAGAGCACGCTGGTGAACGTGATCTCCGGCATCGACCGGCCGGACGCGGGCGCGGTGCTGCTCGACGGCCGCGACCTGACGGTGCTGCGCGCGCCGGAGCGGACAAGGGCAGGGATCGCCCGCACCTTTCAGGTGCCGCGGCTGGTTGACGAGCTCACGATCACCGACAACCTCGTGCTCGGCGAGGAAGCGGCCGAGGGGTCGTTCCTCCGCCGGTCCCGTGCGAGAGAAGAGGAGCACAGGCAGCAGGCGCTAGCGCGCCTCGCGGAAGGCGGGCTAAGCGGGCTGGCCGGCCGCAGGGCGGGCTCGCTCGGCACCGGGGAGCGGAAGTTCGCGGAGCTTGTTCGCGCGCTGATCGCGAACCCCGCGGTGTGCCTGCTCGACGAGCCGGCCGTCGGCCTGTCGCTGGATGAGATCGCGCACCTGGGCGAGTGGCTCCTGGCGCTGCGTGACGGCGGCGCGGCCGTGCTCGTGATCGACCACAACCTGGACTTCATCCACCGCCTCGCTGACGTGGTGTACGTGATGGACCTCGGCCAGATCATCAAGCAGGGCACCGCCGATGAACTGGTCGGCACCCAGGACGCGCGGGCGTCGCTGCTGTCCGGCCAGGGCGGCCGCGGCCAGGAAAGCCCCAGCCAGGGGAACGGAGGCCATCATGGCGAGCGTGGCTGACACCACGGCGGCCAGCGCGCTGCGGGTATCTGGCCTGCACGCCGGCTACGGGCGGGTCACCGTGCTGCACGGCGTCGGCTTCGACCTGGCCCCCGGGACGGTGCTGGGGATCAGCGGCCCGAACGGGGCGGGGAAAAGCACCCTGCTGAAGACGATCGCGGGGCTGATCACCGCCAGCGCGGGCGACGTGACGCTGGACGGCGCGTCGCTGGCCGGCCGCCGGCCGTACCGCCGGGTCGGCGCCGGGCTGGCGCTCGTGCCGGAAGGCCGGCAGGTGATCGGGTCGCTGTCGGTGGAGAGCAACTTCGCGATGACGCTGATGGCCCGCCGCCGGCTGCGCCCGGACGCGGAGCACCGGCGGCGGCTTGACGAGGTGCTCGGGCTGTTCCCGAGGCTGCGCGAGCGGCTCAGCGTGCAGGCGGTCATGCTGTCCGGCGGCGAGCAGCAGATGCTCGCGATCGGCCGCGCCCTGATGACCGCGCCGCGGGTGCTGCTGCTTGACGAGCCGAGCCAGGGACTCGCGGTGGACGTCGTCGGTCAGGTCGTCCGGGCGCTGCAGAGCCTGAAAGGCGGCCTTTCCATGGTCATCGTGGAGCAGAACCTGGACGTTCTCGACGCGCTCGCCGACGAGCGGCTCAGCCTGCGCCTCGGCCGGATCCACGACGGCGGCCCGGATCAGGGCGACCCACGATGACCCCTAAGGGGAAGGCGGTCACTGGCCGAAGAGTACGTGCTTCATGTAGGAGGTGTCGCAGTACTCCGTGACCGCGTCGATACGCCCGTCAGCGACGTGGAAGACGACGGCGTAGTCGTTGTCGTAGGGTGCTCCGTTGCGGGCGCGGGCGTGGCTGGTCCACTCGGCGACGGCCCAGTCGCCGTCGGCGATGATGCGGTGCAGGTCCTGGGTGACCGGTGTCTCCTGGTCGAGGGTGGCGGTCATCTTGGCGAGGAAGCCGTCGAGTATCTCACCGGGTCCGGTCCACGTTCCGGCGACCGGGATGTCGCCGCGGATCGTCCAGGTTGCCTTCGGGGTGAAGCTCGCGCGGAGTGCGTCGATGTCGCCGCGCTGCAGGGCAGCGACGTAGCCGGCGACGACGCGGCGCGTTTCCTCGGTACTCACGGGTTCGTCCTTTCCTCGGTACACCGTGAGGCCAGTCTCCGGAGGAGCTGCCCGGGTGAGCAATGAGCAGTCTCACCGTAGACTGATCACGATCCGTTATTAGTCTCCGGAAGGTCTGCGGCCGTGGAACTCCGGCAGGTGCGCTACTTCCTCGCCGTCGCCGAATCGCGGCATTTCGGCCGCGCCGCCGAGCGGTTGCACGTGGTCCAGCCCGCTGTCAGCCAGCAGATCAGCCGCCTGGAGCGCGAACTGGGCGTCCGGCTGCTCAACCGGGACACCCGCAACGTGTCGCTCACTGCCGAAGGCACCGCCTTCCTCGAGCATGCCCTCGAAATCGTCGCCGCGGTCGAACGGGCCGCCGCGGCGGCCCGCGAAGCGCGGCACGCTGACCGCACTCTCCGCGTAGGAACAGGATCGGGACTCGGTGACCTGCTCGGAGTCGTCCTCGCGGAACTGTCGGGCACGCACCCGGACCTGAGCATTGAGCTGACCAGGCTGAAAGAGCCCGAGCGGCTCCGCTGGCTCGCGGCCGGCCGGCTCGGCGCGGCCGTGGTGCGCGGGCCGGTGGCCGGCCTGCCTGGCGGGCTGTCGCTGCACCAGCTTGTCAGGGAGCCGCTTGTCGCCGCGCTGCCGGCCGCGCTCACCACTCCCGCGCGCCGCACGGTCCGCCTCGCGGAACTGGCCGCCATTCCGGCACGGCTCCCTTCCCGCGAAGAGAACCCCGTGCTGGCCGCGGCGATCGACCTCGCAGGCCAGCGAGCGGGCGTCAGTGTGCGCCGCCGCCCGCACGGAACCGACGACGACATGCTCGCGCTCATCGGAGCGCACCCGCCGTCCTGGACCGTCTACTATCCCGCCAAGGCCCGGACGCTGGCCCGCACCGCCCCGCGCGGCGTCGCCTTCCGCCGGATCGCGGCCCCGCAGGTCATCGTCACCACGTCACTCGCCATCCGTGACGACTCCCCGGACGCCCGTGCGTTCCTGCAAGCCTTCCGCAGGTGCGCGCGGGAGTACGACCAGGCGGGAGTATGACCAGGCGGCGCCCGGGGAGCAGGCGAGGCAACAGCGGGCTGGCGGCTAGGCGCGCACCGAGTCCGTAGCCGCGGTCAGGCAGGCCGCCGTGCCCGCGCCGGCCTGGTAGGTGTCGGCCAGCACGGCGGTCGAGCCGTCGGTCAGGCCCAGTTCCACCCGGAGGGTGACGACCGCGCCGTCGGCGAGGGGTACCGCGCCGTCGGCCTGGTAGCGGTAGCCGCCGTCGGTCTCCAGGTCGGTGTGCTGTATCAGGTCGACCCGCGCGTCCGGGCCGAAAGCCGCGAGGGCGGCGCGGCCCGCGGCGCACACCGCCGCGGGGGTGACGCCGGCCGCCAGGGCCGCCGCCGCGGCCTGGTAGCCAGTAGTCAGCGGCCCGGCCCAGCCGGGGTCGCCCGTGGCCAGTACCCGGGCGGCGCCGGTCCAGTAGCCGCGGTACTCCGAGACGACCTCGACCGTGTCGGCGTCGGCGGTGGCGGAATGGCAGTACACCAGCACGTCCTCCGCGCCGCCCATCCGCGCGGTCAGCTCAGCCCTGCCGGCCCGCTCGTGATTGCTCAGCCCTCCGTCGAGGGCCGAGGCCACGGCCTGCGCGGTGAGCTCAGCCGCCCGGTGCAGCAGCACCTGCTCAGCAGCAGACGGGGACTGGCGGCGGAGCCGCACGACGCTGCCCAGGTCGCTGACCTCGCGCCCGCCCGCCGCTGCGGTGACGTCGGCGGCCAGCGTGTCCGGCCACCAGTCCAGCTCGACGAGACCGACCCCGCCAGGTCCCCGCTCGGCGAGGAACCCTTCGGCGAGCTTGGCCAGGACCCGGCCGCTGCGGAAGTCCTCCAGGTTGGAGGTGGCCCGCCACCAGTTCGCGACCCGGGCCGACAGCTTGGTCAGCAGCGCGGGCTTGCCCTCGGCGGGCACGGCGAGCAGCGCCTCGTTCCAGTACAGGCAGATGTTGGACAGGTAGCCGAGGTCGCCGGAGTGGTAGACGTCCGCGTAGACGAGCGCGGCGGCGAGCCCGCGCGCCCGCAGTTCCGCTTGCAGCGCGCCGACCCGCTGCTCCAGCTCGCCCGGGGGGATCTCCGCCGGGTCGAGCACCACGAGGCCTCGTTTCATGTCGAGCCTCCTTCCTCAGAGTCGGTAAGCGTCAGGCGGGCGCGGTGAACAGGATCCGCTCGGTGGTCAGCAGCGGCTCGTATCCGTTTTTCTTGACCACCACCGGGTCGCCGAGCACGTGGTACCCGCACAGGGGCGTGTACGTATTGGGGTGCACGATGATGACCGCGTTCTCCTCAAGGACGGTCTCGTCCTCTTCCAGCAGCGACGGGATCTCGTCCGGGTGCAGCCCGTGGCCGTGGCCGCGGACCCGGGTGTACTGGCTGGTGGTGTACTCGCCGTAGCCGTGCTTGCGGAACACGTCGTTTTCCGCCCGGGCCACGTCTCCGGCGGTGACCCCGGCCCGCACGGCCGCGAGCCCCGCCTCCACTGATTCATTGAACAATTCGAAGGAACGGAGGTGTCCTTCACTCGGCCGGCCCAGCACAGCGCTGCGGCAGATCTGGGCGTAGTAGCCGTCCAGGGACGGGGTGAGCTCAGTGCGGACCATGTCGCCGGGCTGCAGCTGGCGGGTGCCGGGCGGGGTCATGCCCCGGACCTCGTCGCCGCCGGAGGCGAACAGCATGAAGTTGTCCTGGGCGCCCATGCTCTTGATCTTCGCCTCGACCTCGGCGACCACTTCGTACTCGCGGGCGCCTGGCCGCAGCGCGGCTACGAACGCCTCCCAGCCGGCTGAGCACACCACCCCGGCCCGGCGGATCTGCGCGAGCTCCCAGTCGCTCTTGACCAGGCGCACCATGTCCATCAGCCGGGTCGCGTTGACCAGCTCGGTGCGCGGCAGCCCGGCGCGCAGCGGCTCGAGGACCGCCCGGGGCATCAGCTCGAGCTGGGTGACGCCGATGCGCCCGCGGCCTGGTATTCCGGCGGCGATGGCGGCGGCGAGTTGGCTTGTGTCCGGCAGGTCGACGGTGCGCACGTCCTTCACCCAGCCGGCCTGGCGGACGGCCTGCTCGTCGGCCCGGCTGCCGAGGAACGCGGTGACCGGACCGCCGGCGGGCAGGTACGCGAACGCGAACGCGCCGCGGAACAGCGCGCCGGTCAGGTACCGGACGTTCTCCCGGCGCCAGCCGGGAGCGAACGCCAGGATCCCGTCGAGGTCGGCCTTGTTCATCGCTTCGCGGACGCGCGCGAGCCGCGCGGCGACGTCTTCCTTGCTCATACGGGCACCTCGCTGGCGCTCGGAGTCCGCATTCGCGGACGCACGGTACTTACCGATTCGCTCGCAAGCTCGCTCATCGCCGTCCTTCCACTGCGTGGGTGTTCTTGGTTGGGAGCCTGTGGCGGGCTATTCTTCGCCGGCGAGCTGGGCGGCCATCGGGATCAGGCCGCCGGCGCGCAGCATCCCGAGCAGGAACGGGTCGGTGGGCTCGCCCTGGATGAGCGTGCCGGTCTTCTCCACGACGACGGTGCCCGCCTCGATGTCGACGGCCAGCACGTCGCCGTCCGCCACCGCCGCGGTGACGCCCGGGCACTGCAGCAGCGGCAGCCCGATCTCGAAGCAGTTGCGGTAGAACAGCCGGGCGGCGTACTCCACCACCACCGCGCCGATCCCCGTGGCCTGCAGCGCCTTCGGCGCGATGGCCCGCCCAGAGGACTGGCCGAAGTGCCGCCCGGCGACGAGGATGTCGCCGGGCTGCACGTCCCGGGCGAAGGCGGGGTTGAGGTTTTCCAGCACGTGCGCCCGCATTTCGGCCATGGACGCGAGTGCCCGGTCGGAACGGACGATCTGGTCGGTGGGGATGTTGTCGCCGAACTTCCAGCAGCGGCCCCGGGCCTGCATCATCTCGCCGGCTCCCTACGTCAGGAATTCGCGCGGATCGGTCAGCTTGCCGCGCACCGCCGACGCCGCGACGGTCGACGCCGACGCGAGGTACATCATCGCGTCGGGGCTTCCGTTGCGGCCGGGGAAGTTGCGGGCGTGCGTGGACACCATGGCCTCGGTGGCGGCCATCGCCCCCATGTTGATCGCCTGGTTGGAGCCGGTGCTCGGCGGGAACCAGGTGCACCCGGCCGCGAACAGGTCGGCGACTAGGCCCTCCGCGCAGGCCTGGGCGAACACCTGGCGGCTGGAGGGGACCACGTTGAACTTCACGCCCTCGGCGATCCGCCGGCCGCGCAGGACCGCGGCGGCCTGCCGGATGTCCTCGATGCGCCCGCCGCCGTGCCCGCCGAGTTCCGCCCACTGGATCTCGCGCCCGGCGAGTTCCCCGACCGGGTGCACGTTGCCAAGCGTGGGTGAGGCCGCGACCTGCGGTTCCAGGTCGCTGACGTCGAAGGTCAGGGTCTCGCTGGCCTCGGTCGCGGAGTCCGAGCGGACGACGTCGAACGGCTTGGCGGTGAGCTGCGCCATGAACTCGAGCGTCTTGTCGTCCGGGTCGATGAAGCCGCACTTCGCGCCGACGTCGATGGTGATCAGCGGGAACAGCCACCGGTCCCACATGTCGAGCTCGTCGATGTACGGCCCGGCGAAGTGCAGCGCCCGGTACACCGCGCCGCCCTCGCCGATCTGGCCGGTGAGCCACAGTGCCGCGTCGCGCGGCGTCACCGCTTTCTCGTGCTGGCCGGCCAGCTCGATGCGGGTGGTCTCCGGCACCCGGAACCACGCCTTGCCGAACGGCATCACCATCCCGGCGTGCGAGTTGTTGCCCAGGCCGGCGGCGAAGCAGCCGAGCGTCCCGTGCACCGGGGTGTGGCTGTCCGAGCCGACGATCACCGCGCCCGGCCGCACGAAGCCGTTGCGCACCCCGACGTGGTGGATGTTGCCGCTGCCGCAGTCGAACAGGTGGATGCCGTGCCGCCGGGCGAAAGCCCGGTTCTCCTCAAGCACCACGGCCCGTTCTTCTGAAGGGGGAGAGAAGTGATGATCGAACACCAGCACCACCCGGTCCGGGTAGCGGACCGGCCTGCCCACCTCTTTCTCGAACACCCGCGCGGTCAGGTACCCGCTGAGGTCGTGCAGCAGGAGGCAGTCCACGTCCGCCACCACGATCTCGCCGGGCGTGACCGCGCGCCGGCCGCTGGCCCTGGCGAGGATCTTCTCGACGAGGTTCACCCTGCCACCGCCGGGGTGGCCTCGGCGGTGAGTTCCCTGGGGTCGGTGATCGCGCCGCGGACCGCCGTGGCGGCCGCCACGGCCGGGCTGCCGAGGTAGATCTCCGCCTGGTAACTCCCCATCCGGCCGCGGAAGTTGCGGTTGGCGGTGGACAGGGTCACCTCGCCGTCGGCCATCACGCCGCCGTCGCCGGCGCACGCGCCGCAGCCGGGGTTAGTCACCAGCGCCCCGCTTTCCAGCAGCACGCTCAGGATGCCGTCGGCGACCGCCCGCTGCAGGACGCCCTTCGAGGCGGGCGTCACGATCAGCCGGGTGCCAGGCGCGACGTGACGGCCGCGCAGGATCGACGCGGCCTCGGCCAGGTCCTCGTACTTCGCGTTGGCGCACGAGCCGATGAACACCTGGTCGACGTGCTTTCCGGCGACCTCCTCGACTGGGCGGACGTTGTCGACGGTGTGCGGGCAGGCGACCTGCGGGGACAGCGCGGGGCCGTCGATCCGGACTCCGCGCTGGTAGACCGCGTCCGGGTCGGGGAAGATCTCGTCGTAGCCGTCGCGCGGCACGCCGCGCTCGTCGAGGTAACGCCGGGTGACGTCGTCCGGCGGCACGTAGGCGAACTTGGCCCCGAGCTCCATCGCCAGGTTGCACAGGGTCATCCGCTCGGACACCGACAGCCCGCTGACGTAGCCGCCGCCGAACTCGACCGAGCAGTAGGTGGCGCCGTCCGCGGTGAGGTCGCCGATGAGCTTGAGCATGACGTCCTTGGCGAACACGCCCGGCCCGAGCGGCCCGTCGATCGTGACCTTGATCGACTCAGGGACGCGCATCCACAGGTACCCGGTCACCCAGGTGGCGGCGACCTCGCTGAAGCCGACTCCGGTCCCCGCGGCGCCCAGCGCCCCGTAGATGGTGGAGTGCGAGTCCGTGCCGATCAGCAGCATGCCCGGCCGCACGTGGCCGGCCTCCATCAGCACCACGTGCGCGATGCCGGCGTCGACATCGTAGAACTTGCCGATCCCGTGGGCCGCGGCGAACTCGCGGCACAGCTTCTGGTCCGCGGCGGTCTTGGCGGTGTAGGCGGGGGAGTTGTGGTCCATGACCATCGCGATCCGGTCCGGGTCGAACAGGCGGTCGGTCCCCAGCCGCTCCAGCGTCTTGATGCACCGCCAGCTCGCCGCGTGGCTCATGATCAGGCCCGGGTAGGCGTCGACGACTTCCCCGCTGCGCGCCGTGGGCACCCCTGCGGCCCGCGCCAGCAGCTTCTCCGCGAACGTGGCCGCCATCACCGCGCCTCCGTCGCCTTGAGCTGCCTGGCTACGTAGGGGATGAGCCCGCCCGCGTCCAGGATCCGCAGCAGCGACTCGGGGTACGGGGGGAACGGGAAGCGCTGGCTGCCCCCGGAATCCGAACGCACTGTCACCGTGCCCGCCGCCATGTCGACCAGCACCTCGTCCCCTTCCAGGGCGGCCCGCGCGGCGTCCGGCGCCGTGATCGCCGGCAACCCGGTGTTGATCGCGTTCCGGAAGAAGACGCGCGCGAAAGACTCGGCGACGACCGCCGTGATGCCCGCGCCGGCCAGCCCGGACGCCGCCTGCTCGCGGGCGCTGCCGCAGCCGAAGTTCCGCCCGGCGACGATGACCTTGCTGGCGCGGACGCGTGCCTGCACCTCGGGCCCCAGCGGCTCGAAGACGTGCCCGGCGAGTTCCGCGGGGTCAATGCTGACCAGGTAGCGCCCCGGCATGATGATGTCGGTGTTGACGCTGTCCCCGAACCTGACGCACCTGCCGCCGATCGTTTCGGTCATGGCCGCGTCCTTTCGCTCCGCTGTTCTGTGAGGACTGTCGTGCAGTGAGGACTGTCAATTACATAGCACTACGAACTATTCGTACGGTACGCTACGTCGGTATGGAAGCCGGGTCAAGGGATACTTGTGCGCGTGACTGATCCCCGGGTGCCGCAAGGCGACGCCGAGCATGCCGCCGAGGCGGGGCGGGCGCTGATCCGCCTCGGGTCGCGGCTGCACCGCCTCTACGCCGAGACGATCGAGAGCCTCAGCGTCCCGCTGTCCGTGCAGCAGTACCGCATCCTGGACCGGGTGGGCGCCGGGGTGACCTCGCTCAGCCGGCTCGCTGAGCTGGCCCGGCGTCAGCCGCCGACGATCTCCAAGAGCGTCGACAGCCTGGTCAGGCAGGGCCTGCTGATCCGCGCGGAAGCGGCCACCGACCGGCGGGCCACGGCGCTGAGCCTGACGCCCAAGGGGGCCGCGCTGCTCCGCGAGGCGCATGAGGAACTCGACCGCCTGGGACGCTGGCTGGCCGAGGCGGCCGATGCCGGCCCCGAGCGCCTGACGGCCTTCGCCAACAACCTGTACGACAAGACCGAGGGGGAACTTGACCTCCTGGTCGATGCCCGCCGCCCGCCCGGGCGCGCCCCCCGCCTGGCAAGGGCCGCTGCAGCGCGGCCCCCGGAGCCCGCCGGAGGCGCGTGACGCTGCCTTGACCAGCGTGGCGCGGACGGCAGCGATTGGGGCACGGATGACTGGCTTGCCTGCTTTTCGGCTGTGCTCTTGGGGGTATGGAGGATCGCAATCGGTGCAATCAGCCACTTCTGGCCACTGCCCAGCCGTCCGTCCGTCGCCTGGCCAAAGGTAATCACATGGAAGCTAACGCAGACCGCTTCCTCGAACTCCTGCATCAGTTCGAGGACCTCACCGACGTGATCTCCCCCGAGCGGGCGCACAGCGAGTTCGATGAGACCACCCTGCAGCTGTTCTGGATGCGGTGGCCGCAGGTTTCCGCATGGACAGGGTCGCTGTGGCGCATGCTGTCTGAAGAGATGTCCGTCCCGTCCTCGCCGCACACCGATCCGGAACTCGACGAGGTAGGCGAAAGTGGCTGAAGATCCCCGCCGCGCGGTGACCATCGGCGACCTGATGACAACACGGGTCGTTTCCGCCCGCCTTGATGACCCGGTGGCGGACGCGGCCGCCGCCATGATCCGGCAGAAGGTCGGGTCGGCGCTGATCATGCAGGGCTCTTTCCTGGCCGGCATCCTCACCGAGCGCGACGTGCTCCGCGCCGCGGCGTCCGGCAGCGACCTGACTCGCTCACCGGTGTCCGCGTGGATGACGCAGGACCCGGAGTCAGCGTCCCCGGACACCACGGTCGAGGACGCCACCCAGCTCATGCTGCTGCACGGCTTCCGGCACCTCCCGGTGACCGAGGGGAGGCATGTGCGTGGCGTAGTCAGCCTGCGCGACCTGGCCGCCGCCCGGATCCGCCGCCCCATTTCACAGGGTTGACCCGACTTGGCGCAACGTGGGAACCCCGGTGCCAGCCTTGGTTTAGCGCGGCCCTTGACGTGGCCGGAAAACCGACACCAGGCGGGCGACGAGAGTAGCCAGGAAGACCTGCCCGAGCATGGCTTCCAGGACGGCCACCGCGCGTCCCCCGCTCTGCGCCGCGGTGAAGTCTCCGTAGCCGAGGGTGGTCAGGGTCGTGAAGCTGAAGTACTGGAACGTCTGGAGGTTCCCTGGTTGTCCGTTGGCGAAGAAGTCACCCTCGCCGAACCTGTCCAGCGCCCCGTAGCACGCCGCGAACATCAGCCCCATGATCATGTACGCGCTGAGCGCGCCGTAGATGCTCTGGATGGTGACCTCTGGCTGCGCGAGCACCCGGATGACGGTAAGGACCACCGCAACGGCCAGGAGCGCGGCCTTCCAGGCGCTCGCCACACCCTGCACGGCATCGGTGGGATCCGCGAGCAGCAGCCCGCCGACTACGGCTGACCCGGCCGTGACCACCACGAGCGCCAGCAGCGCGACCCTGCGGCTGACCTGCGCGGTCCGAACCGCGAGCGCGGCGATCCCGAGAAACAGCGCCACCTGCAGGACGCTCACCCAGGTCCCGCTGGCAAAGGCGGACAGCAGGTAGCTGACGACCAGCACGAGGAGCAGCAGCCCGAACTTATTGGGCCGCTGTGCCAAGCGGTTAGCTCGCTCCACGGAAGCGGACCCGCCACTTCACCCGCGGTGGAGGGCACCAGTCGCGGCCGGTCACGGCTTAATCCAGGTCCGCACGAGGACGGCCTGCCGTCCGGGCCAGGCGGCGAAGCTGGGTTGCCCGGGCGTCCCACGAATAGATGACCGCGGTGCCGGCGATCAGATCGTGCAGTGCACGGTGCTCACGCTGCGTCAGGATGCCGAGGAAGCCCAAGCCGAACAGGATGATGCTGAGCGGGAAAGCGAGCGCCCGCAGCACTCCGCGCCACGGGTCGAGGTCCGCGCCGTCGGCCCGCACCACCCGCAAGCCCAACAGGGCCATGCCTGGAGTCCGGGCGGCCGCCGCCCAGCAGTAGCCGAAGTACGTCAGCTCCCAGAGGGCGAAGACTACCCCGACGGCTATGGTGCCGCCCAGGTGCCAGCTCACCGAGCGCCCGGTGACGATCATGATCGCGAAGGATATGCCGGCGAGCCCCAGGCTGAACGCGGCCCAGCTGACGATGACGTCGACTGCGTACGCCGCGAACCGCGAGGCGGCGCCCGCGTAGCGGCCGAGCGCATCTGTCCAGCTGGCTCGCCCGGCGCCGCTTGTCACGTTCCCGCCTGGGTCTTGAGCAGCGTCGGCGGCGCGGCCAGGCCGGGGCCGCCGCGGCGCAGCAGGCGGCGCACCCAGTGGTCGATCCGGTCGTCCAGCGCGATGGCCTGACCTCGGAGGATGTCGACTGCCTCGCCGGTCACGTGCCCCGACGACATGGCGATGGCGGCGCCGATATTGGTGTCCTGCACGATCGCGTCGATGTCGATCCGCTCGACCAGTGCCTGCATGTCGACCCGGCTAAGCAACGCGTTGAGATCGATTTTCTCGATAACCGCGTTCAGGTCGACCTGCCCGGCCAGCTCGTTCACGTCGAGGGACTGGACGACTAGGTCGAGCACGCGTTCCATGACCCGTTGGGCGAGTAGCTCACTCGCGGCGCGCACCTGGTCGATCTGGTCCACGTCAGCCGTGCCCGGCTGGTTCCGGGGTCGGCGCGGCGGGTGGCCTGCCGATCAGCTCGATCAGCCCGAGCAGCACCAGCAGCACGATGGCGAGCGTGATGCCGAGCGCGGCACTGGGCTGGCCCCAGAACACGAAGATGAGGGCCATCAGCGCCACTGCGGAAACCCGCAGCCCTTTCCGGTGAGCGTATGTCCACGCGCCTGCCGGGCCGGCGCTGACGCCCTTGCGCTCCGCGAAGGCGCGGAGCCAGCCGAACCACGAGACGATCGTCCGCCGGGTCTTGACCGCGGTGGTCGACGGCCCCGTGAAGAACGCGGCGATCGCTACCACGAGGCCTACGACCAACAGGGCACGCAGGCCTTCCTTGATGAATCTGACCAGCGTGTCCCACGCGGCCGCGGCGGCGTCGCTGGGCAGCACGCTTTCCGGCACGCTGTTCAGGTAGATGCTTCGGCCGATCGCCAGCCCAATGCCGAGGACCAGCATGGACGCGGCGAAGCCAAGCCCGGCGGCGATGAGGGTCCGCCGGTGACTCTTCGCGACGTAGACACCCGCGCCGATCAGCACCAGGCTCAGTATCGGCAGCACGATCTTGAGGCTGTTGATCAGCCGGTAGAGACTCTGCGCCTTGGTCAGGTCTTTCGACGAGAAGAGCTGAATTGTCGGATGAATCGGGGGCAGCTTGTCGATCAGCGTGAACCCGCGCGCGGACAGGTTCTGCTTGACGATGTTGATGAACGGGGCAAGGTCGAGGGTGACTTGCCCGTTCGCGGTGCTGATCGCGCCCTTGCCGCCCGACAGCGCCGTTACCAGGGTCTGATGCGCCACCCGGTTGACCTGCACCCACGCGTTGGCGAAGGCCGAACTCGTGACCAGCGAGTGCACGGTGCCGTGGATGTAGCCGTTCACCGCGCTCACAATCGACGGGCTGACCGAGTTGAGCAGATTGCCGACCCGGTCGAAGCCACGGCTGTTCAGCGCGACCGAGGCCTGGTTGACGTAGCCGGAGAGGTCGAGGTTGCTCGTGATCGCGGTCGTGAGCTTGTCGGTAAGAGCGTTCTGGATAGGCGGCTGGGTGATGAGCGGGGCCATGTTCGCCACGTAGCGGTTGGTGTCGGACACCTGGTTGGCGGACCAGACGCCAATTACCGACACGGGGGCCAGCACGCAGCCGAACAGGACAAGGAGCGCGGCGACCGGCGCTCGCCATCCAACCCGGTGCCGGCGGCCTCTCTTCGCCGCCTCTCCGCGCAGGCGCTGCAGTTCGGCCCGCTCATCCTTGTTGAGGCCATAACCTCCGGAGGCGGCCTGGGGATCGCTGGTCGTGTCCGACATCACTTCACGTTCCCAGGATTCGCAGCCCGCTGCCTCCTCCCCTCAGGGTGAATCGCGGTCGGCGGCATCGCCGCCGCGAGCGTCCGGGCCTGCGTAAACGTCCGGTTAGGGAGAGGAGCGGGTTCACTTTCAACGGGTGATGTGCGGCGGCTCGGCACAACGTAGCGTCGGCAAGATCTGGCTTGTTCGCACGGAGAGGAATTCGGCCATGACCGTACCTACCAAGGTAAACGTGGACGAGACCACGCAGCAGACGCTGTCTGGCTTGTCTACGGGAGATCTGGATCTTCTCGAGCAGAGCCTGAAGGCTCGCCAGCAGTGGCAGCAGGACAGCGGCCTGGACCCGCGCAGCTACTCGCTCGTCAAGATCGCCGCGCTGATCGCGCTCGACGCGCCTCCGGCCTCCTACGTCTGGCAAGTTGCCAATGCCCTGGACTCTGGGGTTACCCCCAGCGAGATCGCGGGCGTCCTGCGCGCGATCGCCCCGCAGGTGGGCGGGCCCAGGTGCATGGCGGCCGCACCCGAGATCATGGTGGCCCTCGGCCTGTCGCTACCAGAAGGGGCGTAACGATGCCCTTCATGCGCCGCCGGCCGCTGCTGCGCGCTGCCGTCGTCGGCGGCGGCGCGTACATGGCCGGCAAGAGAACTGCCGAGCGGCGTGCGGACCAGCAGTATCAAGATACCGAGCAGGACCAGCGCCTCGGCGACCTGGAGCAGCAGAACGCCGCGCCTCCAGCCGCCGTGCCGGCGCAGGCGTCGCCGTCGATGGCGGACCAGCTGAATCAGCTGGCGGACCTGCACAACCAGGGCGTGCTGAACGATGCCGAGTTCGCCGCCGCCAAGGCGAAGCTGCTCAACGGTTAAGCGCAACCGAAGCGGCCGGGCATAACACGGCCGCTGGGAACCCGGCATCGATGCGGTGTCCCCAGCGGCCGGACGGTCCCACCCGCGCCGGGGGAGGCCGCCCGGGTCGGCGCTCGCCTGCCATTGAGGTGACGTTTTAGCTGCCGGTCGTGATTCCTCCCTGCAGGAGGATGCCCGCCGTAGGAACCGCAGGCAGGATA
>Ga0310811_10006517_pt1 | contig 14931 bp, 18 predicted proteins | sample YCmetagenome_FD_207642 | JGI IMG/M metagenome (GOLD analysis project Ga0310811, IMG submission 207642) | Soil microbial communities from experimental microcosm in Duke University, North Carolina, United States - YC | ecosystem: Engineered > Artificial ecosystem > Soil microcosm > Unclassified ...
ATGGCCCTCACCGCGGCCTCGAACTACCTCGACGATGTCGTCGACGACGCGGGCGCGGCGCTGGCCGACGTGGTCCGGGCGATCGAGCGGGTCGTCATCCAGGAGGCCGACCGGTTCGGCTACCAGGGGCTGAACCCGCCGGTCACCGCCCGAGTCGGCATGGGCTCGGTCCTCGCGGCAGCCGTCTTCCGCAGCTGGGTGTTCGGGGCCGGAAGCGCCACGATCTCCGACGACCGGATCACCGCCGAGCTCGAGCAGATGATGATGCACGGCGTGCGCGGGCGCGTCGCTCACTGATCAGTCCACGGGGTGGCGCTTAGCGACCGTCAGTCGCTAGCCTGTCAGCGTGGCTGACTACACGGTGCCGGACGCTGAGACCAGGCTGCGGATCTACGAGACGATTCGCAAGATCAACCTCACCGACGAGCGGGTGCGCGGCCTGCTCATGAGCGGCAAGATCGCGATCATCTACTACTCGCCGCGCGGCCAGGAGTGCATCCCGGCCGCCGTCGGTGCGGCGCTGGAGCCCGACGACTACACGGTCACCACCTACCGGGGCATCCACGACAGCCTGGCGGCGGGTGCGTCGCTGGCGGAGATCCTCGGCGAGGCGTTCGGCAAGGCCACCGGCACGTCGAAGGGCAAGGGCGGGCCGATGCACCTGTCCGACCCCAGCTGCGGGCTGATGGCCACCACCGGCATCGTCGGCGGCGGCCTGCCGATCGCCAACGGGGTCGCGCTGGCCTCCCAGATGCAGGACCTCGGCCGGGTCACCGTCTGCTACTTCGGCGACGGGGCGAGCAACATCGGCGCGTTCCACGAGGCCCTCAACATGGCCGCCGTCTGGGACCTGCCGGTGGTGTTCATCTGCCAGAACAACGAGTACGGCGAGTACAGCCCGCGGATGGACACCCAGCGGATCGAGAAGATCTCCGACCGGGCCGCCTCCTACGGGATGCCCGGGGTCACCGTCGACGGCAACGATCCCGACGCGACCTACCGAGTGGCGGTGGAGGCGGTCCGACGGGCCCGTGCCGGCGAGGGGCCGACCCTGATCGAGGCCAAGACCTACCGGTTCATGGGCCACCTGTTCGGCGACCAGATGCCGTACATGCCGGAGGCGGAGTACCAGGCCCGGCTGGCCGCCGACCCGGTGCCCAGATACCGCGCGCTGCTGATCTCCGACGGCGCGGCCACCGAGGCCGAGATCGACGAGATCGATGCACGGATCGGCGCCGAGGTGGACGCGGCGGTCCAGGCGGCCCTGGACGCCCCGATGCCGGACGCCTCCGAGTTGTTCACCGACGTCTACTCCGACGTCCCGGCAGACGTCTCCGCCGAGGGAGCGAGCGCATGAGCGAGCAGAACATCACCCTGGCCCAGGCGCTCAACCAGGCGCTCGACGGCGAACTGGCCCGTGACCCTTCGGTCTTCCTGCTCGGCGAGGACATCGTCGACCCGGCCGGTGGTGTCGCCAAGGTGACCCTGGGGTTGTCGACGAAGTACGGGAAGAAGCGGGTCCGGGAGTCGCCGATCTCCGAGCAGGCGATCATCGGCGCCGCCACCGGAGCGGCCATGTGCGGGATGCGCCCGGTCGCCGAGATCATGATCGCCGACTTCTACGCGGTGTGCCTGGACCAGCTGGTCAACCACGCCGCGAAGCTGCGCTACATGTCCGGCGGCCGCACCCATGTGCCGATCACGGTCCGGGGCATGTCCACCGGCGGCATGATGTTCGGCGCCCAGCACTCGCAGATGCCCGAGGCGTGGATGGCGCACACCCCGGGGTTGAAGGTGGTCATCCCGAGCACGCCGGCGGACGCGAAGGGCCTGCTCACGGCGGCGATCCGGGACGACGACCCGGTGGTCTGCATCGAGTCGGCCGGGCTGTACGCGTCCAAGGGGCCGGTGCCCGAGGGTGAGTACGTGGTCCCGCTGGGCAAGGCGGACATCAAGCGGGCCGGCGCCGACGTCACCCTGATCACCTACGGCAAGACCGTGCACGACAGCCTGGAGGCGGCCGGGCAGCTGGCCGGCGAGGTCGACGTGGAGGTGCTTGACCTGCGCTCGATCGTGCCGTGGGACGCCGAGGCGATGATCGCTTCGGTGACGAAGACCCGGCGCGCGATCGTGGTGCACCAGGCGGTGCAACGGTTCGGGGTCGGCGCGGAGATCGCCGCCTGGCTGACCCAGGAGCTGTGGGGAACGCTCGAGGCGCCGGTCGCCCGGGTCGGCGGGGAGTACACCCCCGTGCCCTACTCGCCCGAACTCGAGGCCGCGCACCTGCCGTCGCCGGCCCGGATCGTCGACGCCGTGCGCGGTCTCTGCAAGTCCTAGACCGGCCCCGCCGCGCGCGCCCCGATCGGGTGCGCGCGGCGGACCGATCCGCTGCGCGGGACCGGGTCAGTCCTGGTGCTCGACGATGATCGCGAAGTTCGGGCACTCGAAGGCGACCTTCTCGGCCTGCTCCTCGGTCATCCCGGAGATGTCGGTGACCTCGGCGATGCCGTCATCGTTCAGCTCGAAACTGTCTGGCGCGATGTAGAGGCACCGCTGGGCGCCCATGCAGAGGTCATCGTCGACCCGGACGGTGAACGACATGCTGGCTCCCTGTCCTTTCCAGTGCGATCCGTGGTTGTGACGCGCAGTAATCCCGGCGTGACTGTTTCGGACCTGTCCGGCCCTGTCCCGACCGCGGTTACGGTACCCTTGACCACCAGGATTGTAAGCGCACACTTCATACGAATGCTCTTGGCCGCCAGTGCCGTCGCTGGGGCCGGAGTATCGACGACGCCGACGGGACGGTGCCGGTGGCCGGACGGATCCGCGTGACGCCCAGCGACGTCTCCTTCGACGTCCAGGAGGGCGAGACCGTGTACGCCGCGGCCGTGCGCAAGGGTATCCGCTGGCCGTCCATCTGCCACGGCGACGCCGAGTGTGGAATCTGCTACATGGTGGTGACCGAGGGCGCCGAGAACCTCTCGGAGAAGTCCACCCAGGAGGCCGATCGGCTGGCCCTCGGGCTCAAGGCGAAGGAACCGAGGGCGCGGCTGGCCTGCCGCACCAGGCTGACCGGTGAGGTCGTCGTGGAACGCCGAGGGGTGCGGCGGTGATGGCTACAGCAGTGGCGGGCTACGGCAGTGACGAGGACGGTAGTGACGAGGACGGTAGTGACGAGGACACGGCAGTGACGGGGCGACGGCAGTGACGGGGACACGGCGGTGACGAAAGCGGACGCGGGCAAGCCCAGGCTGCGCAGGACCTCCGAAGAGATCCGCGGACTGCTGCAGGCGGCGGCCTCGAGCTACTTCGCGCAGAACGGCTACGCGGGCACCAGCACCAGGGCGATCGCCATCGAGGCGGGCGTCTCCGAGACGCTGCTCTTCCGTCACTTCGGGACGAAGTCCGGTCTGTTCGAGGCCACCACTCTGGAGCGTTTCCGGGTGGCGGTCGACGAGTTCATCAACCGGTGGGACCGGCGCGCCGTCCCCGCCGATGCCGGCGACTCCCACTCGCGCGCCTACCTGGCCGCCATGCTCAGGCTGATCCGCGCCCAGCGGGGTGTGATGTTCGCGCTGTTGACCCTGGACCGCGACGAGCCGGAGGTCGAGGCGATCCAGGCCGCCGCGATGGAGGCCTTCGAGAAGCTGCTCGGCGGGATCGACCGCCACGTGCTGCGGGGGCCGGACGGGCTGCCGTGGCCGGGGGTGGAACCCGAGGTCAGCGCGCCCGCGGTGGCCGCGGTGGTGCTGTCGGTGACGTTGCTCGACGAGTGGCTGTTCCCGCCGGGCTCGGGGCGGCCGCCCACCGGCGTGGTGGACGAGGAAGTGATCACCTACGTGCTCTACGGGGTGGGCAGCCGCCCGACCTGAGCAGTGGGATCCGGCGGGGTCCGGGCGGAGTCACGAGCACGCTGACTTTCGTTTGGTGTGCGACTATTCTATGTTGTACCTACTCACTACAGTCCGTAGTAATTTGCGACGGTAGTCATTCACAGCATCGGCGGCGGCGACGGCGGCTGCCTGGACGATCGGAGACAGTGGCGTGGGAAGTCTTGACGGCCTGGTAGCGGTCGTGACCGGAGCGGGGCGCGGCATCGGCCGGGAGCACGCACTGTTCATGGCCTCGGAGGGCGCGAGCATCGTCGTCAACGACCTCGGCGGTTCCGGTGACGGCACCGGTGAGGCGGCCACGCCCGCCCAGGAGGTCGTCGCCGAGATCGAGGCGGCCGGCGGCAAGGCCGTCGCCAGCACACACAACGTGGCCGACGCCGAGGGCGCAGACGGCATCATCGCGGCCGGTGTCGACGCGTTCGGCAAGGTCGACATCGTGGTCAACAACGCCGGCGTGCTCCGGGACAACGTGCTGATCAACATGGGCCCTGAGGACTGGGACGTCGTGGTCACCGTCAACCTGCGCGGTACCTATCTGGTCACCCGCGCGGCCGCGGTGCACTGGCGGGAGCGCAGCAAGGCCGGCGAGCAGCTGACCGCGTCTGTGGTCAACACCGCCAGCGAGTCGGGGCTGTTCTCCAACCCCGGCCAGGCCAACTACGCGGCCGCCAAGTCCGGGGTCGCCACGTTCACCCAGGTCGCGGCCAAGGAGCTCAAGCGCTACGGGGTGCGGGCCAACGCCATCCTGCCCCGGGCCCGCACGCGGCTCACCGAGGTGATCGGCGGAAAGGTGATGGACGCCCTCCAGCCGAAGGAGGGCAGGTTCGACAAGTGGCACCCGGCCAACGTCTCGCCGTTCGTGGCCTACCTGGCCGGCCCGGGATGCGAGATCTCCGGCGAGGTGTTCCTGGTCGGCGGCGCGCTGGTGCAGCGGGTCAAGCCCTGGGAGCTCGACGAGGGCTGGAAGATCAAGGGCGACGAGCGGCTCACCGTGGACGCCATCGCCAAGGAGGTCGCCGGGCTCGGTCTGCCCAACGGCGGCAAGATGTCCGGGATGGGCGTCCGGTGAGCGCCGATCGCAACCTCGAGACCGCCAAGGCGTTCGTCGCCCAGTGGGCCAAGGGCACCTACGCGGACCTGCGCGGGGCCTATGACACCTACCTCGCCGACGACTGCGTCTACGAGAACAGCGGCCTGCCGACGGTCGAGGGCAAGGCGACGATCCTCGGCATGATCGACCAGCTGGCGGCGGCCCAGCCGGTCGGGGCCATCGTCGCGGACATCCGCTCGATCGCGGCCAGCGGTGACCTGGTGTACAGCGAGCGCAGCGACGTGCACTACGACGCGGACGGCAACCACGCCTACACCGTCGATCTGCTCGGCGTGATGCAGTTCCGCGACGGGCTGATCACGAGCTGGCGCGAGTACTACGACCCGCGTCCGATGCTCACCGCGACCGGCCAGATCTAGACCCCGCCCCCCAGCGCGTCCCGCCGGGCGAGGTGACTCACCGGCGGGACGCGGCGAGGGATGGGTAACGTTCGCGGCATGCCGCCAAGCGCCGCCTCGCCCCGGGTCGCCCCGGAGCCGAACGGGGTGCGGGTACGCATGCTGCGCGCGGCGCGGTCGCTGTTCGCCGAGAAGGGCTACCGCGCCACGACCACCAAGGAGATCAGCGTGGTGGCCGGTGTGGCGGAGCCGACCATCTTCCGGCACTTCGGGGCCAAGGCCGACCTCTTCGAGGCGACGATCCTCGAACCGTTCACCGAGTTCATCGCGCAGTGGATCCACACCTGGGACGACTTCCCCGCCGACGGCTCCGTGGAGGACCTCGCGGAGAACCTGGTCAGCGGCCTGTACCAGCTGGTCCGCCGGGACCTGCGGCTGTTCCGGGAGCTCATCGCGGCCCGGGCCGACCCGGCCAGTGACCTGCACGCCTCGGCGGTGGCCATCAGCGCCCAGCTGCGGGGCGGCCTGCGTGCGGTGCACGACGTCGGTCTCGACATCGCCGGCAGCCGGGGGTTACGGGGCCTGGATGCGCCGGCGACCATCGGGGCGATCGCCGGCATGGTGCTCGCCTCGGTGCTGCTCGAGGACTGGATCTACCCGGCGGGCGTCGAGAGCCCCGACCAGGACCGCATCGTCCGCGAGATGACCTCGATGATCTACAACGGGATCGCGCACCGGCCCGCCGGCGAGAACCCGGCCGGGCCCGGGTCAGGCGATCACCTCGACGGTCCCGGCTGACCCGTCCACCCGCAGCTCGGTCCCGTCCCGCAGGTCACGGGTGCCGGTATGGGTCCCGATGACACACGGGATACCGAGCTCCCGAGCCACCACCGCTCCGTGGCTCGCCGCGCCGCCCACGTCGATCACGAGTGCCGAGGCCAACGTCATCAACGCCACCCAGCTCGGGTCGGTCGTGTGGCAGACCAGCACGTCGCCGACCTCGATGTCGGCGTCCTCGGACGGATCCAGCACCACCCGGGCGGTCCCGGTCGCGGTCCCGGCGGCGACCCCGAGACCGGTGACCCGGCTCGGCCCGGTCCGGTCCGCCGGACCGGCGTCCGCCCTGGGGAGCGCGGGTACCGGGCCCGACCAGGTCTCCGGCACCTCGAGCGCCTCGTAGCGGGCGCGGGCCGCGGTCCTCCTCCGCGCCGGTCCACGCAGGTCGGCCGTTGGCGAGGGATCGAGCAGCTCGGGCAGGAAGAACTGGAACGCGTCCTCCGGGTCGTCGAGCCGGCCTCCCGCGACCAGCTCGGCACCGATCTCCCGCACCGCCGCTCGGGCCACGTCCAACGACATCAGGAACGACGCCTTGGTGCGCTGCAGGGCGAGGGCCGAGGACGGGGCGACCCGGAGCACCAGGCGCGCCGCCGGTCGGTGCCGCCGGGGCAGCGCGCCGAGCACCTCCGCGATGGCCTCGGCGCGGGCGGCCCGCAGGGGTTCGCGGCGCACCCAGGGCGGCTCGGTGTCGCTCAGTCGCGACAGCAGCCGCTCGATCGGCGCCGGGTCCTCCCGCCACGACCGGGCCGCGATCTCGCCGACGGTCGGACCGTGGTAGCCGTGCCGGTCCAGGAACGTGCTCAGCTCGAGGTCGCCGTGCGCCACCCGCCATAGGTCATCGGCGACGGCGGTCTCCTCGATGTCGCCGGCCCCGGAGAGCAACCGGGGCAACAGCTGCGGCCGGCCCGCCTTCGCGGCGAGATCGGTGAGTGCCGATGTGGCGCCGGAGTAGAGCAGCCGGCCGTGACCTTGCAGCCGTAACGCCGCACGGAACCGGTCGGCCGCCTCGGCGAGCGCATCCCGGGGTGTGCCCGGGCCGGTCAGCCCGTCGCGCCCGACCCGCGCGGCCCACCACCGCCCGAAGTCCTCGCGGCACCGCGAGGATCGGCGGCCGGCGCCGAGCAGGGTGCCGGGCATCCGCAGGGCGATCATCGGTAGCCGGAACCCGAGACCGGGGTCCCGCACACCCTCGCGGATGGACCCGAGCATGTCCCGCTCGACGTCGTCCCCGGTCACTCCGGGTAGCGAACCCATGATCGTGCGGACCACACCCACGTTGGCCGCGAACCGCCCGGCGAAGACCCCGAACATGAGGTCCGAGGTCGCGGCCGGGTAGGCGGTCGCCGACCGGGGCAGTATGCCCAGGTCGTGGAAGCCCTGACGGGCGCTGGTCTCGAGCAGCTCGCCGTAGAACGACCAGGTGATCGGAGTCATCACACCGGGCACGGCCTCGGACACGTTGACGCGGGTCCACAACACGTCGGCGGGTGTGTCCAGGTTCAGGGGATCGTCGTCGTCCACCCTCAGGGCACCGGCACCGCTCGTGGCTTGCACGGGCTGAGGCTAACGCGGAGGACCGGTGTGGACACGGCTACTCCGAGGGGTGGCACCCGGTGCCCCGATGTGCTGGAATTAGCCCCCTCAGAGGTGTCTCAGCACCAGGGGAAGAGGGTCATGCGGCGCACCAGGGTCATTCCGCGCATACCGGTCGTCTCGCGCATCGTGGTGATGATGGCGGCCGCCCTAGTGGCAGTCTCGGCCCTGATCGGGCTGCCCGACCAGTCCTCGCCGAGCTACTCGACGGTGGCCGTGGTCAGCGACACAGCGCCCGCCACACCTCTGACCACAGGCAAGTGCAAGAAGAAATGCAAGAAGAAGTACCGGGTCAGCAATTCGGACCTGAAGAACCTCAGCAACGACGACCTGGAGTCCGTGGCGACCCTGGGAACGGTGCTCGCCGTCATCGCGCTCGCCGCCGTCATCTAGCGGTCAGGTCGGCGGGCTCTCGCCCAGGGTCGGGGTCGCCCGGGCCCGGCGCGGGACGGGTATGAGAGCCCGTACCCGCCGGCGGTAGTCGCGGTACTCCGCACCGAAGGTCGACTCCAGCAGCCGTTCCTCGGCGCGGATCTTGACCAGCAGAAGCATGATCGCCAGCAGCGTCACCAGGATCCATCTGCCGAGCCCGGCGGTCAGCGCGGTCGCGGCCAGCATGCCGAGGATCCCGGTGTAGATCGGGTGCCGGGTGATCGCGTACGGCCCGTCGGTGCGCAGTTCATGGCCCTCCTTCACCACCGCCGACGAGGTCCACATGACGCCGAGCGCGGTCCGCGCCCACAGGGTGAACACCGTCGCCGCGACCAGCAGGCCCACCCCGGCCCAGGCCGACCAGGGGGAGTGCACGGTCAACGACGTCCACACCCGCTTCGGGATCGCCCAGCTCAGCACCGCGTAGATGGCGATGCCCACCAGCCAGGCCGGGCCGAGGCGTTGCCGCTCGCGGACGGAGGGCCCCTTACGGGCGTTGTAGACCGCACCGACGAGCCAGACCCCGATCAGCACGGCCCAGCAGATTGCGACCGCCAGCGCCGGCAGCAGGCGTGACCAGTCAGCGTCGAACACGGGCCCGACGATAGACACCGCTCCGCCGGCCCCGCCCCAGACCCCGACATCCGGCCCCAGACTCCGGCCCCGGCCCCATGATCACCAGAAATGGAACCGCGACGGTGCTCAGCGCTGCTGGGGTTCCATTGCCGACGATCTTCGAGGCGTGAGGGGTGGGCCGAGCCAGGGGTTGGCCGAATCGGGCCGTGCAAGAACCGGCCGGACGAACATAGACGAAAGGCCGGGCAGCGCCCTGATGGCAGCTGCCCGGCCCTCGGTTCAAGGGAGCGGACTGTCTCCGGTCAGGCAGCCTTCTCCAGGATGTGGATCGCGCACGCCGAGCCGAGACCGATCACGTGGGTGAGCCCGACACGGGCGCCCTCGATCTGCCGGTCGCCGGCCTCGCCGCGCAGGTGGGTGACCACCTCGTAGATGTTCGCCACGCCGGTCATGCCGATCGGGTGGCCCTTCGAGAGCAGCCCACCGGACACGTTCACCGGGGTCTTGCCGTCCCGCCACGGGCCACCGGAGGAGATGAAGTCACCGGCGCCGCCCGGGGCGCAGAGCTTCAGATTGTCGTAGTGCAGCAGCTCCGCGGTGGCGAAGCAGTCGTGCAGCTCCACCAGGTTCAGGTCCTCCGGTCCGACGCCGGCCTTCTCGTAGGCCTGGTCGGCCGCCAGCCGGGTCAGGGTGTTCACGTCCGGCTGCACCTGACCGGTCTCGACCCACGGGTCGGTGGTCAGCACCGACGCCGAGATCTTCACCGCGCGCTTGCGCACGTCCGGGTCCAGGGTCTGCAGCTTGGCGTCGGAGACCAGGACCACCGCGGCCGCACCGTCACCGGTGGGGCAGCACATCGGCAGGGTGTTCGGGTAGGAGATGACCTCCGCGCCGGTGATCTCCTCCAGGGAGAACTCCTTGCGGTACTGGGCCAGCGGGTTGAGCACCGAGTGCGCGTGGCTCTTGCGGGCCACCTCGGCGAACTGCTCGAAGGTGACCCCGTGCTTGATCGCGTACTCGGTGCCGGCCTGGGCGAACACACCCGGCATCAGTCCGGTGCCGAGCACCCCCTCGACCCTGCCGACGGAACCGAACCGGCCCTTCGGCTCGTACACCTTGCGCTCGCCCTTCTTCTTGGCCGCGCCGCCGAGCAGGCCCATCTTGCCCATCTGCTCGACGCCCACGGCCAGCCCGAAGTCGGCCTCGCCGGCCTTGATCGAGAGGTAGGCCACCCGTACCGCGGTGGCGCCGGTGGCGCACGCGTTGGTCACGTTGAACGCCGGGATACCGGTCTGCCCGATCTGCTTCTGCAGCCGCTGGGCCACGCCGGAGTCGGCCTGGTAGATGTTGCCGACCGCCAGCACGTTCATGTCGTTGATCGTGGTGCCGGAGTCCGCCAGCGCGGCCAGGGCGGCATCGCTGGCCAGGTCGATGACGTCCTTGTCCGGGTACCGACCGATCTTGGTCATCGAGGTGCCGAGCACCCACACGTCGCCAGATGCCATGTCAGGCGCCCTTCTGCTTGAAGCCGAAGCCCACGGCCTCGGTGCCGTCGTCGTCGGTGCCGATCACGAAGGTGTCCAGCTCGACGTCCAGGTTGGCCGCGATCTCGGCCGGGTCGAGGGTGTTGAGCAGGTTCGCCTTCACCGCGCCACCACCGTCGAGGTCGACGACGATCGAGGTGAACGGCTCCTTGGCCCCGCGTTGGATCACCGTGTAGGCCCGGATCCTGCCGGTGGTGGCCAGGTCCTTCCAGCTGAACTCAGTCGCCGAGCAACGAGCGCAGGCGTTACGGCGGTCGAAGTAGAGCGCGCCGCACGAATTGCAGCTGTGCGCGCGAAGGTGGGGCTTGTCGCCGAGTACCAGGTACTCGACGAGGGGGATCTGGGCCGTCATCGGCGCACCTGCCTCATCGAAGGGATCCGCGTCGAGAACGCTCTCGACTGTCGCGTGCTCAAGTATCTATTACTAGACCATTTAGGGCCCCGGCAGGCCTTTGCGCAGCACCTTGTGACTCGAATCATTCGCGGGGCTAGGGTCCGGACGCGGGTGTGCGGCCGGCTCGAGGTGAGCCGGTCCGAGGCGGGAGGAACAGACGTGCAGGACGTTGTGGGTCGCGTGGCTCTGGTGACCGGTTCGACGAGGGGGGTCGGCGAGGCGGTCGCCCGGCGGCTGGCCGCGGCCGGAGCATCCGTGGTGATCACCGGCCGCTCCCGGGAGGACGGGTCGGCGCTCGAGCGTGACATCACCGACGGTGGTGGCCGTGCCCGCTACGTACCGATGAACATCGCGGTCGAGCAGGAGGTCGCGTCGGCGGTTTCCCGGGCGGTCGAGGAGTTCGGCGGGCTGGACATCCTGGTCAACAACGCCGCCCCGACCGACCACATCATGGCCGGCACCGACAAGCGGGTCACCGAGCTGAGCACCGCCGACCTGGAGCACATGCTTGTGCCCGGGCTGTACGGCCAGTTCTGGGCCTGCAAGTACGCGCTGCCGCACCTGGCGGACTCCGGGCACGGGTCGATCGTCAACATCTCGTCGATGGGTTCGGTGGTCGGCCTGCCCCGGATGCCCGCGTACTCGATGAGCAAGGGCGCGTTGAACGCGCTGAGCCGGCAGATCGCCGTCGACTACGCCCCGGAGGGCGTCCGGTCCAACACCATCGTCATCGGCTACGTGCTCAGCCCGCACGTGGAGGCCGTGGTGATGGGCCACCCGGTGGTCGGCCCGGCGCTGCGCGAGGCCACCCTCACCCGGCCCGGCCGCCCGGAAGACGTCGCCGAGGCCGCGCTGTTCCTGGCGTCGGACGCCTCGGCGTACATCACCGGATCGGAGATCAACCTGGACGGCGGGCTGCTGGCCACCCGCAGCCTGCCGGACATCCCGTCCGCGTTCGCGCCCGTCGAGTCCTGACCCGACTGCTCGCCTACCCAACTGTCGCGTTCTAGAGTGCCTAGCAAGACTGCTGTCCAGAGGAGGACTTCGTGGGGATCGATCCGAACGCCGTTGGTGCCACCAGCAGCCCGAAGGAGGTCAGCTGGACCGACCGCGACACCATGCTCTACGCCATCGGGGTCGGTGCCGGCCTCGACGAGCTGGCGTTCACCACGGAGAACTCGCACGACATCCAGCAGCTGGTGCTGCCGACCTACGGCGTGATCGTCTGCGGCGCGGTCGGGGTGGTCGGCAAGGCCGGAGACATCAACTGGGGCAAGCTGCTGCACGGCACCCAGGGGGTGCGGCTGCACAAGCCGCTGCCGCCGGCGGGCAGGCTCTCGGTGGTCGCCGAGATCGCCGACATCCAGGACAAGGGTGAGGGCAAGAACGCGATCATCAACATGGTCGCCAAGGGCACCGACCCGGACACCGGGGAGCTGATGGTGGAGACCTCCATGGGCGTGGTCATCCGCGGCTCCGGCGGATTCGGCGGGCAGCCGGGCGTGTCGCCGCCCAAGGTGGAGTTCCCGGACCGGCAGCCCGATGTGTCGACCGCCTACACCACGCGTGCGGACCAGGCGCTGATCTACCGGCTGTCCGGCGACCGCAACCCGCTGCACTCCGACCCCTGGTTCGCCACCGAGAAGGCCGGTTTCCCGAAGCCGATCCTGCACGGCCTGTGCAGCTACGGATTCACCGGGCGCGCGCTGCTGCACGGCCTGTGTGACAGCGACCCGGCCCGCTTCGGCGCGATGAACGCCCGGTTCACCTCACCGGTGTTCCCGGGCGAGACGCTGACCACGCAGGCCTGGAAGATCGACGACAAGAACGCGGTGTTCCGCACCTCGGCCGCCGGCCCGGACGGATCGAACGACCGGGTGGTCATCGATGGCGGCACCCTCGAGCTGGCCTGAGCCGTGTCGACTACGGGTTACGAGACACTCCTGATCGACCGGGCGGACGGGGTCGTCACGGCGACCCTGAACCGGCCGCACCGGAAGAACGCGTGCACCGTTCGGATGTTCGACGAGTTGGCCGCCATCGCCCGGGAGGTGCGGGACACCCAGGACGACCGGGTGCTGGTGCTGACCGGTGCCGGGGACGGGTTCTGCTCAGGGGTCGACCTGCTGGAGCTCCCGACCGACGGCACCGACACCGTGCAGCGCGCGTCGGCGGCCGTGTTGGAGCTGTACTCGCTGCCCAAGCCGACCATCACCGCGCTGAACGGGGTGGCGGCCGGGGTCGGCGTCGGGATCGGGCTGTGCACCGACCTGGTGCTGGCCGCCGACAGCGCCCGGATCATCATGAGCTTCGTGAAGCGGGCGCTCTCCCCGGACGGCGGCACCTCGTGGCTGCTGCCGAAGCTGGTCGGCCTGCGCAAGGCGAAGGAGCTGGCGTTCTTCGGTGACCCGCTGTCGGCCCCGGAGGCCGCGGAGCTCGGACTGATCAACCGGGTGGTGCCCGGGGACAAGCTCATGGAGCTGACCCGGGAGTGGGCGAACCGGCTGGCCGACGGCCCGAGGACCGCGCTGGCCACCACGAAGATCATGCTGAACGACGCGGACAACGTCACGATCGCCCAGGCGATCGAGCGCGAGTACCTCTCGCAGAAGTACAACGCCGGCACGGCGGACATGAAGGAGGCCATCACCGCCTTCAGGGAGAAGCGCGAGCCGGTGTTCCGGAACCTGTAGAGGGGGTTCGTCCGATGCGGGTGAACGTCGACAAGGACGTCTGCGGCGGTCACGGCGACTGCGTGATGACCGCCCCGGACGTCTTCGACTTCGTCGGAGAGGACGACGTGGTCAGCGTGCTGGTCAGCGAGCCGCCCGAGAGTCTGCACGACTCGGTGCGCGAGGCGTCCGAGGTGTGCCCGACCGGTGCGATCTCCGTGCAGGACTAGCGAGATCAGACGGGTCGCTGCGCCGAGATCTCCCGGCGCAGCGACTCCATGATCATGTCGAGGCCGTCCTCGAACGAGTCGTGCGATGCCTCGCGCCGCAGCCGGCTCAGCAGGGTGTAGCCGAGGATGTAGCTGGTCAGCGTCCGCAGCACGTCGGCGGCCCGGGTCCGGCTGAGCCCTTCGCCGCGCAGGATCGTGATGAACTGCTGGCGGAAGTCGTCGAGACCCTGCGCGTGCGACTCCACCATGATCAGCTCGACGACTCCCGGGTGCTGTTCGAGCGCGGAATGCAGCCCGTGCATCGCGCCGAGGATCGCCTCCTCCCACCCTGATGCTCCCGCGCTCCGGTCGCTCAGCGGGGCCAGAGCGTGGCCGACCATCGCGCTGAGCAGCTCGGCCTTGTCGGCGAAGTGGCTGTACGGGGTCATGGCGCTCACCCCGAGCCGGGTGGCCAGGGCGCGCAGGTTCAGCGCGGCGAGCCCTTTGGCGTCCACCAGTTCGAGGGCGGCCTCGAGCACCGCGGCGCGACTGAGCATCGGCTTCGGGCCACGTCTGGCTGGTTTCGCGGAGGAGTCCGCGGACGATGCGGTCATGGGAACTCTTTACAAGTGTAAGCGGTAGTTCTATGGTCGGCGCAGTCCGATTGTCACCGCCGACCAGCGAGGGCTCGCATCCGCACCGGAGTCGGCGCCGAGACAGGGGTCGCCCGTGTCAGAGCTTCCACCCGTGGTCCCCGATCTCAGCGCCTACGTGATCTCCGGCGCCGTGGCCGCGCAGCAGAAGGACGTCGAGTACGAGTCGGACTCCCGAACCCCGGCGCAGGGCATCCAGGATTCGGTCGACGCCGAGAACCTCGGGTTCCGCGCGGTGTTCATGTCCGAGCGATGGGACATCAAGACCGCCGACGTGATCCTCTCCGGTGCGGCGGCGCGTACCTCCCGGATCGAGATCGGCACCGGGATGATCTGCCCGACCACCCGTCACCCGTGGCTGACCGCGGGTTTCGCGGCCACCATGCAGGCCTGCTACGGCAACCGGTTCACCCTCGGGCTGGGGCGCGGCGACAACGCGATCTTCCGCGACATGGGTCTGAAGATGTCCAGCTTCCAGGAGATGGCCGACTACGTCGACATCGTGCGTCGGCTCTGGGCCGGCGAGACGGTCGCCTACGACGGGCCGGTCGGCAGGTTCCCGGCGCTGGCGTTCTCCGAGATCGTGCCGGGGCCTCCGCCTCCGGTCTGGTTCGGCACGTTCGCCAAGGCCAAGGGCGCGGAGCTGCTGGCGCGCAGCTTCGACGGCGTGCTGCTGCCC
>Ga0310811_10006519_pt1 | contig 14930 bp, 17 predicted proteins | sample YCmetagenome_FD_207642 | JGI IMG/M metagenome (GOLD analysis project Ga0310811, IMG submission 207642) | Soil microbial communities from experimental microcosm in Duke University, North Carolina, United States - YC | ecosystem: Engineered > Artificial ecosystem > Soil microcosm > Unclassified ...
AACGGGACGGTCTGGTCGTCGAAGTGGACGTAGTACAGATCGATGTAGTCGGTGTTCAGCCGTTTCAGCGAGGTGTCCGCCGCGGCGGCGATGTTCGCCGCGGACAGGCCCTCGAACCCGGGCGCGTAGCCGACCTTGGTCGCGAGGACCACGTCGTCACGGTTGCCGCGGGCCGTCAGCCATCGGCCCAGGATCGTCTCGGACTCGCCGCCGGAGTTGCCGGGCACCCAGGCGGAGTACGCGTCCGCGGTGTCGATGAAGTTGCCGCCGGCCGCGGTGTAGGCGTCGAGCACCGTGAAGGACTGCGCCTCGTCGGCCGTCCAGCCGAAGACGTTGCCACCGAGGCACAGCGGGAAGACGTCGAGTTCGGTGCGGGGAATGCGTGTCATACCGGAAGTAACCTGCCTGTTCGGGAGTGAGAAGGGAGTTCGGCTCAGGGCCGGACGCCGGTGCGCGCCGCGTCGGCGATCTGGCGCGCCGCCTCGGGCGCGACGGGTCCGCGGATGCCCGCCGGGCGTTTCAGGGCGCTGCCGATGATCACGGAGTCCACCTCGTCCAGCGCCTGGGCGACGTTGGACGCGTCGACGCGCCCGCCGATGATCATCCGCGTGCTGGGCAGACGTCCGCGCAGCGACCGGATCACCTCCAGGCTGGCCGCCGCGGTGGGCTGGGTGATGATCAGTCCGTCGGCGAGACCGAAGTCCACCGCGTCCACCGCCGCCGCGACCAGGTCTCCGGCCAGCAGCGGGCGCGAGGTCGGCTCGTAGACGTCCGCCCAGACCGGGATGTCCACGCCGAGCCGGTCGCGCAGCGCCATCGTCTCCCAGCCGCACGAGTGCACGATGCCCTCGGCGGAGAGCACCGCGCCGGCGAGGATCTTCACGCGAACGAACTCCGCGCCGACCGCCGCGGCCACGGCCAGCGCGCCGGGGCCGTCGTTCTTGACGATGTTGACACCGATCGGCAGCGGCACGGCGGCCTTCACCGCCGCCGACACCGCGGTCAGCTGCGCGATCGTCGCCGCGTCGACCCGTTCCCGCGTCGGCCGGTCCAGCGAGTTCTGCACCAGCAGGCCGTCGAAGCCCGCCTCGTGGAGGGTGCGGGCGTCGCGCACCGCACCCGCCACCACGTCCTCGACGGTGCGGCCCCGTCCCGCCGGGGACCCCGGCAGGGCGGGCAGGTGCACCATCCCGATCAGGCGCGGACCGCCGCTCACCGGGCACCCGGGACGTTCGGGGCCGACGCCGGGATCGCGCTGCGGAAGATCTGCCGGAAGTTGACCTCCTTGCGCCATTCGTCGTCGAAGCCGAGCATGACGGCCTCCGATGCGACGGCGAAATGGTAGGAGATCAATTCGGACGCGACGCAGTAGACCAGCGGCGACAGGTGCTCGGGCACCCCGGCGGGCACCGGGAACACGATGTCGGCCAGCTCCTTGGTCTCTTCGTCGTCCGCCGCGCACACCGCGACGGCGGTGCCCTTCATGTCGCGCACGGCCCGCAGCTGCTCGCGCGCGCGGTCGACCGAGTAGCCCTGCGGGGCGAGCACCACGGTGTAGGTGCCCGGCACACAGCAGAAGTACTGTTCGTGCGCCCATTCCTCGAGCTGCTGGGACACCGTGTTGTGGCGGGTCGATTCGATCATCTTCGCCATCGCGAACAGCGCGGTGCCGTAGTTCGGGCCGCCGCCGACGAAGAACAGGTCCGTCTCGGGCGACAGCGCCGCCGCGAGCCGCGCGGCCGGCTCCTCGGCCAGCTCTATCGTCTCGCGCAACACCGGCGACAGGCCCTCGATCGCGGCGATCTCGGCGTCCACCCCGACCCGGTCCAGGCGGCCGCCCAACTCGGCCACGCGCAGCCCGACGGCCAGCAGTGACAACACCGAGGCGAGGTAGCTCATCGTGCCAGGGCCGAAACCGACGTCCCGGTAGTCGTACTTGAGGATCTTCTCGGCGGCCGTCGCGAGCCGGCTCTCCGGGTTGTACGTCACGCCCAAAGTGGACAGACCGCGCTCGCGGGCGAACTGGAGGCTCTCCACCGACCGCGCCACCTCGCCGGAGTTGGACACCGCCGTGACGAGCGAGCCCTCCGGTGCGGTGCGGATGGCGTACCGGGAGAACTCGAGCGATTCCAGCGCTTCGACCGGCGCGCCGGTCCACAGCTCGATCGCCATTTCCGCGGCCAGGCCACAGAAGTACGAGTCACCGCAGCCCACTGTGTACAGACGGGTGGGTGCCGCTCCGGTGAGCAGGCCGCTGACCTCCTCGTACAGCGGCCGTGGCGCCCTCGCGAGCAGATCGGCCTGCGCGTCGATCCCCGCGCGCATGTTTTCCCACTTCAGTTGCATATCCTTGTGCAGCAAGGAACTGCCTTCCTCTCGACAACATCCGCCGGTTGCGGGAGCACACCGGCGACGATCTGGGACGGACCCCGCGGCCTCAGGCGGCGGTCCGGATCCGGTTCAGGCGCAGCGACCAGTCCGCGGGGGACCCGCCGCGCAATGACGGCACACCGAAACACTGCACCGTGTAGGAGGCCGCGGCGGTGCCGTACCTTGCCGCGGTCTCCGGGGCGTGCCCCGAGGCCAGCGCGGCGACAAAGGCGCCGCAGAACGAGTCCCCGGCCCCGGTGGTGTCCACAACGGACGTCGCGACGCTCGGGAGGCGCCACGATCCGGCGGCCGTGGCGACGACACAGCCGGCCGCGCCGAGCTTGATCACGCACAGCCGGGCCCCGGCCGCGACGAACGCCGCCGCGGCCGCCGTCATGTCGGCTCGGCCGAACAGCGACGCCGCCTCCTGCTCGCTGGGCATGAACGCGGTCAGCCGTGGCAGTAATTCGAGCACGGCGTCGCCGTGTTCGGCCGAGCAGTCCTCGTGTGGGTCGAGGGTCACCGAGAGTCCGGCGCCGGTCAGCGCGCGCACCCACGCCGCCTGGAGCGAGACGGGCATCGGCGCGATGTGCGCCCAGGCCGGCGGCCCGGCCGGGTGCCAGCACTCGGCCAGCGGCGCGGCCTCGTACAGGTCGGCCGAGGCCGGGTGGTGCAGGAACGTCCGCTCGCCGGTCGTCTCGTAGAGCACCCACTGCGTGATGTGACGGGACGCCCGCCCGCAGTCCAGGAGCGCGATCTCCTCCTCGGCGAGCCATTCGCGGACCCGCGTGGGCAGGCTCGGCGCCAGCGCGGTGACCACGCACGGCCTGCCGCCGGCCAGCCGCGCGCCGGTCGCGGCGAACACCGGCGCGCCGCCGATCTGCTGCATGCGTGTGGTGCCGTCCGGCAGCACGATGTCGTCGACGGTCAGGTGCCCGACCATGAACAGCGGCGCCGCCGCGCCGGCGTGCGGGTTCACAGGTAACTCCCCAGCAGGACACCGAATCCGGCGATTCGGCACAGCACGGCGATGACGACCGCGGCGAGCGCGGCCAGGACGAGGATCCGGTCCCGCCGCCCGAACCGCAGTTCGAGCGCGCTCGTCCGGTGTGGACTCGCGCCGAGGCCGCGGGCGTCCATCGCGATCGACAGGTTCTGCGCGGTGACGAAGGCCCGGGAGAACAAGGGAATCAGCGCGGGCACCGAGTTGCTCACCCGCCGGATCGGCCCGCCTGACCCGAGATCGGCACCGCGGGCGCGTTGCGCCTCCATGATCGTCGTGCGCTCGGCGTTCATGAACGGGATGAACCGGATCGCCGACGCCAGTGCCACGCCCGCCTTGTGCGGCAAGCCCATCGCGAGCAGGCCGGCCGCGATGAGCTGCGGTGCGGTGATCATCATCCACAGGCTGGCGGACACGATCATGATCGAGATGCGGAAGCCCATGGCCAGGCCGAACAGCAGCCCGTCCGAGGTCACCGTGACGAACCCGACGTGCCCGAGCAGGTGTCCACCGTGGACATACGTCGGCCAGATCGCGACGCTGAGCGTGGTGAGCCACAGCGACAGGAACAGGTACGGGCGCAGATCGCCGAACGTCAGTTTCGCTGCCCGCGCGGTGACCAGCAGAGCCACCAGCAACGCGCCGAGCACGGCCGGGCCGTTGAACATCAACGCGAGCGTGAACATCGTACCCAGCCAGGCCATCTTGACCCGCGGGTCGATTCCCGTGTGGATGGTCGAGCCCGTGGGGCGGTAGACGCTATACCCGACCGGCATCGCGGCCTCCCAGAATGTGAACGAGATCGTCGGCGACGTCCCGGATGGTGCCGCACCGCCCGACGCCGAACCGGGACAGCTCGTCGGAGACGGTGATCGCGGGCGGGGCGAGCAGGCGCGCCTCCGGCAGCAGGTCCGAGCGGCGCAGGACGTGCTCGGTCGGCCCGTCGGCGAGGACCTCGCCGTGGGCCATCACGACCGAGCGGGGGATGAACTCGGCGACGACGTCCATGTCGTGGGTGATGACGATGATCGTGCGGCCGTCGGCCACCCAGGACGCGAGCAGCCGCATGATCCGCTCCGCGCCGGCCAGGTCCATGCCGGTCGTCGGCTCGTCCACGACGAGCACCGGCGGGTCCATCGCGATGATCGACGCAACGGCCAGCAACTGCCGCTGCCCGCGGCCCAGGACGAACGGGTTCGCCTCGCGCTGCGCCGTCAGGCCGACCAGCGCCAGCGCCCGGTCGGCGAGTTCGGCCGCGTCGGGCAGGCCGAGGTTGTCCGGGCCGAACCGGACCTCCTTGTCCACCGTCGGGGCGAAGATCTGGTGGTCGGGGTTCTGGTAGCAGTAACCGACCTGGCGGGCCAGCTCGGTCAGTGACAGCGCACTGGTCGGCTTCCCGCCGACGAGCACTTGGCCCTTCGTCGGGGTCAGCAGGCCGTTGAAGTGCTTGGCCAGCGTGGTCTTGCCCGCGCCGTTCTGCCCGAGCAGGGCAACGAACTCACCGCGGTCGATCGTGAGGTCGACGCCGTGCAGCACCGGACTGTGGCCGGGGTAGCGGAACTCGACGTCCCGCACCTGGATCAGGGGTTCGCTCATGCGTGTTTCTCCGCCAGTGCCGTGATCCGTGCGAGGACGGTCACGAGGTCTGTGCTGGGCTCGTCGTCCAGCGGGATGCCGGCGCTGCGCAGCCGCCAGTCGAGTTCTGCCGCCGCAGGCGGCCGCTCGCCACCGGTCCGCAGGAACAACGCCACGTCGGCGAGCAGCTCGGCCGGGGTGCCGTCGGCGGCGATCCGGCCCTGGTCCACGACCAGGATCCGGTCCGCCATCGCCGCGAGCCGGTCGAGTTCGTGCTCGACCATGACGATCGTCGTCGCCGACTCGCGGCGCAGCCGGTCCACCACCTCGAACACCTCGGCCTTGCCGACCGGGTCGAGTTCGGACGTCGGCTCGTCCAGCAGGATGACGTCCGGTTCGAGCATCAGCACCGAGGCGATCGCGAGCCGCTGCTTCTGCCCGCCGGACAGGGCGTAGGTGTCTCGGCCCGCCATGCCGTCGAGGCCGACCGCGGCCAGCGCCCGGCTGATCCGCCGGCGGATCTCCGCAGGCGGGACACCGTAGTTCTCCGGGCCGAACGCCAGGTCCTCGGCGACCGTCATGCCGACGATCTGCGCCTCCGCGTCCTGCAGCACCAGTCCGATGCGGGAGCCGTCGGCGCCGAGCGTCCCGGTGAGGACGTCGTGGCCGAACACCCGCACCGACCCGGTCGTCTCGGCGGTGACCGAGCGCGGCACGAGTCCCTGGAGGCAGGCCAGGAGCGTGCTCTTCCCGGCACCGGACGGACCGGTGATGCCGATGAACTCACCCGCCCTGGCCCGGAAGGTCACGCCTCGCAGCGAAGGCTGCTCCGCGGTGGGGTAGATCAGCCACAGATCCTCCGCGGCCAGCACGATCTCGGCGTCGTTCCGCGTCCGCGGGGCCTGCGGTCCGGGCACCGTCATGGTCGTCGTCTCTCCTCGCCGGGCAGTGTCCATCGGGTCACTCCACCGCGGAGCTGTCCGGAGTGGACGGTGCGGCCATGCCCCGCAGCCTGCCGTGGCTCGCCCCTGTCGTGTTGTCCCGCCAGTACAGGCCGGACTGCTTGACCCGCGGGTAGAGCGCGAGCAGCAGGATGGGCCCGACGATCGCCGGGATGACCATCTGGTTGAGCACGATCGACGCCGTGACACCGCCCCACGCGACGGCAGGGGGCAGCACGTGCGTGAAGTCGAGCCAGCCGGGCACCACGATCGCGTGCAGGAACGATCCGCCGATGATGCCGGCGTAGAGACCGGTCCAGCTTTTGGCGCTGCGCAGCGAGGCGTCCCTGCAGAGCTTGTAGACGACCCAGGTGACGAACGTGTGGCCGAGGCAGCCCGCGACCGAGCCGAGCGTGAGCGCGCCGCTGATCGCGTCGCCGATGGGCATCGAGAACGTCACGCCGACCGCGGCGGGCAGCCCGAACAACGCGACGAGCACGGGAGCCAGCGCGAGCGACGGGTTCAGCCCGCCGATGCCGGGGATGAGTTGCAACTGCAGCGGCCGCCCCGCGATGTAGAGGGCGGCGCACACGGCGACCAGCGCGATCGACCGGGCGCCCCAGACGACGTCATTGCGGACGAAACCGCGGACCGAGACCGTCCAGCCGCTGAACTCCATGATCCAGATTCCCACCGCCACGACCATCAGGGCGAGCGCGATGACGACGAACACGGAGTGCAGCGGCCCGCCGCCGAACAAGTCGGCCAGAAAAGGCACACTCATGGACTCATCTCATTTCTCATAGCATTACCGGAAAGGGGAGGGGAGGAGGTGTTTCAGCCGCGGCGAACCGCGGTGACTTCGATTTTCTCGCTGTTGTAATGATTTACGGCGTACAACACCCCGTGGTCGGGATTGTGCGCGGTGAAATGGAGCTGGCGGAGCACGAGGATGGGGCTGTCGGCGGCGACGCCGAGCTTGGTCCGCAGTTCCGCCGAGGGCAGGTGCGGAACGATGGAGGTGGTGGCCAGCCGGACCGGGAGGCCGAGCTGGGCGAGGCGTTCGTAGAGCGAGTCGTGCTCGCCGAGGTCGTCCAGCGCGTCCGGGCTGGGCAGCACCCCTTCTGGCACCCATTCCTCGCAGAACATCACCGGCTGCGCGTCCGCCGTGCGTACGCGCCGGATGCGGACACACGGCTCCGCGGGCTTGATCCGCAGGCGTGTGGCCACCTGCTCGGGCGGCCGGAGATGGCTGATCTCCAGCTCCGAGACACCGGGTTTCATGCCCAGGGCGCGGATGGTGTCACCTGTTCCGACCAGCCGTTCCAGGCCGTGTTGCAGCAAGGGAGCGGCCTGCCGGACGAAGGTGCCGACGCCTCGCCGCCGCTCCAGCACGAGGTCGGCGATCAGTTCGGAGATCGCCGAGCGCAGCGTCGGCCTGCTGACCCCCAGCCGCGCGGCGAGGTCCGGTTCCGCGGGCAGTTTCTCGCCCGGTCGGAGCACTCCCTGCGCCACCAGGGCGCGCAGGCGCTCCACCGTGCGGTCGCCCAGCGACTGCTGCTCCACTTCCTGCTTGACCGACCATTCGACCACGGACCGGTTCCTTCCCGCTGGGCAGATGTCTGACATCTGTCCAGCCATGACGTCGTTCGCGCACGGATCACGGTATGCCGGAACGGCATGATCACCGGGAATGCCGGCGGGAATGGGACGATATTCGGCGGATCGCGTCCGGCGGGACGGACGCGCGCAATTCAGGTATGCGCTTTTTCGATTACTGGGGGCCGGTGACCGGCCGTCCGACGGTGTGAATGGGAAAACGTTGACACGCGTCCTTCGCTTTGTCAACGGCCCGGCCGCCACCGGTTCCAGTCGAAACATGGCTGTTGCCGAACGCCGCCGCCGGCAGCACAGAGTTAACACGGCCGACGTCGCTGTCCATTTTCGGTCCGAATGGTGGAACGGACGGGAAACACAGGGCTCAGGTCCGCGACGCGGTCGTGCGATGGAGCGTTCCTGGGCTCCGTGATCGCCGGGCTCCCGCACCCCGCACCGATCGCAAAGGTGGCACCACCTCGGTCTGGTTCGCCCGACTGGAACCCGGTGATCATCGTCGACTGTTCGGGTTCGATGGACTACCCGCGGGACAAGATGATCGCCGCGAAGCGGGCTACCGCGGCGGCGATCGACGCGTTGCGTGAAGGCGTCTCCTTCGCTGTGATCGCGGGAAACGACCAGGCCGGTTGTGTCTACCCGGGAGACGGCTCGCTGGCCGTCGCGACGGCCGCGACCAGGGCGGCCGCGAGGAAAGCGGTGAACCGGCTCGGCGCGTCCGGTGGCACGGCCATCGGCCGCTGGCTGTCGCTGGCCGGGCAGGTGCTGGCGAACCAGCCGGCAGCCATCCGGCACGCCATCCTGCTCACCGACGGTCGGAACCAGCACGAGACGCCGGTCGAACTCGCCCAGGCACTTTCGAGGTGTCAGGGGATGTTCGTCTGCGACTGCCGCGGCGTGGGCACGGACTGGAATGTCGAGGAACTGCGGCGGATCTCCTCGGCACTGCTGGGCAGCGTCGACATCGTGGCGGACCCGGCCGGGCTGGAGGCGGACTTCCGGGCGATGACCGCCGCCGCGATGGGCAAAGCGGTCGCCGATGTGCGGCTACGGTTGTGGACGCCGCAGGGCGCGGTGGTGCGGTTCGTCAAGCAGGTCGCCCCGACCGTCGAGGACCTGACCGCCCGCCGGGTCGCCTCCGGCCCGCGGCACGGCGACTACCCCACGGGTTCCTGGGGAACGGAAAGCCGGGACTATCACCTCTGCGTCGAGGTGAACCCCGGCGAGGTCGGGGACGTCATGCTGGCCGCGCGGGCCGGCCTCGTGATGTCCACTTCGGACGGAGAGCGCCCGGTGCCCGCGCAGGGACTGGTGAAGGCCGTCTGGACCGACGACGAGGCGCTGTCCACCCGCATCAGCGGCGAGGTGGCGCACTACACGGGGCAGGCCGAACTGGCCGCGGCGATCCAGGAGGGGATGGCGGCCCACCGCGACGGCGACCTGAGCCGGGCGACCTCCCGGCTGGGTCGCGCGCTCGCGCTGGCGAAGGAGACCGGCAACACCGGCACCGCCGAACTGCTGGCCAAGGTGGTCGACGTGGTCGACCCGGTCACCGGCACGGTCCGGTTGCGGGCGAAGGTGAGCGACGCCGACGCGATGACCCTGGACACCCGGTCCACCAGGACGTCCCGGGTACGCAAGGGCTGAGGGGCGAACCGCACGATGACGACGTTGTGTCCCGCCGGGCATTCCTCGGACAGCACGGATTTCTGCGACGTGTGCGGTCGCCTGCTCGCCGGAGCGCCGCCACCGCCGCCACCGGCCGCGGGCACCGGCGGAGAGCCGGGCCCGGACACCTGCCCGGCCTGCGGCGAACCGCGGTCGGGGAGATTCTGCGAAGAGTGCAGTTACGACTTCGTCTCCGGAGCGGGGCCGGCGACCGCGTCGTCGGTGACCGACTGGACCGTGGTGGTCTCCGCCGATCGCGGCTACTACGACCTGGTGCGCTCCGAGGGCGAACCGGACGGCGGAGGGATCCCGTTCCCCGCCGATCACCAGGATCGGTCGATCCCGCTGTCCGGCGGGCGCATCCGGATCGGCCGGCGCAGCCGCTCCGACCGGGAGCGGCCCGAGATCGATCTGGCGGGACCGCCGGAGGACCCCGGTGTGTCGCACCGGCACGCCGTCCTGCTCGCCGGGCAGGACGGGTGGGCCGTCCAGGATCTCGGCTCGACCAACGGCACCACGATCAACGACGGCACCGAGCCGATCCCACCGGAGGCGAGCGTGCCGCTGGCCGACGGCGATCGGATCCACCTCGGCGCTTGGACCACCCTGACCCTGCGCGCGACTCCTGGACGGAAGGCATGACCCCGACAACGCTGCCGAGCACGGTCTCTGTAGTTCCCCGGCCCCCGCTGCCCGCCGGGCCGGACCTCGCGCGCCGCCGCTGGTCCACGCCACGCTGGCTGGTCCTGCTCGGGGCGGTCGCCTCGCTGCTGGCCGTCGGACTCGGTGTGTTCGTCGGCACGACGGCCGCGGCCGTCGGCGGCGGCTTCGATGTCATCGGCGGTCGCGCCGCGCCCCAGGTCCGCGTGTCCTCGGACCTGTATTTCGCGCTGAGCGACCTGGACGCGCAGGCGGCGAACGTGCTGCTGGCCGGCAATGACACGGCGATGGCCGCCGACCGGGCCGCCGCACTGGCCACCTACGAGCAGCGTCGCACCCAGGCGAACAGCGATCTCGACTCCGACGGGTGCTTCCCCGATGATCCCCGCCGTAACGGGCAACAGCGCGTCAACCGCCTCCGCGCCTCCGGGTGCGGGGTGCTGTGGCTGTCCACAAGCAACACCGACGAACCCCTGGACGGGGTGACCGTGCACCGGTTGACCGACCCCGCCACCACCGCGCAGGCCATCGGCCGCGCCGCCACCGCCGCCCCTGGTCGTCTGGCCGGGCGTCGCACCGACGGCAAGGCGGCGGCAGCGGCGAGCGCGCCTGGGGCGCGCTTGCGCGCGGGACGGTTCTCTGGCCGGTTAAGGACGTTTCGGGGGTACTCTTTGCCCCTCGTGCTGGTAAGCGGGCGGCATACTGTGCCCCTGGTGGCCGGAGTTATCCACAGCAGACTCGACTCGGTCGAGGGCGAGGTTGTAGTTGTTGGGGCGCCGCGCGGGAAGTTGGCGGCGACGATGCTCGGGTTGGACGCACGGATCAGGCCGAGCTCCTGCAAGGTGCGCAGGGCAAAGCGGATCGAGCGCTCGGACAGGCGGGTGTATCGCCCGAGCCGGGCCAGGGACGGGTAGGCGTTGCGGCCGTCGGGGTCGGCATGGTTGGCCAACCCCACCAAGACGATGGTCAGGCTGGATGCGTCGCGCCGGTCGCGGGGGATCGCGGCCAGGTTGAGGGCCCAGGAAATGGCTTCGATGCTCACCAGGCCACCGCCTCGGACAGCGCGAACAGCTCCTCGGCTTCGGCGTCTGTGATCCCGATCGTGCTCGTCCGGCGTCGCAGATCACGCTGGCTCGTGATCCAGGCGTGAAAGCCGTCCCGCGCAGCGGTCTGGGCCATGGCCATCGCAGTCCCGATCTGTGCCCAATTGTCCACGGCGCCGGACCGCAACAGGTCGGCGACCACGCACCACCGGCCGGAGGTCGCCTCCGGAGCGATCCGGGCACTGTAGGCGAGTTCAAGGAACAAGTCCTCGGGACTGACCTCATCCGAGTGAGCCGCCAGGAAGGTCCGACTCCGGGCCTGCGACCACCGGGTTACCAAGCCGGCCATGGACTGGTCGGGGATGTCGTGAGGGCTGCGCATCTGGTTCATCATCGGGCTCTCCGTTCGCTCGCCCGTCTCACACACGTCTCACGGACGGGTGGGACGGGGCGGGATTGGAGGTCCTGACCCGGACTTTATCCGGACGCACCGGAAGGTCAGGGACGCGGAAAGATCACCCTGGACGGCCCCTTGTCCGCTGGGGGTCAAGGGGTCGCAGGTTCAAATCCTGTCGTCCCGACGGCCGAACGAAGCACCCCTGACCTGAGTAATACCAGGTCAGGGGTGCTTTTCTGTCGCAACTCTTGATCAACGCTTGATCGTCACTGGGGAGCATGTGGGGACCCTGAGTGACTAACTGAGTGACTACGCCTCGAAGATGTCGTCCATCACCGTGGCGGCCTCGACCATCACCGGCCGGATTTGGTGTCGGTAGACCTGCTCGGTGACGGCCGTCCCACTGTGCCCGCAGCCGCCGCGAGGAGAGAAGGAGAACATGCCCTCGCCGGTCGGGCAGGCTCCGGGATGACCAGGGGAGCGCCGGCACAGTTGCGTTGGCAGGGTGGGCGCTTGGTGGTCATCCCGTCGCCTGACTGATGGCTATCACGCCGTGTCGGGGCCGCAAGCCTGGCAAATTTGGCCAGCGGGTTCGCTGGGAGGTTGCGGCCCCGACACGGCGTGATCGAGACGCCCTCAGGCGACGGGATGACCACCAAGCAGCCAGTGTGTGGGGAAGTAGCGCCGAACCGAATCGGGGGCTCGCATGACTCTCGCGAGTCCGCTGTGGGCACAGCTCGCCCACGTCGTTTCTCCTGGGCTCAAGATCAATCGCTGCTGACGGGAACCGATATGTTGGTGATGCCGCTACGGAGAGGCGGATCGGTGTCCGAACAGATGCCGCCTGTGGCGGCGGGCGTGATCGGTGTCCGCAGGCGCGTTCGCGGCCTGAGCGCGGGCGCTGTCGCGTTGGTCGACCAGGTCGTCGCGATCGCTGACAGCAGCGTCCGTCTCGCGGCGCGACTGCTTAAGTTCGCGGCGGGCGGTGTGCCCCCGGCGGGAGGTGCGGCGCGCACCAGCCAGCAGCAGGCTCAATCCGAACGCGGCCACTGCCCCCACGACGATGCCGTAGAGAAACAGCACGCCGGTGGAGCCGGTCACGTGGTAGCCGAACAGTGCGAACCCATCCCCGAGGGCGTGTCCGCTGCCCACGTTCGTGAGAATACCAGCTACGCCGATGACGACCGCAGCGACGAACAAAACCAGCCCAAATATGACGATCATGATGACGCTCCACGATTAGCCGTGCACGTCCATTAAACGCCTTGGCCAAGCGTAACGTCCACAGTGTGGCCTGTGGCCCCTGGGCACCTAGAGAGCGTGGCGGCCGATCAGGCAGGCCCAAGTGAAGACGGCGAAGGAGATCGCCACTGGCGTCGAGATCAGCATCGATCAGGCCTCTCCTGATACTACAGCGGCAGAGTGTGATCTTGTGGCGTGTCGTGGTCATGGAGGCGGCCACCGCGTGATCAACTTCAAGGTGTGTTGGGACTCGAAGGGTTTGATGAGTTGTTTGCGCTGGTGGCGGGCGAGTTCGCGCAGGTGGAGTCGCGTCGGCGGGCTCGGCTGTATCTGCTGGGATTGCTCTCGGGCGCGGAGCGGAAGAACTCCTGGACGATCGCGGAGCAGGCCGGGGGATACCAGCCCGGAGGGCATGCAACGCCTGCTGAACCACTATCGGTGGGACGCCGAGGCCATGCGCGACACGCTGCGCAGCTATGTGCTCGGTCACCTTGCCGCACCTGGTGGTGTGGTGGTGGCCGACGAGACCGGTTTTCTGAAGAAGCACCAAATCCGCCGGGGTTCAGCGGCAGTACTCCGGCACCGCGGGGCGGATTGAGAACTGTCAGCTCGGGGTGTTTTTGACCTATGTCTCGCCCCGCGGGCGGGCGTTGATCGACCGGGAACTCTACCTGCCCGAGCATTCGTGGTGCGCCGATCGGGACCGCTGCCGCCAGGCCGGGATCGACGACGAGGTGGTGTTCGCGACCAAACCCGAACTCGCCCGGCGGATGCTGGACGCCGGCGCCGACATCGAGTGGTTCACCGCCGACGAGGCCTACGGCGACAACCCCTGCCTGCGTGACTGGCTCGCTGTCGCCGGGCTGAACATCCTTGGCACTACGGTAAATTAAGCCCGATCATTTTCGGCGTGGCGATAGTCTGGTCACTCATCTTCGACATCGTCCTGATCTACACCAACCCTGGCCAGGTCGGCTTCGGGATCATCGGAGTCGTGGTGGTCGGTACCGTGATCTACTTCGCGATTCCCCGGTCGCGGCGGGGCCGGATTCCGGGATTGGGGCCGGCGAGGTCGCTCGGCGCAGAGTGAGACGCGCGGGTGCGCGGTGCTGGCCCAGTTGTCGTTTCCCAGGCAGGAGAGCTGTGCGAAAGTTCGATCAGGTGAAGCTCCGGTCGGCCCTTGGTCACTTCGCCTCCGGCGTGGTCATCGTCACCGGAATGGACGAGGGACAGCCGGTCGGCCTGACGTGCCAGTCCTTCTTCAGCGTCTCGCTGGATCCGCCGCTCATCGCGTTCGCGCCCGGCAAGCAGTCGAAGAGCTGGCCTCGGGTGTCGACGAGTCGTGATATCTGCGTCAACATCCTCGCGGTCGATCAGTAGGACATCGCGCAGGTTTTCGCGAAGAGCGGCGCCGACAAATTCGGGGAAGTCGAATGGATTCCCGCTCATCACGGAGCGCCCCGCCTGCTTGCTCCGTTGGTCTGGCTGGACTGCCGAATCAGAGATACCTACGAGGCCGGGGACCACTGGCTGGTCGTCGCCGAGGTCCTCGAGCTGCACATCGGAACCGGGCAGCCACTCCTGTTCTGCCGGGGGAGCTTCGGCGGAATCCGCTCGTGATGGTGAGAAACAGAAGGGTTGGTACAGTGGGACGTCTCGATGGCCAGGTTGTTTTCATCACCGGGGTCGCCCGGGGGCAAGGTCGGTCTCATGCCGTTCGGCTGGCCGAGGAGGGCGCCGACATCATCGGAGTCGACATCTGCTCGGACATCGCCACGGTTCCCTACGGCGTGGCCACGAAGGCGGACCTCGACGAGACCGTGCGCCTGGTCGAGGCAACGGGCCGGCGGATCCACGCCGAGCCGGCCGACGTTCGCGATCTGGCCGGGTTGGAGGCAGCCGTCGCGGCGGGCCTGTCGCGATTCGGCCGCTTGGATGCCGTTGTGGCGAATGCCTGCACCGTCAATGGCGTCGGATCGGCATGGCTGTTGACCGAAGAACAGTGGAATGACCAGATCGAGATCGGGCTCACCGGCACGTGGAAGACATTGAAGGCGACCATTCCCGGCTGTTGCATCAGGATACCGGTGGGGCCATTGTCCTGATCAGTTCCACCGCCGGTCTGGCCTACGATCTGAACTTGGCGCATTACACCGCCGCCAAGCCAGGGTGACCGGGCTGATGCGTGAGCTGGCAGCGGAACTGGCGCCGTACTCGATTCGCGTCAATTCGGTCCATCCGGCGAACGTCCGATCGCCCATGACGGAGAACCGGACGATCACCGAGCTCTTTGCCGGCGGGCGTGCCGGGGCCCGGTTCGACGACGGTGACGTCGTTGCCGCGTTCCAGGACCTGGCCGCGCTGCCGGTTCCCTACCTGGATCCGGTCGACATCAGCAATGCCGTTCTCTATCTTGT
>Ga0310811_10006520_pt1 | contig 14929 bp, 10 predicted proteins | sample YCmetagenome_FD_207642 | JGI IMG/M metagenome (GOLD analysis project Ga0310811, IMG submission 207642) | Soil microbial communities from experimental microcosm in Duke University, North Carolina, United States - YC | ecosystem: Engineered > Artificial ecosystem > Soil microcosm > Unclassified ...
GTTGTTTTGTCAACGTGGGCGACTGGGCAAGCTCCTGGCGAATGTGCTCCACTGCGGCCACCTGCTTTGCGATACGCGCTTGAAGCGCCGCCTGCTGCTGAAGCACATGATCCATCGGATTGGGCAACACTACAAGCAAGGCAAGAGCCAGCACAAATGCGACCAGAGTGAGCAGGGTCGCACGCGTTGGACGCAGCGAGATAGCGCTAGCGGGCGTAAAATCCTTCAGATGTTTCAGCGCATCTCGCCTCTGCAAACCTGCGAGCGGGGACGCTTCCTCACGTAACTCCCAGGCCGTGCCCAGGCGATCATGCAACCCGAGACGACGATCGACGAGCAAGGCCGTACGCGCCACAGAAGGACGAGAACGTATTGCCAACCCTACCGCAAGAGCAAGGCAGAACAACGCAAGCCCTTCGGCCCAGATCAGAGCATGCGCCCAGGGGAACAGACGCGCAACCAGAAGGACCAGACAGGCGGAGATAAGAGCTGCGATACTTCCCTGCATAAGCCTGCGTTGGGTCTGCTGAAGAAGAAGCCGCCTACGCCAGGGAACCAGGGCTACGACCAATTCCCGGCTACCAGGCATCGTATGGCTGAGGAGCGCACTTTTTTGCGGAGATAGAGTTGTCATAACCGACCCTTCTTTCTATCGTCGATGCTATCAAGGGAGACAGAACCTTTGCTCGCCAGGGTGCAATTCCTCTGCTCAAACCGTTGCGGGTGCCGGTATCGGCTGTTTGCGTCTGGGTAAAGGTAAACGTCCCCATGGATTAGGTTTCGCCATGAACATGCTCAGCAGAAAAAAGATCACGCTGGCTAGCAGGCAGAGCAATAGATACGCCAGCCAGGGCGCAAAAGATATATTGCGGATCACATAAGGTGCCAACGCTAATCCCGAGCCATACGTATTGAAAAGAGCAACTATCGGATTCCACATCAACATTATTTGCGTTTGCGGTACAAGACTCCCCTGACCAGCCCCGCTCGTCACCAGACCCGAGAATTGCAACCAGCCTGGAAGTGTGGACGAAGCCAGCAGTGAGGGCGAATTAGCATCGCTGGTGGAATTAAGAATGGAGAGCGAGATCAAAGGTAGAAAAACCCAGATCATGCTCACCATATAGGTCACAGATAGAGAAATCCCCGGACGATGAAAAATCGTCGAGCAGAACAGGCCAAATGAGCCTATCGTTAGAGCTGTCACGATAAAAACCAGCATGCCCCGCAGAAATTGTATAGAAGAGATCCCTCCAAAGAAGAAGACCAGACTAAAAAGAGGAATCGCTGCGGCAATGAGCAGCAACGCATTGAGCAAACCAGCCACCAGCTTTGCCGCTACAAGCGAGAACGACGAGAGCCGTGAGCAGAGCAACATATCATAGGTCTGCTGCTCTTTCTCTCCATTCATTGTAGCCGCGGTCAGAGCTGGCGTAATAAATACCATCAGAAAGAGCTGCCCTTGTACGAGCAAGGTATAGAGCACAACTCCGGTATCACTCAGGCCATTGCCCGCATAACTCAGCGAGAGGGTCGAACGGCTAATAAAAAACCAGCCGACCAGACCCATCAAGAGCACATAGCCAATCACCACCCACATTGTGCGTTCGCGGCGCATGCACACGCGTAGCTCTTTGACTAAAAGTGAAATGAACGTCATGGCTGACTGTTCCCTTCTGTAAGACGTAAAAATGCCTCCTCAAGGCGTCCTCCAATGCTGCGAGGAGCAAAAGAGATGATCGGGAGTTCATGGGCGATGAGCGTACGCAAAAGATGATGTAAAGCCTGATCATCGCCCGAAAACTCTGTATAGATCATCTCGTCTTCGGCGACATCCGCAGAAAGGATGTCTGGCAGTGAACGCAAAAGTTCTAGCGTGACCAGGATTTTATCTGGCTCTAAGAGACGCATGGCGATCTGACGATTCGTCTGGAAATGCTGAGAGAGCGTTTCGATATCGCCCGAAAGTACCAGACGACCACCTTGAATAACCGCAATATTCGTGCACATTTCTGCCAGTTCCAGCAGCACATGCGAACTGATCACCACCGTTTTCCCCATCGTATGCAGCGTATGAATCAGCTCTCGCAATTCAACACGTGTGCGCGGGTCCAGTCCAGCCGCCGGTTCATCCAGCAGGATGAGATCAGGATCATGAACCAGAGCACGTGCCAGACAGAGACGCTGTTGCATACCGCGAGAAAGTGTCTCGACCAGCGTTTTTCGATAGGCAGTAAGGTCCACCAGTTCCAGCAAGTCTGAGACAATGTGTGCGCGTTGTCGGCCAGAGATGCCGTGGATACCAGCGTAAAATTGCAAGTACTCCTCAGTCGTGATATCTGGATAAATCCCAAAGATATCAGGCATATAACCGATCTTGCGCTGAATCAAGGAAGGGACATGGCTCACATCCTTCCCTTCAAACCAGACATGGCCAGATGAAGGCGCAATCAATGCCGCGAGGATACGCAGTAGCGTCGTTTTGCCCGCTCCATTAGGTCCGATCAACCCGTAGATCGCACCTCGTGGAATTTCAAGCGAGATATCATCCAGGGCAACTACCGAGCGGTAGCGCTTAGAGATATGTCCTATTTGAATGATGGTATCGGTTTGCGTGCTCTGCATAAACAACAACAAGCCCTTCCTGCTGAATAATTAAGGACCTTTGGCACTGGTCCCGACCTGTCAGGTATTGTAAAAAGATGATATAGAAAGCAAGACGTCAAAAACGCAAACGAGGAGACACTGGTCAGGTAGTCGCAGTTCCCTGAATATCCAGAGAAGGAGTGCCCACCAGAATATTCCCCAATGTTGCATCATCGTTATTGAGTTGTACCAGGATACGCCCACCACTACCAATATAAGCCTGCGTATTCCCTGGGGAATAACGATATTGACGAAGCGTAAAACTATCCCAGGCGTGCGTCTGCCAGTTATACAAGTAACCATGCATACGGCTAGCATCCTGCGCAGGGATCACGCCACCACCAACGGAAATGATCATTTGCGAAAGATTTTGCGGCTCCAGAATACTGATCTGGTTCGTGAGCAGATTAGGGATGTTGGGCAATGAAAACTCAAATGTCATACTCCCTGTCGTCATTACATACACATCGGCCATCTGCGTTTGCACAGGGGCATTCTGTGTCTGCCTCACATCGACAAGCTGGCCTACCGTGGTAATTGTGCCCGCAGGAATCACACCCGCATAATGCACGTCGAGTGGAGCCTGTAACAACGCCTCCTGCGTTCCCGTGGACGTATTGCCATTAATCGTGACATTGCCCATCGTCTCCGGGCTAGGATTGGTCCAGGCTATCAAGGTCGCTGCTGCACCAGAGAGCAACAATGGGTCACGGTTGATAAGTTGATTGGAGGTCGTATAGAGACGTTTGAGGCTGGTATATTGCCGATTAGCGATCAGTTGGCTACAGAGACTCGTGCTACAATTCTCCCCGCTCAACGTCTGGAGGATCATAATGTGACGTTGTACTTCATTCTGAGGGGAATGTTCAGGGATGGTCTGGCTATATGATAACTGCACGTTTTTGCTGGTCGCAATCTGATCCGCAATACTCAATCCCTGAGAATTGCCGGTATCATTCAGCGGGTAACGAATCTGCCGCGTCTGGTGAGGCGCAAGTTGACCAAGAGGGATAGGATCATTATTGAACAGCACATAGGCATCACTCAGCGCATAAGGCAACGTATTCGTCACTGTCCCCTGCAAAACATTATTCTGCAAAAATAGGTTGGAAAGCAGTGCGCCGGGCACCTGGAGATCATGCTGCGAAATGAGCGCATGGCTGGTCCACGAATTGACGCTCGTCAGGTTGACATCAATCCCATTCTGACCCGAACGAATTATCGTAGAGGAGGACGCTCTCCCACTCTGGGGATCATTGTTGGGCTGGACCAGGCTATAGTTTGGCATATGAACCTGAAAACTTCCCTGATTGGGAACAAAGACATCCATATAGGTGGTAATCTGCGCCGACGTGGTTTTCGCCTCTGGATGCCCAAGCTGCATCACGGCAATACTACTACTGATCACTGTGTTCCCCTTCTGGTGTATCGTCAATCCATAGCTGAGACCAGAAAAGAGGAGAATGGTACACAAGGTAATACGCCAGCTCCAATCACGCTTCTTCAGGAAACGCACGAGCAAGAAACGCGCCGGACCGAGCACAACCGCATAACTCAACAAGAGCACAAGTATCAGCCACGGCGAGATGATAGAGGTCGGAAAGAGCGATTGCAGCAGTGCGCTCATCCCTCCATAAGAGTAGGCGGGAGTATGCCAGCTTGACGCCACTGAGTTGATATTCGTCATGATCATTTTGTCGCCAAGGGTGCGCAACAGCACGCCTTTCCAGAGCATGGATGTGTTGGACCAGTTCACGAGAGGCGAGAGCGTCGGATCAAAGGCGAGGTAACAGATCTGTCCCTGCCCCAATGCCGCCTCAACCATGAGCGGCGCTGTATCAGAAGAGAGCACGGTTAAAGCGCCAGAAGTGGCCGTACTGGTACTCACCGGCACTGCCGATGAAAGGGCATCATTGCTTTGAGACTCCTGCGGACCTCCTTTCGAAGGCCCTCCAAGCGGCAGAAGTGAAGTACCCGGAGGCAACATGCTCGATCCTGTCAGTCTTACCGGCAAAAGATCTGCCGGGAGAGGGCTCAACGTTCGCCGCCACTCAGGTCCCCCGACGAGGATCAAGTTGCCGCCTCGCGCCACCCAGTTTTGCAGTGCGGTTAACTGAGCCGGACTCAGATTACTGGAGGTAAAATTATCCAGCAGAATAACATCAAAATTGTTGAGAACATTTGCCACCGCTGGCATGGTCGCAGCGCTCAAATGGTAGTTATAGATAGTAGCAGTTGGATCGGAGAGAGGAAGTGCGTTCAGGGTTGTGAGCGGTAGATCTTGATCGGAAAGCGTGCCAATCAGAATATCATCTGTATTCAACGAGCGCGGCTTGCTGACCCGTGAAGCAATTGTATGACCATCACCATCCTGGAGATACGCCATCAGCGCCGAGGTATTGCCAGGAAAACCAAAAAAGAGAGGCATATACAAAGTAACTTCTTTATGCGATCCGGAAGGAAGATTTATCGCCTCTTGATAGGTAGAAGGTGATGAGACAATATCAATGCTATCAGATGTTTGTACTTTGAGAGAGACTGTACCAGTAAAATCGGGACCGTCATTCTTCAAGGCAATACGCACTGGTACCCAGCTATTATCGCGATAGCGGTCATCGAAACCTACTTCAATCGAAAAACTATCTTGAGAAGCAAAGGCAGGCGTACTGGAACGGTGAGCAAGTGCATTCGGTGGAAAGAAAAGCAGGCAAACAAGCACAAGAGCAATGCTGCTGGACAAGAGCAGAGAACGACGGGAATGAGGCTGATTCTTCGTGTTCAGCATGGTTTCAGAGCCTCTCTCGTTTGGCAACGTGTTGGGTCGCAAATAAAAAACGCCTAGAGCCTGAACAAAAATCCTCTCACATAGTGTAGTATAGCTATTTTATTGACGTTTTACCAAGGGCAACAGCAATCAATTTGCTTCTTCATTGCTTGTTTAACGTTATATATACACATTTCGTTACAAATTGTATCACCTTTATTCAGAAAGTTCTTCTATCGAGCTTTTCTTGCTCGCAGAACTGTTGTTCTGAAAAATCTCTCAGCAAACGTTATGGAGCCCACAACCGTTCTTGTAAAAGTGCATTTCACTCGATAGAATACAGCATAATACCCCTTCTATGCAGTATTGAGACAATACAACGGCGATAGCAGCAATCTTACTATGCTTATCTCAATTGGGAAGGAGGAAGTCTGTTCGATTTCAAAGGAGAATGCGGCGTACCCTTCAGAAGTCTCTGTCCAGGTCGATAGTATAAGATGAAGGCATTGATACGAGCACTGTTCTTCTGAGGCAATAGCTGATACAGGCGCTGATAAACAGCGCCCGACAAAAAACACGAATTATGGGAGCGTAATAATCCCTTCTGGGCCGCCAATAATGACCTGTGCAGCAATATTCAGGAAAAGACCAGTCTCAACGACACCCACGATCGCATGCAAGCGAGCATCAAGCTCTTCAGGATTGGCAATACCGTCAGCGAAGGCGCAATCGAGGATGACATTGCCGTTCTCGGTCACGAACGTCTTGCCATCAACCTGGCGAAGACGAGGCGTGGTTCCCAATGCTTGCAAACGACGGCGAACCGGCTCGAGCGCAAATGGTGCCGTCTCGACCGGGACCGGGAACTTGCTTCCCAGACGATCTACCTGTTTCGTGACGTCAGCGATAACGATAAAGCGCTGCGAGGATGTTGCAACAATCTTCTCACGCAACAAAGCGCCACCCGCGCCCTTGAGCAGTTGCAACTGTGGGTCAATCTCGTCGGCCCCATCCACGTACAAATCGAGCTCAGGATGGGTATCGAGCGTCGTCACTGGAATGCCAAGACTGGCTGCTAGCTCTTGAGAGGCACGGGACGAAGAAACCGTACCGGCTACGCGCAAGCCCTGCTGGATACGCTCCGCAAGAGCAAAAATAAAGCAATTCGCCGTAGAGCCGGTGCCAAGACCAACCAGCATATTGTCCTGTACTAATCTTGCCGCTTCCTTACCAGCGAGCTGTTTCCAGGAATCTTGCCGAATATCGTGGGCCATAATGAGTGAACCTCTCTATGTATGTATGAGTTATTCGCTAAGAATAAGTATTCAGAATAGTGCCAGGAAGTGATTCCCTATCGCGCTACTTGTTATGATGAGTATAGCACGCGAGGGTCGCCTCCAACAAACAGAAGAAAAGGAGAGGGGAAATAGCTCTTTAGAGTACATTGCTTGCCATCTGCTGAGCATCGTGATACACTCAGCATTGGACTAAAAAAGTGAGCTAAAAAGAGGCTATCCCGCTGAAGCCAGAACAAGCATGTACAAAAGGATCATAACTGGATAGAAGCAGGCCAGACTGTTTCAGGTGGTAAAAACAACATGTCTGATGTATGGCGCATTTTTGTGGTTGAGAGCGATGAAAGCCTCAGCCAGAATATTGTCAATTCGCTGCGCAAAGATGGCTATGAAGCGCAAGGAGTTCTCAGTGGAGCGGATGCAGTACGAGTTCTCTGGTCAGAAGAATATGATGTAGTGATCAGCGATCTCAAGACCCCCGGAGCAGAAGGCATCGATCTCTTACAGTGGTTAAGAGTACATCGTCCCAATACACACATTATCCTGATCGGGGAAGCAGCAGGAGAATCCGGTGACGCACGCATGCAAGCTCTGGAGAGTGGCGCTGCAAGCTATCTGGAAAAACCTCTTGATATTCATCTCCTCAAAGAAGAGCTACGCCGCCTGCTACAACAAACTGGCTTCTCGGCAAATCTCGATTCCTTTGACCTGCTAGACGTCATCCAGATTATCACCTTGAGCCGTAAAAGTATCGCTCTGCTCGTAAACACTGGCCTGGAAGAACAAGGCATCTTGCGTTTCAAGAATGGCGAACTCATCTGGGCTGAATATGGCATCTTGCGCGGCGAAGAGGCTTTTTTCGCCCTGGCCGCACATAAAAATGGCACCGTCATTCATCAACCCTGGAATGACCATATTACCTCTAACGTCACACAGCCCCTTTCCCGGCTGATCTTTCAGGCATTACAGTATCGTACAAAATATGCGAATAAACAGCAATTTACCGGTGAGCAAGAAGCAATAACCAACTCACCTTTCTTTACTGATGAGATAGATGATCGGCCATTTACCTTTTTAGGGGATGCAGAAGAGACGGCGCTGCCTGGTGAACCCCAGGAATGGGGAACACCTGTCAATGAGCCACAATTCAACGAAACAAGTAAAGAATGGTGGGAAAAAACTGGCAGTATCCCGGAGATAAAACGCTCAGGTCCCGCAGTAACCCATCAACTGCACGAAGAGGATGCCATCCTCCCAGGTCTGGCAAGGAATAGCCGTAATCTGAATGATGCCATGCTACCTGCTGCCCTGCAACAGGCTCCGGTCGAACAAAAAGTAGAACTTCCTTCCTGGTTAACAGGTCAACCCACCTCTTCAGGCATGCCAATGCTTACACCTGACTCCATTTCCGGCAGTTTTCCGAACATACCAGTCACACCATTCTCGCCTTCTTCGTCCACAGAATGGCCCATGCCCGAAGAAATACTACGAGGCGATCTTCCTCTCAACAGAGAAACCCATGATTCATCATCGACCACAGCAAACACCAGGCCCATCCGTCGTACATCTTCCGTCTGGCCCCTGGCAGAGTCAGAACAAGGCTTGCCCATGCAAGATAGCTCACAAACATTTATCCCACCAACAAGACCAGGCGGGCGCGTCAGTGAAGCGCTCACATTGCATAACGGGCAGATCAGCCAACCCATGCAGGCCATCAATACACCCTTGAACAACAACATCCAGGTCAGCCAACCCATGCAGGCCATCAATGCGCAATTCAATAACAATTCTCAAGTAAGTCAGCCCATGCAGACAATCAATCCACAATTGATGAATAACGGGCAAATCAGTCAGCCCATGCAAACTATTAACGCACAACTGATGAATAATGGGCAGGTCAGCCAACCCATGCAAGCAATTAATGCACAGCGGATCACACGACGAGGATACAATTACGCCTCCCTGATTGCAGCATTGCAAACATTAGGTTATGCTATATCAGGATTTGAATCTGCTGCCATTGCCAGCATAGACGGGCAACCGATAGCGCAGGTCTCAATTGATGATCAGGATCTCTCGCAAGCATGCAGGCAGCATAGTGTGCTCCTCAAAAATGCCTTGCAAATACAAGACTATCAGCAGAGAGATGTATTTGAAGACCTGATCATCCAGAGCCAACGTAAAAGAGTATTGTTGCGCATGGTAGGAGACGAGAGAAACGTCTTTCTCTTGCTGATTACAACACGAGAAGCCGATCTCAACTCGAGCCAGGAAGTGGTCAGCAATATAGAGAATGCCATCAGCGCGGCCTTGCGCGGATAGCACAGGGCCTGGAAAGTTAAAGAAGCCATGAGTGAGAATTCAGACAAAAAAGCGGTCAGCAAAGAGCAAAAAGAGAACAACACCTATTCATTCATCGTTGGCATGGTTATAGCGCTGGTTATCATCGTGCTCCTTGCTCTCTTTTTCAACAAGTGACCTCGCATTATTTTATCGCTTAGAGCTCCGTCTGGGGAGTATTAAGCAGCTTTTTAAGATAGTCGAGATTGATCTCTTTCTGTGTTTGTGGCTCGTCAGGAGAGGACCCAGAATCGCGCTTCTGACGTTCGCGCCTGTGAGCAGGCTGATTGGAGTGTGGCTCAGGAGAGGTAAGCGACGAAGGTAAACCGTTACGCTCGGACAGTTGGGCTGGTTCCTGCCTGGACTGCTGCCTGGATCTGATCTCGCGCATCTGGCGCTCGATAAATTGCTCCTGCGAGATTTGCGTCAATTGCGCGTCAAGATCGGGCTGTTCCAGAGCTGCCAGCGCACGCGCACGCGCCTCAGCATCCAGAATTGTGTCCTGCGCCCTCTCCGTACGCTCCTTCTCGTTGGGCGCTCCGGTCTTATTCAGCGCCTCATAGACGCGCTGCTGAATAAGCGCATTGCGTTTGCGCGTGGCAAGAATATCAATCGTCGTATCGACCTCACTGATCTTTGCCTCTAGCTTACTCAGCGCATTGCGCATCGTCGTGACCAGTTGTTCCTGTTCTTTTTGCTGCTGTGTATAGCGTTGCACCAGCTTTTGCATATCGTTATAGCGAGTCAAAGCAGCACGCGCAATGTCATCATTATTATGTTGGATCGCCTGCTCAGCTTTTTTCAGCCACAGGTCGGCTTCCTTATTGCGCTCCTCAATCCGTTTTCGTAGTTTATGACCTTCAGCGATAGCGGTAGCAACCTGTGTTTTTACCTGGACAAGTTGATTGCGCATATCAAGCTGAAGCTGACGGAGAGCCTTCTCCGGGTCGTCGGCCTTTTCAACGACGGAGTTGAGATTGGCGCGAAGTAAGGTAAGCACACGTTCCAACAAGTTCATGATGCGTCTCCGTTTTATCGTTTCTATGCAAAGTGGTTATTAGGAGAGAGCAGGAAAAATCCCTTCTTCCATAGATCTGTGATAGAGCTTATCTGCCATGAAAGGAACGATGGCAGGCTTTCATATTGAGCACCAACCATCGTTCCTGATAACTTACCGGGTGCTGGAAGACGAATCGACCGTGTGATTCGTACCATTCTCACGATTTGCCGTACCATTCTCGCCATCCTGATTAGAGAGGGCGGGAACACGCTTCAACAGATCAGCGATACTGGTGCCACTGAGCATCTCAAAGAGAGCAGGTACCTGCGCAACCATATTCACGATATCGCCTGTAAGGCGGCTGGCTCCCAGACCACTATTGCCATCACCACTATTGCCGGTTGAGACAATCGTCACTTTATCAACTTTGCCAAGCGGCTCAGCGATCGCACGAACCATCTCAGGCATACCAGTAAGCAGCTTATCGAGTACAGCGGCCTGATTGTATTCGTGGAAGGCGGCTGCCTTCACCTTCATCGCATCAGCCTCGGCCTCACCTTTCGCACGAATAACCTCGGCTTCCGCAAGACCTTTCGCACGCACAACTTCAGCTTCCGCAAGACCTCTGGCACGATTGGCCTCAGCTTCGCCCATGCCACGCGTCCTGGCAGCATCCGCCTGACCCTGTGCTTCGAGGATGAGGCGCTGACGCTCGGCTTCAGCTACCGTTTCAATACGACGGCGCTCAGCCTCAGCGGCCTTCTGAATGGTCGCCTGTAATTCCAGTTCACGGCGCTGGATTTCTGCTTGCTGTACCTTAATCAACGAGGTTTTCTCCACCTCAGTCACACGTACAGCCTCGGCGATTACCTGCTGCTGCGTCACGTTCGCCTGGATATCATAGGCTTTGTCAGCCGTCGCCTGCTGTTTCTTGACTTCAGCGTCAAACTCGGCTTTGCGCAATGCCAGGTTACGTTGTGACTGGGCCTGGAGAGCCTGCGACTCCGTTTCAGCCTTCACACGCTCTTGATCGGCGAGGGAACGAGCAACAGCAGCTTCACGCGAGGCCTGTGACTGCTGGATCTGCGTATCACGTTGGGCCAGAGCAGCAGCGATATCAGCCTGTTTGCGGATCTGCACAATCTGTGGGCGCCCCATATTCGTGATGTAGTCATTCTCGTCGCGCACATCTTTAATCGTGAAAGAGATGACCTCAAGACCCATCTTGTTCATATCAGGGGTCACGGTACGTAGCATCTTGCCGCCGACGCTTTCAGGATCTTTGACCAGATCTTCAACTGTCAACTGGCCAACGATACCGCGCAGGTGGCCCTCCATGACCAGACGAATCAGATTCTCACGATCGTTCTGGGTTTTGCTGAGAAACTGCTCAGCCGCCGTGCGGATACTCTCCTGATCGGAGCGGACTTTAATCTGCGTGACCGCTTCGACATTCACAGCCACACCCTGAGTGGTATAAAGAACCTGACGTGGAGCAACGTCAAAAGACATCAGCTCGAGAGAGAATTCCTGGGAGCGCTCGTACATAGGGATCACAAACTTTGAGCCACCAGTGATCACATGCGTACCACGAGCGCCATACACAATCAAAGCCTGGTTTGGACCAACCTTTCGCAGGAAACCAGCCGCAACACGTAGAATAACAAAGACAACAACAACAAGAGCAACAGCACCTATACCCCATATTAAGAGAGCGGAATCCATAATCATTTACTCCTTTGGCACATCATTGCGCAGAGCATATTCCGTATTAGAATGATCAGAATCTTCAAGGAGGGCACGTAACGTAGCTAAATCATCGAGAGAGGATGCGGATTGAGAGATACCAAGCTCTTCCTGGTTCACAAAATGATCCCAGGTATCGACCTCAGCAACTCCACGCTGATAATTGACCACCACCACTTCCTGATCACGTTCCAGGCGTCGGCCATCGATACTGCGCGCCGGGATACTCTTGCGCATACCGCCTGGAGAGAGATAGAGAATCTCCCCAAGATCATTTTCAGGAATAGTGAGACTGACCTTACCAAGAAGGCCGGTGCGATCAGAGACATCTTGAATTGTGGAACCTTCACTATTCCCAAACACCTTACTCAATAACAAGAGTAACAGGAAAGCGACGAGCAAGCCTCCCAGCGCCGCCAACACAAGAGAGAAAGGTAAGGCTAACTGCGTGGTGTTATGAAAGACGTACCCGAAAAAGCCAAAGCCCAGCACAAACAATACAATTGAGGTTGGATTGAAGATGTCAAAGAGCGAGATTTGTGCTGAAGTTTGTGGTGCATCTCTCCCTGCTCCCTGGGTCCCTGCCTGCACATGCTGAGGACCGTGAGCCTGCGCACCTGCATGCTGTGCATGGATATCACCCACATGCATATGATGAGCGACACCATGTCCTCCTGCATGACCTATCCCACCATGGTGGAATTGTCCTAACAGAGCTGCGCCAATAAAGAAAAACAGCCCGAACAAAAAGCACCCGATGAACAGGAGAGATAGTGAATCAGTTGCTAACATAACTATGCTCCTTTGATTTCGGATACAATGCAATCTTGAAGCAATACCGATCAAAGTACTCAACCATATGAATAATGCAGATCAGGATACCGGATAGACCCAGGACAGATGCCAGCGATATACAAAAAGGGAGAGCTGGCACTCCAAAGAATGCCAGTACAGGGAAAAGCGTGTCCGTAAAACCGCTGGCAATACCGAAAAGCGCAGCGCCACTCAAGAAGAGCAAAGGAGTCAGCAGCGGATGACGCAGCAAAAATCCATTGCGCGGCTGCATAGCTCCATCTGCTAACAAAGATCCAGATTGATCCTGCCCCTGATTCATGGCCTTCTACGCCCTTTCTTACTTACCTGAATAGAATAGCATCAGAGATATATCGATCCTGATGAGAGATCAGCCACGACTGAGTACCTGAGAAAAAACGGCTAGATCCAGATATATAGACGCGAAAGGGGAAAAAAATTACAATGTCTTTTACAATATGACTATAGTTTCGAAGCTTCCGCACGATGATGAGTAATAGCTTCAACAACGGCCTCCAGTTCGGAGGCGGTTAAATCAAGCAGACGCTGAAACGACTTGATGTAACGTAGTGGCGCGTCAGTTTCAGCTAGCCGTTGTAAAAGATCAGACAACGCAGGCTCAGCTTGCCATTCTGCGGCATTAGCAAGAAGCCAGGTATGTAAGCGATCTTCATCACTATCCATCTCGGTTAAGAGATCAGTACTAAAATCTGGAGGGTCGCTCACGAGATAGCCGGGGTGAACCTTGAAAAAGCGAGAGAGCAATTCGCGGCTGGATGCAGTCAGATGAGGCCGCTTTGCCCCCTCCAATTGAGAGAGATAGGCCTGACTGATACTTTTTCCCAGTTCCTCCTGCATCGCTTTGACGACCTCCATCTGCGTCATCGGACGACCCAGACCACGAAGCTCACCTTCGACTTCGCGCAAATGTTTGATTTTCTCCGCTAAATTCATCTTCGACCTCTCATAACTATCTGCTATATTCTCAGTATAGCGTTTTGTTATCACCTTGTCAAGTAACTTTCCTCGAGAATTTTTTATCCTATGCTATGTAAAAACATATATACCTGCCTATTCTAAACGTTGAGCGCTTCGAAGGGAAGGATTGAAGACAAATGGCAGGTCACAATAACCTTCTTCTCTTTCTCGTGAGTACTATTCAATACGTAATAGTGGACAAAGAAGCATCCAGGCATAGAGCGTTGCCTGGATACCAGGATCTCGTCCCTTATCAACAATAGCCATGCTTGCACATTGATAAAAAGAGCTATTGCAATGTAATTGCACCGGTGGCGCTATCAATATGAATCGCCACCGGTGCCAGAGGTGTCAGGGCGGGACCCTGTACTGGTGTAGCCTGATGATCCGGGTCAAACTCAGCGCCATGACAGGGGCAGGCCAGGAGTTGAATGGAGGGATCATAGGCTACCTGACAACCTGAATGCGTGCAGATTGCATCAAAAGCAACAAATTTATCACCCTGTGTATGAATCAGCACCCCGGGATCGCCACTTGAGGGAAGCGTGAAGGCCACTGCGCTATTGCGAGGGATAGCACTGATCTGGGCAATAGCCGAACTGGTGCCGCCAGAAGTGGGTGTTGCGGTGGGAGTTGCATCGGTAGGCGGAGTTACAAGAGCAGATGCAGCCGTCGATGGCTCCGTTGTTTCAGGTTGAGAAGCAGGTTCGAGCCGCCTCGAGAATGTGTAAATTATGCCCAGGATCGCAAACATCGCAGTACCTCCACCAAGCATCCCGAATAAAAAACTGCGCCGGGCCTGCGTACCACGTTGAAGGATTTTACGTTGTTTGACCGTCTGGGTAGATGTAGCATCTGGCAGGGTCAGAAATGGTGGCACACCAAGCAGAAAGGAGAGGGAGCGTGCACGCGCAAGTTGACGCTGTGGCTGCGCATATTGCACCAGAGCAATAGCCAGAAACTCATCGAAAGTGGGCAAGCCAGTATTGCCAGGACCATTGAGTAAAAGCGTCAACCAGCAGAAGACAAAAACGATATCTGAACCATAGAAGAAAGGATAGACACGCCAGGTTGCACTCAGGAAGAACATACAATTGATCAGAATGCCAAAAAAAGCCGCTGGACGTAGCAGAACCCCGAACAACGTACCCAGCCCAATAGCGATCTCACCATAGGCAACAAGAAAGCCGAAAAAGAGAGCATGTGGTGCGGCGAATTGTAATAAAAATGTATGTAATGGCGAGCCCGAAGCAAAGGCTACCAGTTGTTTTCCAATATAGCCGGGTGTGCCAGGTTGTAAAAATTGTGGATCAGTAAATTTCTGAATTCCAGCATATACAAAAGTCA
>Ga0310811_10006522_pt1 | contig 14928 bp, 14 predicted proteins | sample YCmetagenome_FD_207642 | JGI IMG/M metagenome (GOLD analysis project Ga0310811, IMG submission 207642) | Soil microbial communities from experimental microcosm in Duke University, North Carolina, United States - YC | ecosystem: Engineered > Artificial ecosystem > Soil microcosm > Unclassified ...
ACGAACAGCTCAAGCGCCTGCAGACCGACTATATCGATGTCTACCAGGTCCATCGCCTCGATCCGCACACACCGATCGAAGAGACGATGTACTCGCTCGATCAGATCGTGCGCTCGGGCAAGGTGCGCTACATCGGCGGCTCGACCATGCCGGCCTACAAGTTCGCGCAAATGGTGATGGTCGCCGACTGGAAGGGCTATGCGCGGCCCATTGCCATGCAGAACCTCTACAACATGATCCAGCGCGAGGAGGAGCACGAGATGAACCGGCTCTGCCACGAGCAGGGCGTGGGGCTCATTCCCTACTCGCCGCTGGCGCGCGGCTTCCTCGCCGGCAACCGCAGCAAGGACGGCGGCGGTACGACCGAGCGGTCGAAGAACGATGCGCAGGTCCAGCCCGGCACGTATCGCGACTGCGACTGGGTGATCGTCGAGCGGCTGAAGAAGATCGCGTCAGCGTACGGCTGCACGCCGGCCCAGGCGGCGCTCGCCTGGCTCCTGTCCAAGCCTTACATGGGCGCGCCCATCATCGGCGCCACCGACCTCGAGCAGCTCACTTCCGCGGCGAAGGCGACCGACATCTCGCTCACCGACGAAGAGTGCAAGCAGCTCGAGGAGCCCTATCAGTTCCGCGTGTCGCCGAGCAATTGACCGCGGCGTCTCAGGGCTGATGCAAACCATATCGCAAGCGCCGGCAGGAAGACCGCCGCCGCCCAGAAGATCGGCGGGGCGCCGAAGCGGTCGACGATAGGTGCTGCGATCGGCACGCCGATCGCCTGGCCGACGAACAGGCAGAGGGCGAACATCGCTAGCGCCGAGCCGCGCGCTTCGGGCGCCATCTGCGTGCCGTTGGTCTGCAAGGTGTTGTGCAGCATGTAGAAGGTGATGCCGAGCACGACGATGGCGGCAAAGGCCACGATGGCGTTGGGCGCGAGCGCGAGAGCGGCGAAGGCAAGGCCCAATCCGATGCCGCCCCACAGGCAGAGGCCGCGCTCGCCGAGCAGCCGGACGAGATAGGGAGCGGCCGTGACATAGATGAAACCACCGGCGCCGAAGGCCGCGACCGCGAGGCCGACGAAGGCGAAGGCAAGCCCGAAGCGCTGATGCAGATCGGTCGCCACGAAGGTGAAGCAGCCCCAGAAGGTGCCGCCCTCGAGCGCCACGACGATGATCACCGTGCGCGCCCAGCGCCGCCGCAGCACCCCAAGCATCTGGTTCAGCATCGAGCCTTCGGCGCGGAAGCCGGGCCGGGCCATGTCGGGCCGGTTGCGCAAGGTGACGAAGAGCGCGGCACCGGCGAGAAGATAGATCGCGGCCAGAATCCAGAACACGGCGCGCCAGCCGAGCCAGTCGCCGACGGCACCGCCCAGCGCCGCGCCAGCCGCCAGGCCGATGGTCTGGCCGCTGAGGAAGCGCGCCAGTGTGGCCTGGCGCTGTTCGTAGCCGACATTGTCGCCGACCCAGGCCATCGAAAGCGGAATGATCGCCGAGCCCGTGACGCCGGTAAGAAAGCGCGTGGCGGAAAGCATGCCGAGCGAGACCGAGAGCGCGCTCGCCACGCAGCAGAGCGCCGCACCAATGCAGGCAATCGCCACCACCGGCATCTTGCCGTGCCGGTCGCCGAACGGGCCGTGCACCAGCACGAACACGCCGTTGGCCAGCAGGAACAGCGTCGCTGCGATCGAGGCCTGGCCGACCGTGACGTCGAATTCGCGCACAAGCTGCACCAGCAGCGGATCGACGATCCGCATGTTGGCGGCGGAGGCGAAGGCGGCGATCGACAGGAGGACGATGGCGAAGGCGGGAGCGGGCCGCGAACCGGCGGCGGAAAGCGTGGACATGGACGCGCAGGCTTAGCGCAGATCACGCCTCGACTGCCACAGGGACGAACGCATGCCCACTTCCCATGCCGGGCACACCTACTGGAGGCGAGGGCCGGCCCGAGGCTAGACTGCGTTCGAACGGCGGAGGGAAAGCGAACGATGGAACGCACGCTGCAGCATGTCGCGACGGGCTATGGCTTGATCGAGGGACCTGTCTGGGATCCTGCCCACGGTCTCTATTTCAGCGATGTCCTGAACGGCGGCGTCTATCTGCTGAGCCGCGCCGGCGATGTATCGCTCGCGGTCCCGAAGCGGCGTGGCATCGGCGGCATGGCGCTGCATGCCTCGGGCGGGCTGGTGGTCGGCGGTCGAGATATCGCCTGGGTTTCGCTCACGAACGGCGATACGCGATCGCTGCTCTCGCTGGAGGCCATTCCAGGATCCACCGGATTCAACGACCTGACGACCGACACTGCGGGGCGGATTTATGTCGGATCGCTCGCCTTCCGCGTCTTCGGCGGCGAGACGCCCAAACCCGGGCATCTGCACGTCATAGATCTCGATGGCCGAATGCGCACGATCTCCGACGGCATCCTGCTGACCAATGGCCTCGGTTTCTCGCCGGATGGCCGTAGGCTCTACCATTCCGATGCGCGCGCAAACCTGGTGCGGGTCTACGATGTGACGTCGGACGGCAAAGTCGGTGCCTGGAAGACGTTCGCAAGCCTGGGCGCCAATGGCGTGCCGGACGGTCTGAAGGTCGCCAGCGACGGCTCGGTCTGGGTGGCCGACGCGCATGGCGGACGGGTCGCCGTGTTCAATGCCGACGGCACGCATCGTGAGGACATCGCTGTGCCGTTGCCCATGGTCACCAGCCTGTGCTTCGGCGGCGATGATCTTCGCGATCTTTATGTCGTCACGGGTTCGCGTGGCGGACCTCACGAGAACTGCGGCAGCATCTTTCGCATGCGCGTCGAGATCGCGGGCCTGGCCCTACCACCGGCACGCGTCGCGTTGTCGTCCGCATGACGCCGTCCGGTCTTGCCGAGTGGCTGGTCGAGGCAGGCCTGCAAAATCTGCCGCTTGAGGAACTGATCGACGGTTTTGCCCGTCGCCTCAATCAGACAGGCGTTGCAGCGGCACGCCTGTTCGTCGGCATGAACACGCTGCATCCCCTGATCCGCGCCCACAGCGTCATCTGGGACCGCGCGACGGGGCCCGCGACCCGCTTCGAATTCCAACACGCCGAAGCCGATGCGCCGATCCTTGTGCAAAGCCCGTTCATAGCCATGGTGCGCGATGGCATTTCGGAGCGACGGATGGATCTGACGATTCCTGCGGTCGAAGGAGAGGCTCCGCTCTTTACCGAGCTGCGCGATGCAGGGATGACGGACTGGCTTGGCCGTATCTTTCCGTTTGGCGAGCTGGGATTTCAGGTCCAAGGGTCCATCTCCAATGCGGGCGGACGACTCGGGCTTGCCTGCTCCGTTAGCACCGATCGGCCGGATGGCTTCACGGCGGTGGATACCAGTACGCTTGGCACTGTCCTCCCGCTCTTCGCGCTCGCGGTGAAAGCGACCACGCTGCGCACGATCGGGCAGGGCCTGCTCGCGGCCTATCTCGGTACCGATCCGGCAGCACGCGTCTTCTCCGGCACGCTGCAACGCGGCGAGCTGCGGGGCGTGGAGGCCGTCCTGTTCTATGCCGATCTGCGCGGCTTCACTGAATTTGCCGACAGATTGCCGCCGCGCGAGCTGATCGGCCTGCTGGACAGCTGCTTCGACTGCATGGTGCGGCCCGTGATGCGGCGCGGCGGCGAGGTCCTGAAGTTTCTGGGCGACGGCTTGCTTGCCGTGTTCTCAACCGAAGGGCGGCGGCGCGACGAGACCTGCGCGCTCGCGCTGACGGCGGCCAGCGAGGCGCTCGACCTGATGGACCTCCTGGCCGAGGAGCGGCGCAAGGCGGGTCAGTCGACGCCCGGTCTCGACATCGCGCTCCATGTCGGCAGGGTGCTCTATGGCAATGTCGGCACCGACGCGCGGCTCGACTTCACGGTGATCGGCCCGGCCGTGAACGAAGCGGCGCGCATCGAGCTTCTATGCAAGGAACTCGGCCAGAACCTGCTGGTCAGCCAGGCCTTCGCGGCCGCTGCCGAACGCAGCCGTGAGCATCTGGTCTCGCTCGGCCACCACCGCCTGCGCGGCGTGCGCGAGGAGACCGAGCTCTTTGCGCTCGCGACCTAGCTGGCAAGACACCTGATCAGGCGTCGTAGACCGCCTTCTCAAAGGCATAAAAGAGCGGCAGCGATTTGGCATCGGCGAAGGGCAGGACCTGCGTCGCATAGACTCCGCCCACGCCTTTCTTCTGGTCGATCCAGAAGTAGGTGTTGGCGAGACCTGCCCAGGCGAGGCTTCCCGCGGACCGGCCGGTCGGCGCGGTTGCGTTGTTGATCATGAAGCTCAGGCCCCATTGCTTCTCGATCCCGGGGAAGAATTCCGCGTCGTTTGAGAGCGGCGGCATCGAGGTCTTGAGCAGGCCGACCTTGCAATTTCCCATGGCGTTCTTCGACATCTGCGCCACGGTGTCGGGCTTCAGCACCTGCTCGCCGCGATCGGACTTGCCCTGGTTCAGCATCATGCGCACGAACTTCAGGTAATCGCCGGCCGTGCCGTAGAGCCCGCCGCCGCCCATCTCGAACTCGGGCTGCTGCGGGATCTCGAGCTCCATGTCGGGCGCGAGCGCGCCATCGGGACCACGATGATGGATCTTCGCCAGCCGGCCGCGCATCTCGGGCGTGATGAAGAAGGCGGTGCTGTCCATGCCGAGCGGGCCCAGCATGTTGGCTTTCATGTACTGGCCGAGCTTCTGGCCGCTTGCGGCCTCGACCATCTTGCCGGCCCAATCGATGTTGATGCCGTAGTCCCAGCGGTCGCCGGGATCGAAGGTCAGCGGCGTGGTGAGCGCCTTGTTCTCGCAGCCGGTGATGCCCGGCACGCTCATCGCCTGCTGGTATTTGACGATATCGGGATTCCAGATCTCGTACGAGAAGCCGGCGGTATGGGTGAGCAGGTGGCGCAGCGTGATGTCGCGTTTCGGCTTGCGCATCTTCGGCTTGCCCGCGGCGTCGAAGCCTTCGAGCACCTGAACCTCGCCGAGATAGGGGATCACTGACTTGGCCGGCGCGTCGAGGTTGAGCTTGCCACGCTCTACCTGCTGCATCGCCGCCGCGCCGGTGATGGCCTTGGTCATCGAGGCGATCCACACGACAGTGTCGGGCGTCATCTCGGCCGGCTGACCCAGCACCCGCTTGCCAAAACCAGCCTCGTAGGTCGTCCCTTTTGCATCGGTCGCGACCGCGACTACACCGGGAACATCGCCCTTGGCGACGGAGTCCTTCAGTAGCTTGTCCGCTGCAGCCTTCATGACGTTCCTCCACGGGGTTTCGTTTGTCGCGTTGGTCAGCGGAATTACGACACGAGGCGCGAAACGGCACAAGGCGGTTGATCTCTTTCGACCGACCTTCTTTCGACGAGGCGTCGGCGCTATGCTCGCCGTCATGAAACTTGAGCATAGAGTTGCCATTGTCACCGGCGCGGCGTCCGGCATCGGTGCAGCTTCGGCGCGCCTGTTTGCGGCCGAAGGCGCTCGGCTCGCGCTGGTCGACCTCGATGAAAAGGGCCTGCGCGCGGTCGCTTCGGAGATCGAAGGCAAAGGCGGGCAAGCCATCACTCTTCCGGCCGACGTCAGCAATTCAGGCACGGCGCGCGACGGCGTCGCGCAGGTGATGGAGAAATGGGGTCGCGTCGACGTGCTGCTCACCGCGGCCGGCGTCTCGCTCGGCGGCACCGTCGACAGCCTAGACGAGGCGACCTGGGACAAGACCTTCGCGATCAACGTGAAAGGGACCTTCCTCTGGGTCCATCACGCCATCCAGCCGATGATCGCCGCCAGCTCGGGCGCGATCGTGACTGTCGGATCGCAGCTCGCCCAGTCGAGCCTCGGCAAGAACGCGGCCTATGTCGCGTCGAAGGGCGCCATCGCCTCCTTCACTAAGACCATCGCCGTCGATCACGCGCGCCAGGGCATCCGCGTCAACGCGTTGATGCCCGGCGTCATCGACACACCGATGCCGGCGCGCTCGCTGAAGCGACAGGCCGATCCCGAGGCCGCGCAGGCATTCTGGAAGCAGCGCCATCCCATCGGCCGGATCGGCCAGCCGGAAGAGGTGGCGCGGGCGGCCCTGTTCCTCGCGAGCGACGACTCGTCCTTCGTCACCGGTACGCTGCTGTTCGTCGACGGCGGCTGGACGGCGCACTGACATGCCCAAGAAGCTCACCCCCGATCAGATCGCCGCTTACGAGCGCGATGGCTATGTCTGTCCGGTCGATGCCTTCCCGGCCGACCGGGCGCGGGCCTGGCGCGACAAGCTCGAAGCCTTCGAGCGTACCGAGGGCCAGAAGATGAGCCGCGGTCACAACTTCAAGCCGCACCTGCTGTTCCCCTGGGTCGACGAGATCGTGCACGCGCCCGAGGTGCTCGATGCGGTCGAGGACCTGATCGGCTCGGATATCCGGCTGTTCCATCTCAGCGTCTGGCCCAAGGATGCCGGCTCCGGCACCTTTGTGAGCTGGCACCAGGACGCGACCTACTTCGCGCTCGAGCCAGCCTGTCACGTCACAGCCTGGGTGGCGCTGACCGACGCTCCAGTCGAGGCAGGCTGCATGGAGGTGGTGCCGGGCTCGCACAAGCTCGGCCAGTTGCGCCATGCCGAGATGCAGGACACGGAAAATCTTCTATCGCGCGGCCAGACGCTCGCGGTTGAAGTTGATCGCACCAAGACCGCCTACATGGCGGTGAAGGCGGGGCAATTCTCGCTCCATCATACGCATCTCGTGCACAATTCGCGGCCGAACCGGTCCAACGATCGGCGGATCGGGCTCGGCATCAGCTACATCCCGACCTGGGCGCACTGCACGAGCCATACGCGCGTCTCGGCCATGCTGGTGCGCGGTGAAGACCGTTACGGCCACTTCGACGACGAGCGACGCCCGGTCGCCGAGGCGGGCCCTGAAGAGCGGGCTTTCCATGCCCATGCGGTTGCGACCTTCCGGCAGATGAATGCGGACGAAGCCGGCGTCCAGCGCACCGTCGTCAGGCGCTGATCAAGTAAGGCCAACCGCCCACAGCGCGAAGGCGTAGGCGATGGCGACTTCGTCCAAGCGGTCGAACCGGCCGGCGGCGCCGCCATGGCCTGCCCCCATGTTGGTGCGCAACAGGACCGGGCCACCCGAGGTCATGGTGGCGCGCAGCCGCGCGACCCATTTGGCCGGCTCCCAATAGGTGACGCGCGGATCGGTCAGGCCCGCCATGGCGAGGATCGCGGGATAGGGCTTTGCCTGCACGTTCTCGTACGGCGAGTAGGAGAGAATGGTGCGGAACGCCGTCTCGTCGGTGAGGGGATTGCCCCATTCGGGCCATTCGGGCGGCGTGAGCGGCAGCTTGTCATCCAGCATGGTGTTGAGGACGTCGACGAACGGTACTTCGGCAACGATGCCGGCGAACAGCTCGCCCGCTCGGTTGGCGACCGCCCCCATCAGCATGCCGCCCGCGCTGCCGCCGTGCGCCACGATGCGCTTGGCCGAGGTGTATTTGCGGTCGATCAGGGCGCGACCTGCTGCGGCGAAGTCGTCGAACGTGTTGGTCTTCTTCTCGCGCTTGCCGTCGAGATACCATGACCATCCCTTGTCCGCGCCGCCGCGGATATGGGCGATCGCATAGACGAAGCCGCGATCGACCAGCGACAGGCGATTGGAAGAAAACGAGGCCGGCATCGCCATGCCGTAGGAGCCATAGCCATAGAGAAGCAGTGGCGCGCGCCCATCGAGGGCGAGGTCTCGGCGATGGAGGATCGAAACAGGCACCTCCGCGCCGTCATGCGACGTCGCCATGATGCGGGTCGTCGTATAGGCAGCGGGGTCGTGGCCCGACGGGATCTCCTGCCGCTTGCGTAAGGTCCGCGTGCGGCTGGCCATGTCGTAGTCCCAGACCTCGGCCGGCGTCGTCATCGAGGAATAGGCGAAGCGCAGAGTGGTGGTGTCGAACTCATAGCCGCCCACGATATCGAGCGAATAGGCCGCTTCGTCGAAGGCGATCGTATGCTCGCTGTCGTCCCGCAGATTGCGGATCACGATCGAGGGCAGCGCGTTGGCGCGCTCCAGGCGCACCAGGTGATTGGCGAAGAGGTCGAGATTCAGCAGATAGACGCCCGGACGATGCGGAATGAGCTCGCGCCAATTCTCGCGGCCAGATGACGATAGTGGCGCCGTGACGACCTTGAAATCGATCGCGCCGCCCTCGTTCGTCAGGATGAACAGCGCATCACCTCGATCGGCAATGCTGTAACGCACGCCCTTTTCCCGCGGCGCGATCAGGCGCGGTTGCGCCTCCGGCTGCGAAAGGTCGATGAGCCGCTGCTCCGACGTGTCGTGGTCGCCGCCCGAGACGACGCAAAACCGGCCGCTCGCGCTCTCGTGGATGTTCGTGAACCAACCCGGATCCTGCTCCTCGTACACAAGGACGTCGTCTGACTGCGGCGTGCCCAGCCGATGGCGGAAGACCTGCAATGGCCGATGATTGTCGTCCAACCGGACATAGAAGAAGAACGAAGAGTCTCGGCCCCAGACGACGCTGCCGCCGGTTTGCTCGATGATATCGGGCATGTCTTCGCCGGTCGCCCAGTGGCGGACGCGGATAGTGAAGTATTCCGAGCCGCGTTGGTCGGCGCTCCAGGCTTCGAGCTTGTGATCGGGCGAATGACGCGTGCCGCCGAACCTGAAGTAGCCGGAGTCCTTGGCCAGCGCATCGCCGTCGAGGGCGAGCTGGAAATCGCCACCGTCCCGCGGCACGCGGCCGATCTGCGCATGCTGGCCGCCCTCGCGATATTTCGAGAGATAGGCGTAAGGGCCGTCGGGAGAGGGAACACTTGAATCATCCTCCTTGATGCGGCCGCGCATTTCCGCGACCAGCGTCTTCTGCAAGGCCTCAGTAGGGGCGAGGATGGCTTCCGTGTAGCGGTTCTCGGCCTCCAGATATGACCGGATGTCCGGATCAAGGCGTGACGGATCGCGCAGCACCTGCTGCCAATTCTCGTCCTTCAGCCAGGCATAGTCGTCGGTGAGCATGACGCCATGCAGCGTGCGCCGTGACGGACGCCTCGGCGCGATCGGTGGTGCTGCCAAGAGAACCTCAGTAGTTGCCGACGGCCTTGACCGCGGGCTTGGTTGGCGCGGTGGCCGCGGCCTTGCCCTCGACGAGGCCCCGCATCTCGGCACCCTTAGTGTCCCACCAGTCGGCGAGGATGCGCACATCCCAGCCGATGCAGAAATGTTTCACGCCCATCTTGAGGTATTTCTCCGCGCCCGACGGGTCGCGCAGCTCGACACGCGGATGCAAGCCCTTCTTCAGCGCCATCTCGATCGTCTTCTTCTCGGCGGCCAGCACCTCGGGGTCGTTGTATTGTGCGGGCTTGCCGATGCTCATGGAGAAGTCCGACGCGCCGAACTGCACCATGTCGATACCCGGCACGGAGAGGACAGCGTCGAGGTCGTCGACGCACGACTTCTTCTCGACCATGATGGCGATCACAACATCGTTCAGCGCATCGACGTAAACGGGCTGGCCGCCCTCGCGCACCACGCCCACGTCGCGGCGCATGCCAACGCCCAGCAACCCGCGGCCGCGCACGCCCTTGGCCATCGTCGTCTCGGCGCGCACCGCGTTCACCGCGGCCTTGGCGTCTTCGACCGTGCGGATATCGGCGAACAGGACGCTCTGGAAGCCCGAGCCGATCGCGCGCATCGCCTGGTGCGTATACTGCGTCTGCTCGATCTTGATCATGCCGCCCAGCCCCGCCACCTCGAAGGCGCGGCCGAGATTGTCGAGATCGTGCATGTCGAACGGGGCGTATTCGGCCGTGAACTCGACATAGTCGTACTGCCCCGAATGGCCGATCAGCTCGACCAGGGTGGGCCAGCAGGAGAGGATGTGGGTGCCGACGGTCGGTTGGCCGGCGTTGAGACGTTCGCGAAGCAGGTTGCGGCGCATGGCATTTCCCCGGTAAGTGCGGTTGGCGTCAGTCTCGCATTTTGCGTCGGGGGAGTGCCAATGTTTCCGTCCAAGGATCAGCTCACGATCTGTTTTGCGCACGCGGCCTATCAAATGAAGAATCGGTTTGACGCGCGCCAGACCGGCATCAGGAATTTCGAGGTCCGGGCCTATGACGACTTGCAGAAGCGGGTCGGCGAGGCCGATGTGGTCGTGGTTTCCGGCATGTGGAAGAACGACCTGATCGCGCACGCACCCAAGCTGAAGTTCATCCAGTCCATCAGCTCGGGCATGGACCAGTATTCCAGGGAGCAGCTGGGCGCAAAGAAAGTGCGACTGGCGAGCGCCGCCGGCGTCAATGCCCGGGCGGTGGCCGAGCACGCAATGTCGCTGATTCTGGCCGTGGCGCGTCGGCTGCCCGAGGCGCGCGACAATCAGCACAAGAAGATGTGGCGCGGCATGATCGGCGACCTCGCCGAGCGCGAGGACGAGCTGGGCGGCAAGACGCTCCTGGTGGTCGGCATGGGCCGTATCGGCAGCGATCTCGCCAAACTCGCCAAGGCCTTCGACATGAAGGTGATGGGCATCCGGCGCGATCCGGCGCAGGGCGCCAATGGCGCGGACTCCATCCATGCGATGGCCGACCTGGTGAAGCTCGTCCCGCAGGCCGATTTCGTCGCGCTCACCTGCGCGCTCACGCCGGAGACCACCGGTCTCATGAGCTCGGCGGCTTTCGCGGCGATGAAGCCGTCGTCGGTGTTCGTGAACGTGGCGCGCGGCAAGGTCGTGGACGAGGCGGCGCTGATCGAGACGATGAAGGGCGGCAAGATCTGGGCCGCAGCGCTCGATGTGACCGCCGACGAGCCGCTGCCGGCGTCGTCCCCGCTCTGGACGATGCCCAACGTCTTCATCACGCCGCATACGGCCGGTGAGACGCGCCGCTACGAGGACAACGTGATCGACATCCTGATGGAAAACCTGGAACGCCTGTGGCGCGGCGAGACCGCCTTGCGCAATCAGGTCCTCTGATCGACGTTTGCACTGGAGGAACAGACATGGCCATCGCAGATCCCAATCGTACGGTCCTGACGGGCGAGAACCCGTTCATTCGTCTCAGCGCCCGCGACGGCGACGCCAATTCGACCGATGCGAGCTTCTGGCGCATCCTGTTCTGTCCGGCCGGACCGGGCCATGTGCTCTATCTCAAGAGCGAGCTCACCGAGGGGCGCTGGCGCATCTATTCCGACAACATCGCCATGGCGCGCTGGCTGCAGAAGACGGTGCAGGGCATGCTCAATCCCGATCTGAAGGACCTCACGATTCCGGTGACCGACGCATCCTTCGAGAAGTCCGGCGATCCGCGCTACTTCTGGACCGAGCATGTCTCGGCGACGGATGCTGAGATCGCGCTCACCTGGCACGATATCGGCGAGCCGCTGCTCATTCATACGCAACCCAACGCGCAGCCTAATCCGCGACCCTACGGCGTCTGCACCCTGCTGGTGCCGGCGCTGGGCGCACGGCTGACGCTGAACGGGGTACAGGCCAAGGGCCAGCCCTGGCCGCGCGAACGCGAGGGCCAGCCTTTCAGCACCTGCGCGCTCGCCTTCTCTGAGAGTTGGACCGAGCCGCGCTAGATCGCGGGCGCGAAGCCGCCAGCTTGGGCGAGCAAGGTGTAGCTCTTGCGGCGCACGGCTTCGTCGTAGGTCCAGGTGACGACGGCCATTTCGTCGACGCCGACGCGGTCTTTCAATTCGACGATGCGCGCCATCACCTCCGCACCGGTGCCGACAAAGCTGTCTTTGCGAAGCTGTTCCATCTTCGCTTGCTCATGCGGTGCGAGAGCCGCTTTCGCCGCGACGTCGGGCGCCACCAGCGGCCCAAGCAAGCCTTTGTCGCGATTGATGCGCGAGAGGGCGCGCGACGTGAGGTGGTACTGCGCTTCTTCCATGTTGTCGGCCGCGAGCGCCCATACGCAGAGCGCTGAATGCGGTTCGGGATGGCGAGCGCTCGGTCGATAGTTTTTCTTGTAGAGCTCGATCGCGCGCTCGCCGCCGGCGCCATCGCTGAAGAACCAGGCGTAACAATAGGGCAAGCCGAACAGCGCCGCGACTTGCGCGCCGTAATCGGAGCTACCCAGGATCCAGATCTCGGGTGACGTCGGGCCATTGGGATAGGCCTTCACGGCCGCGAACGGATGGCCCTGCACCAGCGGCTCGTTCTGCACCCAGGCCATCAGGTCGCGCACGTCGGCCGGGAAATGCTCGGGCCGTTCGTTGGCGGCGGGGTTTAGCGCAAAGGCAGTGCGCCCATCGGATCCCGGTGCGCGGCCGAGCCCCATGTCGATGCGGCCGGGCGCCAATGCGTCGAGCACGCGGAACACCTCCGCCACCTTGAACGGTGAATAGTGCGGCAGCATGATCCCGGCGCTGCCGATGCGGATGCGCTCGGTCGTGGCGGCGATCGCGGCCATCACGATCTCCGGCGCGGTGCCCACGATGGTCGGGTGATTGTGATGCTCCGACACCCAGAAGCGGTCGTAACCCAACTGCTCGCAATGTCGGGCGAGAGCCACGGTGTCGCGGATCGATTGTTCGTGCGGACGGCCAGCGATGGCGACCGACTGGTCGAGAACGGAAAGACGCATCGGGCAGGGAACTTAAGTCCTGATCTTCGGTTGTCCACCTGTCCCCAGAAGGAGGCTGCCATGCCCAAGGCCCCGTGCCGCGTCGTCGGGATTGACCACATCTCCATCAGGGTCAGCGACTACCAGAAGTCAAAGGCCTTCTATTCGAAGCTGTTCGGTTTCCTGGGCTTCGAGATCTCGGACGAATACCCCGGCACGATCGGCTGGACCAACGGCAAGACGCGCTACTGGATCGCGGGGGCCGAGGGCCGCAAAGAGCACAAGATCGGCGATGTCGGCTTTCACCACTACGCTTTCGAGCTGCGCAATCGCCGTGACGTCGACGCATTGCAGGCCTGGCTCGAGAAGGAGGGCGTGAAAATCGTCGACCCGGCCGACGATTATTACGAGGACTACTACGCCGTCTTTTTCCTCGATCCCGATGGTCTGAAGCTCGAAGGCATGAAATACGGCGAACTTACCGAGAAGAAGAAAAAGGCCAAGTCTTTGAAGAAAAAGGCGTAAATTTGTTCATTGAAATGGTTCTGCGAATTACTTGCAATTAGATTGACCATTGCCATATTGGAAACGTTCCAATCTAGAAGCTCAAGGAGCGTTTCATGCTGACCGTCGGCGACAAGTTTCCCTCTTTCGATCTCAAAGCGGTGGTGAGCACCGATCCCAAGACCGCCTTCAAACAGATCAGCGACACGTCCGACGCGGGCAAGTGGAAGATCGTCTTCTTCTGGCCGAAGGACTTCACCTTCGTTTGTCCGACCGAGATCGCGGCCTTCGGCAAGCTGAATGGCGAGTTCAAGGATCGTGATGCGGTGGTCTACGGAGTCTCGATCGACTCTGAGTACGTGCATCTCGCCTGGCGCCAGAACCATCCGGACTTGAAGGCCCTGCCGTTTGCCATGCTGTCCGACCTCAAGCGCGAGCTCTCGGAGGCGCTCGGAATCCTGGACAAGAACGAGGGCGTGGCCCTGCGCGCGACCTTCATCGTCGATCCCGACGGCATCATTCGCTTCGTGTCGGTGAACGACCTCTCGGTCGGCCGCAACCCGCAGGAAGTGCTGCGTGTCCTCGATGCGCTGCAGACCGACGAGCTTTGCCCCTGCAATTGGCAGAAGGGCGAAGAAGTCCTGAAGGCCGCTTGATCACGGAGCCGATCATGTCACTCGATCTCCTCAAGGAACGGCTGCCGGATTATGCGCGCGACCTGAAGCTCAACCTGTCGAGTCTCGCGTCCGAGCAGATCCTGAGCGAACAGCAGAAGGCCGGCAGCTTCATCGCTGCCGCGCTCGCGGCCAATCACGCGCCGACCACCAAGGCGGTGGTCGACGCCTTCGCAAGCCAGCTTTCGCCGGAAGCACTCAACGCCGCCAAGATCGCGGCGGCGCTGATGGCGATGAACAACATCTACTATCGCTTCGTGCATCTCGTGCACGCGCCCGACTACAAGACCTTGCCGGCGAAGCTGCGCATGACCGCAATGGCCAAGCCTGGCGTCGACAAGGTCGATTTCGAACTCTGGTCGCTGGTCGTTTCCGCCGTGAACGGCTGCGGCATGTGCCTGGAGAGTCACGAGAAGGTCTGCCGCGAGCATGGTCTTTCGGCGGAGCAGATCCAGGCCGCGGTGCGGATCGCAGCGACGGTCCATGCCGTTGCCCGCACGCTCGGTGCGGAAGAGGCGCTTGTGCCGCAGCTGGCGCAAGCCGCGTAAGGAGCACCGAGTCTTGTAGCATTGTGGCATGCGGGCCAAACTCCGGATTGTTCTTGGATCCGGAGGACCCGCATGTCGACGCCCGCTACGCAACTGAAACCCCAGCCCACCGTCCCCGGCACCTATCAACCGAAAGGCATGCTGATCGGCGGCAAATGGGTTGGCGCCGCGTCAGGCCAGCGCTTCGCGGTCGAGAATCCTGCCAAGCGCACCGCCATCGCCGAAGTGCCGCGGGCCGCTGCGGCCGATGTCGAGGCGGCGGTCGCGGCGGCCGATAAGGCGTTTGCCGCCTGGAAGGCGGTCGTGCCGCGCGAGCGTGGCAAGCTCTTGCTCAAGATCGCCGAGGCGATCGAGGCCCGGGTGGAGGAGCTCGCCCGTACCATCGCGCTCGAAACCGGCAATGCGCTTCGGACGCAGGCACGCGGTGAAGCCAAGATGACCGCCGACATCTTCCGCTATTTCGGCGGGCTTGCTTCGGAGCTGAAGGGCGAGACAGTGCCGCTCGGCGAGCATGTCCTTTCCTATACGCGCCGCGAGCCGATCGGCATCGTGGGCGCCATCATCCCCTGGAACGCGCCGGTGATGCTGGGCGCGCTCAAGATCGCACCCGCGCTCTGCGCCGGCAATGTGATGGTGATGAAGGCGGCGGAA
>Ga0310811_10006523_pt1 | contig 14924 bp, 12 predicted proteins | sample YCmetagenome_FD_207642 | JGI IMG/M metagenome (GOLD analysis project Ga0310811, IMG submission 207642) | Soil microbial communities from experimental microcosm in Duke University, North Carolina, United States - YC | ecosystem: Engineered > Artificial ecosystem > Soil microcosm > Unclassified ...
CGATCCTGACGCCGGAAACCGTTCTGGCGGAACTTCTCTCCTCCCGCGACGCGTTACAGGCCGCAGGCGCCGACTTGGCGCTTTTCCGAGCCGAGGGCGACGCATGGACAACCTCGGATGTGGCGCTGCTCGATGAGCTTGTCGACCTGTTGGGCCATGGCAAGCCTGCCGACGATGCCGAGGAGCGGGATCGAAAGGCCGACGCTGCATTCGCCGCTGGCGTCCTGGACATGATGACCAGCCGCGAGGATCTGATGGACGACGAAGACCATCTGATCGCCACGGACCTTCTCTACGCCGAGGATCTGGCGGAACGTTTCGAAGAGCGCGACACTCGCGACCTGGCCGAACGCGCTGCCGCGGACCGGAATTGGACCTATCGGCACGTCGTCGTCGACGAGGCGCAGGAGCTCTCCGAAATGGACTGGCGGGTGCTGATGCGACGATGCCCGAACCGGTCCTTCACCGTGGTCGGCGATCTCGCCCAGCGCCGGTCGGCGGCAGGAGCGACGTCATGGGACGCGATGCTGGAGCCGTATGTCCCTGGCCGTTGGGTGTATCGGTCGCTGTCGGTGAACTATCGCACCCCTGCGGAGATCATGGCCATCGCGGCTGCGCTGCTGGCCGAGTTCGCACCTGGCGTCCAGCCGCCGGAGTCGGTCCGCGCCTCTGGCGTCGACCCGTGGGCCCGGCGTGTCAATGCCGACGAACTTCCTTCTGCCATCGAGGAATTCGTGCGAGAAGAAGCCGGCCGCGAAGGCACCAGCGTCGTGATCGGGCCGCCGGGTATGCCTGGCGCCGTGGCGGCCTCGGAAACCAAGGGCCTGGAGTTCGACGCCGTCCTGGTGGTCGAGCCCGAGCGGATCCTCGCCGAGGGTCCGCGGGGCGCGGCCGACCTCTACGTCGCCCTCACCCGTGCCACCCAACGCCTCGGTGTGCTGCACCGCGGCCCGTTGCCGGAGGTTTTGAGCGGACTTCGTGTGCCGCATCTGGCATGATGCGCATCATGCGAAATGCGGGCACGCGCGCCAGGGGAAAGCAGGAGTCGCTGGACAAGATCCTCGATGCCGCGGCGCGCCGGATCCGAGAGGAAGGTCTGGACGGCGCCGCGATCGTGCCGGTGATGCGCGACGCAGGCCTGACACACGGCGCGTTCTACTCGCACTTCTCCAACAAGGAGGAGTTGGCCAACGCCGCGTTCACACGGGCGATCACCACCGGCCGCGCACACTGGATCAAGCCGTCGCGCGGCGAGTCGTGGGGCACACGACTGACCGGCCTGGCGAAGCGCTACCTGACCACCGCGCATCGCGATGACCTGTCGGCCGGTTGCGGGTTCGCGGCCCTGAGCTCGGATGCCGCGCATTCGTCGGACGACTTCCGCGCCTGCTACGAACGCGAACTGCGCGGGTCGCTGGCTGCCGTGTGTGACGACGACGACGATCGGCTTGACGACGCGATCGCCCTGATGACCGTCTGCGTCGGCGGCATGGCGCTGGCGCGCGCCGTCGCCGACCGGAAGTTCTCAGACCGGATCTTGCGGGTGGCGCGAGAGACAGCCGCGAAACTCGCTGACAATCAATCGGATTGAGGAGGACGACGTGCCGGGAGCGAAACCCTACGGGCAACTGCAGTACAAGCAGATAAACGGTAAACGAATGGCCTACATCGATGAGGGCCAGGGCGACGCGATCGTCTTCCAGCACGGCAATCCGACGTCTTCGTACCTGTGGCGCAACGTCATGCCGCACCTGGAAGGGTACGGCCGGCTGATCGCGTGTGACCTCATCGGCATGGGCGGCTCGGACAAGCTCGACGACTCCGGCCCGGATCGCTACCACTACGCCGAACAGCGCGATTTCCTGTTCTCGCTCTGGGACGAGCTCGATCTCGGTGATCGGGTGATCCTTGTGCTGCACGACTGGGGTTCAGCGCTGGGCTTCGACTGGGCCAACCAGCACCGCGACCGGGTAGCGGGCATCGCCTACATGGAAGCCGTTGCGATGCCCATCGAGTGGTCGGACTTCCCCGGCCCGATGCGCAGCGTGTTCCAGGGGTTCCGCTCCCCAGAGGGTGAGTCAATGGTGTTGGAGCAGAACATGTTCGTCGAGGCGGTCCTTCCCGCCTCGGTCAAGCGGAAGCTCACCGACGAAGAGATGGAGCATTACCGCCAGCCGTTCGCCGACCCCGGCGAGGATCGCAGGCCGACGTTGTCGTGGCCGCGCAACATTCCCATCGAGGGTGAACCAGCCGATGTCGTCGCCACTGTCGCCGAGTACGGCGAGTGGTTGTCGCACAGCGACGTGCCCAAACTGTTCGTGAAGGCCGAGCCGGGCGCGTTGATCCGCGGTCGCGCGCTCGATTTCGTGCGGACCTGGCCGAACCAGACCGAGGTCAGCGTGCCGGGTGTGCACTTCATTCAGGAGGACAGCGCCGACGAGATCGGTGCGGCCGTCGCGTCGTTCGTCCGGGCGATACGCGCGTCGGGTTAGCTCACCACTGCGACAGCTGGCACTGCAGGTTGTACGGCCCGTCCTGCTGCACGACCACCTGACCGTCGACAGCGATCTCGCAGTGCGGATTCGGCGCGGCCTGCCCGCCGTGCGTGGTGCTGCTGACGGTGAAGATCGCCCACTGCGGGTCCGCAAGCGTGGTCTCGAAGACCCACGGCGCACCCGGTCCCACGTTCACGGTTTCCTTCTTCACGAAGGCATACGCGTCGGCGTTATAGGCCTGCTTGTTCGGCGGCTGATTGATCAGATAGAAGAGGTCGAAGTCCGCGGGACCGCCCGTCGTGAGCGTGTATCGGACCTGGTGACCGGCCGGTTCTGCGCTCGCCGTGCCCTGACCTACCGCAATACCGGCTGCTGCCACCAGCAATGCAGCCCCAACCCTTGTAGCTGTTCGCATGTCCGTCACATCGCCGCACGCTACCGGATTGTTACAGCTGTGACAGGTCCACTGACCCGGCCGTCAATGCGATGGCCACCTCAAATTCGCTCACAGCGTGAACACGACCGAAACCGACAGGAAACAAGGCCGTCCTAATTTCGCTGCATGACACAAGACGTCAGCAAAGAGCCGCTGAACGAGATCGTCGAGACCGACCTCGACACGATGACCGCCACCAAGGAAACCTTGGAGGACTACACGCTGCGGTTCGCACCGCGCAGTTACCGAAAGTGGTCAACCCGCGTCGTCGGCATTTCCGCGCTGGGTGGCATCGCGTATCTCGCCGACTTCGCGATCGGGGCGAACGTCGGCATCTCCTACGGCACCACGAACGCGCTCTGGGGCATCTTGATCTTCGCTGTCGTGATCTTCTTGACCGGTTTCCCGGTCGCCTACTATTCCGCGCGGTACAACATCGACCTCGACCTCGTCACGCGTGGAAGCGGCTTCGGTTACTACGGCTCGGTGGTCACCAACGTCATCTTCGCGACGTTCACGTTCATCTTCTTCGCGCTCGAGGGGTCGATCATGGCCCAGGGTCTCAAGCTCGGGCTGCATATCCCGCTGTGGGTCGGCTATGCCGCGTCGACTCTGATCATCTTCCCGTTGGTGATCTACGGGATGAAGGTGCTCTCGACATTGCAGGTCTGGACGACCCCCCTGTGGCTGATCCTGATGGTGGCACCGTTTATCTATCTGGTCATCAGCCATCCCGAATCGGTCAGCCAGTTCTTCGCCTACCAGGGCGAGAACGGCAAGGGCGGTTTCGATCTCGGCTCGACGCTGCTGGCCGCCGGTGTGTGCTTATCGCTGATCGCCCAGATCGCCGAGCAGAACGATTATTTGCGATTCATGCCGCCGCAGACGCCGGAGAACAAGCGCAGCTGGTGGACATGGCTGATCCTCGCCGGCCCCGGCTGGGTGTTCTTCGGAGCCATCAAACAGATCGTCGGCCTGTTCCTGGCGGTGTACTTGATCGCCAATGTCGCCGACAGCGCGGGAATCGCCAATCAGCCTGTGCACCAGTTCCTGGAGATCTACCAGAACTTCCTACCCGGGTGGCTGGCGATGACGCTGGCCGTGGTCCTCGTCGTGATCAGCCAGATCAAAATCAACGTCACCAACGCGTACTCGGGTTCATTGGCGTGGACGAACTCGTTCACCCGCGTCACCAAGCACTACCCCGGACGCATCGTGTTCCTCGGTGTCAACCTGTTGATCGCGCTGATTCTGATGGAAGCCAACATGTTCGACTTCCTCAACACCATCCTCGGTTTCTACTCCAACTGCGGTATGGCGTGGGTGGTCGTGGTGGCCAGCGACATCGTGTTCAACAAGTACCTGCTGAAGCTGTCGCCGATGAAGCCGGAGTTCCGCCGCGGCATGCTCTATGCGTTCAACCCGGTCGGCTTCGGCTCGATGCTGATCGCCGCCGGCCTGTCGGTCATCGCGTTCTTCGGCGGGCTCGGCGAGGCGATCCGGCCGTTCTCACCGCTGGTGGCGATCGGTCTGGCACTCGTGCTGCCGCCGATTCTCGCAATCGCCACCAAGGGCAAGTACTACCTGCGTCGCACGGACGACGGCATCGACCTGCCCATGTACGACGAGTTCGGCAACCCGTCGGGCGAGCACCTGAAATGCCATGTGTGCCATCACGACTACGAACGGCCGGACATGATGAAGTGCGAGACGCACGACGCGCACGTCTGTTCGTTGTGCCTGAGCACCGACAAGGTGGCCGACCACGTCCTGCCCGCGCAGCTGTAGCGGGCAGAGGCTCATCGTTGCCCGTCGAAACCGGCCGATGTCGCCGTCTCGCGGTGGCGCAGCATGAATTCTGCGTACGCCTGCTCGTCACCGTGGGCGCGAGCCACCAGCGCACGTGACCGCAGCAATGCCAACTCGTACAGCAAGAATCCGGGATCGGTGTTGCAGGCCGCCAGCCTGTCGATGACCGCCTGCGCTTCGTCCAGCGCTTGCGCCGTCCCGCGGCGCAGCAGCGATTCCACCAACGCTGCGGTGGCTGGACCGCGGAAGATCGCTGCCCCGCAGTCGAATAGCCGGTCGACGGTTGCCCGGGCGATCTCGATCGCCGCATCCACATCCGCCGCGACCGCCTTGGATTCTGCGATCTGGATGTCGGCCATCGTCATGGTGAGAAGGTCGCCGTGCCGGAAAGCCTGTTGACGTCCCTGTACAAGAAGCTCCATGCCGTGCGGGTCATCGCCATTCATCCGGAGCAGCATGATGCCGTGACCCATTCGTGCCCACGCAAGAGTTACGTCATCGCCGAATTTCTCTGCGGCCCGTAACGCATCGGCCGTGTCCGCCAATACCGACGCATCCGGCATCAGGGCGCCGTTCAAAACCGTGACCGCGTAGCCGTATACGGTGACGGCGGCCCAGGTCATGCCCCGCACCACGCGAGCCATTTCGAGCCCGGCCTGCAGGTCGTCGCGCCACCCTGGCTGCCCGAGACTGCAGCGGGCCAGCCCCCGGAGGGTGATTGCCCACGCCAACGGCGATTCGAAGAAGAAGTCGCCGAGGGTCGTATTGCCGTCGGCGACGTCGATGGCCCGTTGGAACAAACCCAGCGCCTGCGTGATCTCGCCCGCCTCGAAGATTCCGTGACTCACAGTGTTGGACAGCAAGATCACCGCCGGGTCACCCGTCGACTCGAGCAGACCAAGGTAATCCGGTGCGAGCGTGACTAATTCGCGAAGTCGATGGTTCAGCGTCATCGCAACCATCACTCCGGACGTCCCCATCACCATCGACGTGAGATCGCCCACCGCACCACAGAGTTCGCGCAGCTCGTCGAAGCCGCTGCTATCGACGCCCTTGCCGCCGGCACGCCACGCGAAACCGCATAGCAGCGTGCGCGGCGCAATGCGCATCTCCGTGCGGTCGGCCGCGTCGTCCGGCAATCTATCGGCGACCTCGCGAGCCCGCTGCCAACTCCCCCGCGCTGCACGGATATCGCGGTTTGTCAGCCAGGTCGCGGCGCGCATATGCCAACCGAATGCGGCGCGCAGTTCACCGGCCGCCTCCAGATGGTTGGCGATCAGCGCGGCATTCTCGTCAACCGCGGACGGGCGATGTTGTTGGATGGCCGCCGCGACCTGCCGGTGCAACTGCGAGCGGTTCGCTTTCAGCTGCGACTCGTATGCCACCGCGCGGATCAGCGGGTGCCGGAAGGCGTATTCGGCTCCCCGGAAAGCGGTCACTGGATCGACGAGGTCGGCATCGACTAGTTCTGCAAGCGCGGCATCGGCGTCGACGCAGGTGAGCAGGTCGGCGTCGAAGCGAGATCCGATGACGGCCGCGGCATGCAACGTGCGCTTGGCCTGCGGACTGAGACGATCGATGCGCGCGGCGATGGTCACCTGCACGGTGGCCGGAACACTGACGCTCGCGGAATCCACCTTGCAGATGTGCGCCCCCCTGCGGCCGACGAGGATGTCACGTTCGACGAGATCCCGGACGATCTCCTCGGCGAAGAACGGGTTACCGGCGGACCGCTCGGCGACTTGGGTAGCCAATCCTGCGACCGATGGGTCATCGCCCAGCAGCTCCGCTGTCAATAGTGAGGTGTACGAAACGTCAAGTGCGACAAGGTTGATAGAGCGCGAATCGGCTGCGCTCGCCAGCGCGCCGCGGTATTCGGGCCGATAGGTGAGCAACGCCACCGACCGTGTTCGCGGGAGGACGGAAAAGAGCGCCTTCAGCATCGACTCGCTCACGTCATCGATCCAGTGCGCATCTTCGATGACGTAGACAGTCGGCGTGTCACGTGCCATCGCGGCCGCTTTGACCAGGCTCATCAGGCGTCTACGGCGAGCGTCAGCATCGATCTCGGCCGTGCGCACATCGGGCTCGCAGATCCCCAGCAGATCCTCCAGCAGCAGCAGATCCTCGAACTCGGCGTGTGGCAGCAGATCCCGCACCCGTTCACGTGCGACGTCCGGGCCCACATCGCCGATACCGAAGAGATCTCGCAGTAGCCCAACCGCGGCGTGGAATGCGATGTCGCGGGCATGAGACTGACAAAAGGTCGAACACACCGCGACGCCGCGGGCGCTCGCCAATGCCACGGTTTCACGAACCAGCCGGCTCTTTCCGATACCCGCGGGCCCGACGATTTCGATGACGCCGCCTGTGCCGTCGATCGCGCTGTCGAGCATCGCCGTCGTTTCGGCAATCTCTCGCTGACGGCCCACCAACGTCACTTCCTGCGGTCCGGCCTGGCCATGGTGCAGCCTGATTCCTCGCAGACGCTGCGCGGGAATCGGATCGTCGCGCCCCTTGACGTGTACTGATTCCTGCCGATCCAGGACGGCGCCGTGCTCGACCAGTCGCGCGGTGGACTGGCTGAGCATCACCCCGCCCGGCGGAGCCACAGATTCCATCCGCTGGGCCATCCCGACCTGTTCGCCCACGGCGGTGTAGCCCAGAGAAATCGAGCCGACCTGTCCGGTGATCACCTCACCCGAATTGAGCCCCACCCTCAGCCGTAACTCGATGCCGTCGCGGCGCTCCACCTCGTCGGCGAGGTCCTTCGTCTCGTCGTGGATGGCCAGTGCAGCCATGCAGGCCCGAAAAGCGTGGTCCTCCAACGCCCTTGGAGCACCGAACAATGCCATGATGCCGTCGCCGGTGAACTTGTCGGTGGTCCCGCCGTAGCGGTGGACCACCCGTGCGGCGCGGTCAACCAGCGTGTTCATGATCTCGCGAAGCCGCTCGGCCCCGACCGAGGCGGCGATGTCCATCGAGTGGACGACGTCAGCGAACAGCACCGTGACCTGTTTGTACTCGGCGGGTTCGACGATTGCCGAAACGGCGCTGCCGCAGTTGTCGCAGAACTTCGCGTCCTCGCGCAACTCCGTGAGGCATGTTGCGCACGCCATCCCCGCCGCCGTCATGCCAGCACCTGCCGATCCGGGGGTCCCACACCCCGACGCACCACAGAATAGAGCGCTGACCACCCGCCGAGAGGTGGTATTGACGCATCCGTAATGGCGGGCTGTGACCTGGCCCACAGTGTTGGATCGATCCGCGCGGACACGCGTTAAGACAGTAGTGACCCAACTCAGCCGGCGTTCGGTGCTGCTCGGCATCGGCGCGGTAGGCGCGTTCCTGGCGATTGACCTTGGCGCCGTCGCGTACGCCAACAAATGGATCGGTCCGGAGGGCACCCTGACGCGCGAGACCTTCATGGCCGGCTTTCGCAAGGTCTTCGGCCTACATCCCGGCTTCCGCCGGAATCACGCCAAGGGCGTCGTGGTCAGCGGCTACTTCGACAGCAACGGCAGCGGACGCGATCTGTCGAAGGCCGCCGTGTTCTCGCGCGGCCGGACGCCCGTGATCGGGCGCTTCTCGCTCAGCGGAGGCAACCCCATGATGGCGGATGCGCCGGCGACGGCCCGGGGGTTGGGGCTCGCCTTCACGTTCCCCGATGCCACCCAGTGGCGGATGGCCCTGCTGAATCTGCCTGTGTTCGTCGATAATTCGCCACAAGGGTTCTACGACCGTCTGCTGGCCTCGAAGAACGACCCGGCAACCGGGAAGCCCGATCCCGCGGCGATGTCCGCGTTCGAGAAGGCACATCCCGAGTCGGCTGCCGCCATGGCGGTGATCAAGCAGCATCCGCCCACTACGGGCTTCGCCGACAGCACATACAGCAGCCTCATCACGTTCTTCTTCGTTGACGACGCGGGCAGGCGTACCCCGGTGCGCTGGGCGTTCGTCCCGATGCAAACGGCGTTGCCGCCGCACCCCGGCACCACCAACTCGCTGTTCGACGCGCTGGTCCGGCAGCTGAAATCCGGCTCGCTGCAGTGGCGGCTGCTGCTGACGGTGGGCCGGCCGGAAGACCCGGTCACTGACGCCACACTGCCGTGGCCCACCGACCGTCGCACCGTCGACGCCGGGGTGCTCACCTTGACGGGCGTCGCCACTGAGGCACCCGGAAACGCCCGCGACGTCAACTTCGACCCCCTGGTGCTACCCAACGGAATCGAGCCGTCGGACGACCCACTGCTGAGCGCGCGCTCCGCGGTGTACGCGGCGTCGTACCGCGCCAGGACCGGTGAACCGAAATCACCGTCTGCGGTGCAGGTCGACGAGGTCGCACCGTGAGCACACCAGCCCGGTATCCACTCCGAACGCGCATCCTGCACTGGGTCACAGCGGTGCTGGTGTTCAGCATGCTGTTCATCGGCTTCGTGATGGTGAACTCGATCGGCTCCTACGCGGCGCTGCGCAGCATTCACATGACGCTTGGCGTGACCGTGCTCGTCATCGTCGTGCTACGGGTGGCTAACAGGCTTACCCACCGCGCGCCGAAGCTGCCCGACACGGTCGGCTGGTTCGAGCACAAGCTGGTCGTGGGTTCCGAGCTGATGATGTACGGACTGCTGCTGGCCCAGCCGCTCGTCGGGTGGGCGATGGTGTCGGCGACTGGTAAGCCGGTGGAGGTCTTCGGGTCGCTGCATCTGCCACGGATTGCTCCCTTCAACGCCGACCTGTATTTCGTTCTTCGCCAAACTCATTCACTGTTGGCGTTTGTTCTGGTGGCCGTTATCGCCCTACATGTCAGCGCGGTACTGCTGCATACGCTGACACTGCGCGACGGCATGCTGTCACGGATGGGGTTTGCGCTTCGCCGCAGGGACGCGCCGACCAACTCGGCGAATATGGACACGCAGGAGCCCGCCGCCGTGCAGGCTGCTGTACGTGAACGCACCAACGCCGCAAACACTGGCCGACACAGGGGGCCTGGTCGTCACTGACGACGGCCGCCGGGTTCTGGTCTTCGACCGCTGCACGGGAGCGCTGACTGTACTGGCGTTCGTGCTTGGGGTGCTCGCCATCGTCGTCGGCGGATTCGGCGCTGTCGCCCTCATCGGGGGCGTTCCCTCGACGGCGTTGGGCGCTGCTTTCCTGGCCGTCGGCCTGGTCATTGCGGCAGGTGCGTATGCCGTGTTCCGAAAGATTCGGCGCCGCCGCAGCCAGCCGTTGCATGAATGCCGCCCTGTGGCCGTCATCGACCGCAAGCTCGGGTTGTTCAGCTATGGCGGCGGCGCGGTAATTCCGTTGGATCAGGTGCGCTTCGCGCGCAAACTGCAAATCGGTTCGAGCTCACCGAAACTCGTCGCGTTGACGCCGGGCGGCACGCACGTGCTCAAGCGTGGTAACCCGTTCGACGGTGGGATCGGGAACGTCGACGAGGTGCTGACCGCATCGATTCGGCGCGGCTGACGGCGGTGGTGGACTCCGGTTTCTCCCGACGCTCCATGTTGGTGGCGTCGATGTCGGCCGTTGTCGGCGGAGCCGTACTATCCACGTCGGCCTGCAGTTCAGCGGAGCCGGAGAAGACTGCGTCGGGCCTGCCGGAGACTGCGCTGATCACCCTCGGAGTTCAGGCCGGACCGCCACCGGTGCCGAACAAGACCGGGATTTCGTCGGCCCTGAAGATCGGCGGCGACGTCTATCAGATCGATTGCGGATTGGGCTCGCTGAACGCGTTCACGAACGCGGGCCTGCGGTTCGACGACCTGAAAAGTCTGTTCATCACGCACCTGCACACCGACCACATCGTCGACTACGGCAGCTTCCTGTTCTCCGGCGGCTATACGGCGTCCAAGGGCAAGGCGCCGGTAACGGTCTTCGGGCCCGGTCCTGCTGGTGGACTGCCGCCGAGCCAACTCGGCAGTCCGGATCCGGCGACGATCGATCCCGAACACCCGACTCCGGGGCTGTCGGAAACGACGAAGTCGCTGCAGCAGGCGTTCGCCTATACCAACAACATCTTCATCCGCGACATGGGGACCGACGACCTGCAGACGCTGTTCCAGGTCACTGAGATCACGGTGCCGCCCGGCTCGGACTACCGGAACAGGTCACCGAAAACCGCTCCGTTCCCGGTGATGTCAGACGACAACGTCACTGTCACCGCGACGTTGGTCGCGCACTACGACGTGTACCCGGCCTTCGCTTTTCGATTCGACTTGAGGAAATCCGGCCTATCCGTGACGTTCTCGGGTGACACCGTCAAGTCCGACAACTTGATCACCCTCGCGAAGGACACCGACATTCTGGTCCACGAGGCGCAGTTCAGTCTCGATGACGCCTACTACCACAACCGATTCCCGCCGAACTATCTCAAGAGCTCGCATACGTCCGCGGAGCAGGTCGGCGAGGTCGCGGCGGCGGCGAACGCCAAGCATGTGGTGCTGAGCCACTACGAGCCCACCGATCTGCCCGACTCGCAATGGCAGGATGCGATCGGCAAGCACTACTCCGGCAAGGTCACCGTCGCCAGGGACGGGCAGGTGTTCGAACTCTAGGCGCCGAGATGGGCCGGGATTCGATCGCCAAACAGCGCAATCGCGTTCTCGGAGCTCACTTTTCGGCGAGTGGCGTCGTCCATCGGGTAGGACGCCATGAACTGCGCGCCGGTCTGGTTGTCGTCCATCGGGTAGTCGACTGAGAACATCACCCGGTCGGCGCCCATCACGTCGAGCGTGCATGCGAAGGCCCGCGGGCAGAAGTTGCCGCTCGTGGTGATGTGGAAATTGCTGCGAAGGTAGTCCGATGGAAGCTGTTGCAACCGATGGGTCGAGCTGCCGCCAAGCCCGTAGTAACGGTCGATACGGTAGGCGGCGAACGGCAGCATCTCGCCCAGGTGCCCAATGATGATCTGCAGTCCGGGGAACTTGTCGAACAACCCCGAGTAGATCAGCCGCAGCACGTGCGTTCCGGTCTCGACGCCGAAGCCCCACGACGCCAAGTGCAGGCCGTCGTCGACGTACGGCGCGAACCAGGCGTCCATCACCGCGGAATGCGGCGTGGTGGGGTGCAGGTAGATCGGTGCGCCCATCTGCTCGGCACGCTCGAACAGCGCTTCATACGCGGGGTCGTCGAGGTAGCGCCCCTGACAATGCCCGTTGATCAGGCCGCCGACGAGGCCGAGTTCAGTGACGGCACGCTCTAGTTCGGTGGCCGCGGCGCCCGGGTCCTGGGTCGCCAGCGTGGCGAAACCGCCGAACCGGTTCGGATTGCCGCGCACCGTCTCGGCCAGGTCGTCGTTGGCGCGGCGAGCCAGGTCGATCGCACGCGCCACGTCGGTCTCGTCCTGGACACCCGGGTCGAACAGCGACAGGATCTGGAAGTCGATCCCGGCGGCGTCCATCTGCTCGAGACGAAGCGGGCCGCGGTCGTACAGCCGCTCGAAGGCAACGGTGTTGTTGGAATGCAACCAGGTGGCGACCACGTTGCCTGCGCTCGCCGGATCCCAGGCGTAGTGCTCCTCGAGTGCGATCAACGACATGACACCTCCGCGGTCAGTCGGGAGAACCTTCAGGCTCGCAGTCGAACCTTAGTGCCACCGACGACGGCGCAATGGTCATCGGTACTCGCCATTCCGCGACCAGCACCCGCCAATCTCGGCAAATATCGTGGCGTTTGCTTTCGCCTATGTTAATTTCGAGATCTGCCGACGCGCTCCCATCGGGATCGGGCGTCAGCAAGCGAGGAACCATCGTCGTCCAGACCCCGCGGCTACCGACAGCACTGTCGTTTTGAGCCTAGGGGGTCGGGCATGTCGCCCAACGATGCACCGCACAATGCCCCGCGCCAGGATCGGACTCGCGCGAATGGTCACGCCCTTCAACCAGCGCTCCCGGAAACGGAACGCGAGCCAGGCCGGCGAATCGCGACGGTGGGAGGAGTGGGTCATGTTTGAGGATTTCGCAATTGCGGTGCTAGCGGCGGCTACGGCTGCCACCGCCTGGCTGCTGCCTGCGTTGCCTGCGCGTGCGGATGTGACGACAAACCACAGCCCGTCAATTGACTGCCCGCTCGACAAATAGCCGCTATCGGGCGTCCTGGCTGAGGATCGCGGTCGTGTCCGCACCCTCGACCACCGCACGCGCAAGTTCCCCAAGCAACTGATTGGTGCGTCGCGCGTGCATGCGTAAGAGTTTGAACGAGGTGTCCATGTCGAGACCGCCGCGTTCGGCGAGCACACCCTTGGCTTGCTCGATGATGACTCGAGTTCTCAACGCGGTCAGCAGCTGGTCGTTGACTTCTGCCGATCGCATCATGATCCGTTGGTGCAGTATCCCAATGGTCGCCACGTCCGCCAGGGCCTGGCCAAAAGCGATGTCGACGTCCGACATCGGGCCGGTTTTGAAGCGCAGCAGATTTACCGAGCCAACCCGTTCATCGCGCAGACGCAGCGGCAACGCGTGGACCGCCCTGAAACCGTACTCGCGGGCGCGCTCGGCGAACCGTGGCCACCGATCCGAATCGACGTCGAGGTCGTCGACCAATACCGGCTGTCCTGTGCGATACGCCAGCAGACACGGGCCCGCGTCGGCCTGTACCTGCAAAACCTCCAGCAGCCGCGTCTCCTCGCTGCTCGATGCGAGTACGTGCAAGTCGCCGTTTGCGCCGAAGAGCACGATCCCAGCTGCGTCAACCCCCAACAGCGACATCGCGTTGTCAACAAGCTCCTGCGCCAATTCGACGACGTCGTAGTCGGCGACCAACGTATCGGCTAACGAGACGAATGCCTGAGCGAGACGCTCATACCGATCCACACGAATTCCCCTGCCGCCCAATGATGCGTTCATCCTATGGCGCGCTCCTTGCGCCCGTCGCGCAAGGAGCGCTCCGGCCCAGCTTCGTTGCGGCTGGGCAAATAGCCATTCTGCCAGCTGGCTTACGCACGCGACGATTTCCTTGCGGAGTTATCAGCAAATGATCTAGGCTGACTATGCGCTGCTTCCCCAGTCCCTGGTAGCTGGCACCTATTGGATGCACAGGACTCGTTTTACGACGTCTGAGCCAGGCACTAAGAGGGGAAGATGCCATCCGGCTCAAACGGTTTCGTGTAGCGCATCCCGCATAGGTACTGCGTGCTTGTTACGCGCGTGGGCCCAGCCCAGAGGTTTTGGGCTGGGAACCTGGCGGCGCTCTTGGGCAGGCCGCTGACGGCAGACCAATCGAGAGACGGGGTCAAGCGCCTGTGACAAAGACTTCGCCGCGGCTCGAAGCGGAATCGATCCACGGCAAGATGACATGAGGATATATACCGCCGCTTCCCCTCACGCGTCGAATTGCCGTGTCGCGTCGAAGCATTCGACAACCGCGACGACACTTCCGGTCGGGTGGAGCGAAATCGAGTTGGGCGCACCACCGCCACAGTTGGAACACACAAGCGCGTCCGCCGACACCCAGAAGGTCATGGCACTGGTTCGTCTGCACGGCCAGCCATTGGGCGTTTTCGCGCTCGACGTGAGCATGGACAGTGCGTGGTCGGCCCATTCCGCAACGGTCTGGACAGCGCTGCGAACCCGGATCCACGATCACCTGATCGCCGACGGCCTACCCTGCCGCGACGACATGAAATCACTCGCCACCGCTCCAGACTCGGTGCCACGGTGCATCCAACGGCGTTCCGCCGTCCTGAACGACCCGACGCAGATCACCGTCGTCGTCGCCACCCACGAACGCCCCGAGGCCCTCCGCGTGTGTCTGGACGGTCTGCTGCAACAGGATTACCCACGGTTCGAGGTGGTCGTCGTCGACAACGCCCCCTACTCCGCTGAAACCACGAACCTCATTGCGTCGAGGTTCTATCCGCGGGTGCAGTACGTCAGGGAGCCACGCCACGGAACGGCGTGGGCGTACAACCGGGGCTTGCACGCGGCACGGGGAAAGATCATCGCCTTTGTCGACGACGATGTCATCGCCGACCGGTGCTGGCTCACAGGCGTGGCCGAGGGATTCGCCAGCGACTCCGACGTACGGTGCGTGACTGGCCCCACGCTGCCCACCAAACTGAGCGCCCAGGCCCAGTTGGTGCTTGGGCGCCAAGGCCGCGGTGGCGAAGGGTTCGAGCAGCGCATCTTCGACCCCGCCATCAACCGACCCGGCGATTCGCTGTTCATGTTCGCCGCGGGACG
>Ga0310811_10006524_pt1 | contig 14922 bp, 11 predicted proteins | sample YCmetagenome_FD_207642 | JGI IMG/M metagenome (GOLD analysis project Ga0310811, IMG submission 207642) | Soil microbial communities from experimental microcosm in Duke University, North Carolina, United States - YC | ecosystem: Engineered > Artificial ecosystem > Soil microcosm > Unclassified ...
TACGTCGCCTACCGAGCGTTCGTCCGTGCCAAGGTCGCGTGCCTACGCCACGCCCAGGGCGACAGAGACTCGGCTCGGCTCGCCCGCGGGCACGCGGGACTGGCGCTGCGACACCTGCGCGAAGGCGTTCCCCTGCTCATCCTGGTCGGCGGGTTGCCCGCGTCGGGCAAGTCCACCGTCGCCGGCGCGATCGCCGACCGGCTCGGCGGCATCGTGCTTCGGTCCGACCGCATCCGCAAGGAGATCGCCGGGCACACCCCCGAGGAAAGCGCCGCCGCCGGCTACCAGGAGGGGCTCTACACTCCCGAGCACACCGCCCGGACCTACCGCGAACTGGACCATCGCGCCGGCGAGCTGCTCCGGCTCGGCGAAACCGTGGTGCTCGACGCGTCGTGGACCTCGGCCGACCAGCGGGCATCGGCCGCGAAGGTGGCCGAGGAAACCCGGAGCCGGCTGGTGCAGCTGCGCTGCTGGGCACCGGAAACCATCACCGCGCAACGACTTGCCGAGCGGACCGGCTCGATCTCCGATGCCACGCCGGAGATCGCCCGGCACCTGGCCACCGACATGCACCCCTGGCCCGACGCGAACACCGTCCTGACGGCCGGCACCGAGCACGACTCCCTCACCCAGGCCCTGGCCTTCATCGACACCGCCGATTAGCCGCCCCGGGAACCGCAAGCGGCTTCGCCGCTTCTGAAACGCACCCTGATCTAGCCGGGCGAAAGCACCGTCTCGGCGGCGCGCGCGAGTTCGAGATCTTCCCGTGAGGTGAGCACCAGCGCGGTCACCAGCGCGTCGTCGGCGCTGACGACCCGGTCGCCCACGTTGGCCACCCGGGACGGGCTGACATACAGGCCCAGGGTGCTCAGGCCGTCGGCGAGTTCGGTCAGCAGCGCGGGCTGGTGCTCGGCCACGCCGCCGGTGAACACGACGGCGTCGAGCCGGTCCAGGCACATCGCGGCGGCCCCGATCTCGCGGCGCAACCGGTGCAGGTAGACCGCGATGCCGGCTTCCGCGTCGTGGTCGCCGGCCGCGCGGGCCGCGAGCACCTCGCGCGGATCACCGCTGGTGCCGGTCATCCCGGCCAGCCCGGAGCGGTGGTACAGCGCGTCGGTCAGCTCCGCGACACCGAGTTCCCCGGTGGACAGCACGTGCAGGAGCAGGCCCGGATCGACCGAGCCCGACCTGGTGCCCATGACCGCACCCTCGAGCGGGGTGAACCCCATCGACGTGTCCCGGCTGGTCCCGTCCCGGATCGCGGTCACCGAGACGGTCGAGCCGAGATGACAGCAGACCAGGCGCAGCGAGTCTTCCCGGGTGTCGAGGACCTCCGCCGCGCGCCGCAGCGCGTACCGGCAGGAAAGCCCGTGAAAACCGTAGCGGCGCAAGCGGTTCTGCCGGGTCCAGGTCCGGGGCAGCGCGTACCGGGCAGCCGCCTCCGGAAGTCCACTGTGGAACGACGTGTCGAAGCCGGCGACCACGGGGACGCCGGGGAACAGCGCCCACATCATGCGCACGGCCTGCACGGAAAGCGATTGCTGCGACGGTGCCAGCTCGGTGAGCCGGTCCAGTTCGGCGAGCACGGACTTGTCGAGCAGGGCCGGGTGCGGCCGGGAACCGCCATGCGCGAACCGGACGGCGACCGCATCCGGCGTGCCGGTGACGACGCGGAGCGTATCGGCGAAATTCCTGCTGTCCTGCCCGGCCCAGGTCTGCGTCACGGTCGCGTCCCCGTCGGCGACGAGCACCGTTCGCACGCCCGTCGAACCGGGGTTGATCGTGAGAATCCGCATGGGACCAGGAAACGCCCGGCCCGCACGGCGCGACGGGGCCGGACAGCCCGAATCGCGGTGACCACCGTCCCGCCCGGGCGGTGACCAAGTACTCTCCCCGGCGAACTCCCGGGAGCGTTCCGGTGAACATTTTCCCATTCCGGACATAGTCGGAAATTTTACATCGGTCGTTGTGCCACGAAACGTCCTCTTTTGCCCGGTTCCAAGGAAACTCTGAGAATCGCTCGGCACCCTGAGCGGCGTCCAGCCAAAAAATAACCAACCGGGAGCCTCGAAATGCCCGTTTTCATCTCCGGACTACCCCTCCACGTATTGGTCGTGCACGCCGTGGTGGTGCTCGTCCCGCTGGCCGTCGTCGGCACCGCGACCATCGCGCTCTGGCCCGCGGCGCGCCGGCGGTACGGCTGGCTCGTGGTCGGCGTCACCGCGGTCGCCACGCTGGTCATCCCGATCGCCACCAGCAGCGGCGACGACCTGCGTGACCGGCTGCCCCGCACCGACCTGATCCAGCAGCACGCGAGCCTGGCCGACGGACTGCTTCCGTTCGTGGCCGCGCTCCTCGTGGTCGTCGCCGCCCTGGTCTGGTTCGACCAGCGGCAGCGGCGGGAAGGCCCCGGCGCGGCCACCACCCAGGCGAAGGTCGCCGGAGTCCCGCGGAAGGCGGTCAGCGTGGTGTTGACCGTGCTGACGGTGGCGCTGGCAGTGGTGTCCGCGGTCCAGGTCGTCCGCATCGGCGACTCGGGGGCCCACGCCGCCTGGGCCGGCAAGCAGTACATCGCCCCGCAGCCCAAGCACCACAACGGGTAGCTCGCCTCACCGGCGGTCACCGGGTATGGACGGGCACGACCAGGACCGGGCAGCGGGCATGGTGCAGCAACGCCCGGCCGGTCGAGCCGAGCAGCATCCCGGCGAACCCGCCCCGGCCCCGGCCGGCCACCACCAGGAGCTGGCCCCGCGCCGAGAAGTCCAGCAACCGGTGCCGCGGCCGGTCGGCCACCGTGATCGCGTCCACCCGCACGCCCGGATACTTCTCGCGCCAGCCGGCCAGGCTCTCGCCCAGCACGGTGTCCGACCCGGTGTCCGACCCGGTGTCCGACCCGGTGTCCGACTCCGTGCCTTCGCCGGTCTCGTTCTCGTCCGGAACGGCGGGCAGCCACGGCGGCACCGCGTGGTCGTGGCGGGCGTGCACGGCGACCAGCGGCACGTTCCGCCGGGCCGCCTCGTCGAAGGCGGCCCCGACGGCCGATTCGCTGGTCACCCCGCCGTCCACCCCCACGACCACCGGGCCGCCGGGCCGGATCGCCCCGCGCACCACCACGACCGGGCAGTGGGCGTGCACCGACACCGCGACGGCGGTCGAGCCCGCGAGCATGCCGAGGAAGCCGCCGCTGCCGGTGGCGCCGAGCACGATCATCCGAGCCTGCCGGGAAAGCTCCAGAAACACCGGGACCGGCGCGTTCGCGGGCATGTCGCCGGTCACCGGAACCCGGCCCGCCACCACGGTCTCGGCCCGGTGGACCGCTTGCTCGAGCAGCTCGCGGCCGGCCAGCTCGAAGGCGAGGAAAGCGTTGTGCAACAAGGGCAATCCCGCCCCCTGGTAGCCGGCCAGCGGTTCGAAGCAGTGGACCACGTGCAGGCTCGCGTCACGCAACACCGCTTCTTCCGCCGCCCACGACAGCGCGCGATCCGACTCCGCGGACCCGTCGACTCCGGCGACGACCGCGGCCCGCCCGGCGGTCACGGCATGCTCGTCGAGACGTCCGCGCTGACCACGCCGGGCACCGCCTCGGCCAGCAGCGTCGCGACGTGGCGGTCGGTCTCGTTGTCGTAGGTGTCCACAATGCGCACGTTGCCGTCGTGCACCTCGACCTTCCAGCGGCCCGGCCCGCCGTAGATCTCCAGGTGGCGGCGGACGTCGGCGGCGATCTCGGTGTCCTCGCGGGCGAAGGTGCGGATGATGTCCCCGCGGGTCACGATCCCGACGACCCGCGAGCCGTCCACAATGGGCATGGCGCGGATGCGGTCGTCCAGCAACGCCCTGGCGAGCACGGACAGATCGGTGCCCGGCGCCATTCCGGTACACGGGCTGCTCATCACCTCGGCCACGGTGTCGCCGATGTTCCGCGGACCCCGCCGCGCCCGGCGGAAGCGCGGGTCGACCGGGATCCGGCCGGCCATCAGGTCCGCCTCGGTGACGATGCCGATGAGCCGTTCGTCCTCGTCCACCACCGGCAGCGCGGTGAACCCGTGCGCCGCCAGCAACGCGGCGGCCTGCTTGGCCGGGATCTCCGGGCCGACCGTGACCACCGGCGCGCTCATCACGTCCTGTGCTCGCATGGCGGAAATCTCCTATCGGTTGTTCAGTCCTCGGCGCGGGTGACCACGACCGGGCAGAGGGCGTAGGACATCACCGCCTGGCTGGTCGAGCCCAGCAGCATCCCGGTGAGCCCGCCCCGGCCCCGGCTGCCCACCACGAGCAGTTGCGCGCGGTCTGCGACGGAAAGCAGTTCGTCGCCGGGGCGTCCCCGGACCACCAGGCGCCGCACCGTGACATCGGGGTACTTCTCCTGCCAGCCGGCCAACCGCTGCCCGAGCAGTTCGTGCTCGTGCTGCTCGACAGCGGGCCGGTCGAGCTTCGAGCGTGCCTCTTCGAACAGCTCGGCCAGGAACGCGTCGTCCCACACGTGCACCGCGACCAGCGGCACCTGCCGCCACGACGCCTCGTCGAAGGCCAGCTCGAGCGCCGCGTCCCCGGCCGGTGACCCGTCGACCCCGACCACCACCGGCTCACCGGCGGCGGGCGGGTCCTCGCCCGCGTGCGGACGGATCAGCGCGACCGGGCACTTCGCGTGCGCCGCGAGCGCGATCGACACCGACCCGAGCAGCGCCCGCCCCAGCGGCCGGATGCCGGTGCTGCCGAGCACCAGCAGGCCCGCGGCCGCGGATTCGGCACGCAGCGCTTCCGCGGGCCGACGTTCACTGAGTGCCGTTTCGACCGCGACCTCCGCGCTCGCCTGCCTGGCCACCTCGCGGGCCTCCCCCAGCAACCGCCGCCCACGCGCGGAGAACATCCCGGCCACGTCGCTCTCCCCCGGAGCGGACGCTTTCATCGGGTACCGCAGGGAATACTCGTCGAGCGCGTGCACCAGCTTGAGCATCCGGTGGCGCTGCGCGGCTTCCTCAGCCGCCCACCGCACGGCGTTGGACGCCGAAGGCGAACCGTCGACCCCCACCACGATCGGGCCCGCGAAGGTACCGGACATGGCGCTCCTCGTCTCGCGAAGGTTCCTTTTCGCGAAGCTACGGAGAATCCGGCCGTGCGGGCGACGGGCCTACGTCCCCGGGCACCGGGACCTTCGCCCCCACCACTGTCCCCACCACTGCCTCTCGCACAGCAGAGTGCGGCGCCCCGGTATCCGCACGGCCGACCTTCGCCCGGCGCGAAACCGCGGATCGCGCGGATACTGGCAGGCATGGCAGGTGCCTGGCAGTTCTGGGTCGACCGCGGCGGGACCTTCACCGACATCGTGGCGCGGCGTCCCGACGGGCGGCTGGTGACGCACAAGCTGCTGTCGGAAAACCCGGGGCGGTATGCCGATGCCGCGGTCGCCGGCGTGCGCGCGTTGCTGGGCCTGAGCGGCGACACCCCGGTCCCCGCCGAGCGGGTCGAGGCGGTGCGGATGGGCACCACGGTGGCGACCAACGCGCTGCTGGAACGCACGGGCGAACCGACCGTGCTGGTGATCACCCGGGGTTTCGGCGACGCGCTGCGGATCGCCTACCAGAACCGGCCGCACATCTTCGACCGGCACATCGTGCCGCCCGAGTTGCTCTACCAGCGGGTGATCGAGGTCGACGAGCGGATCACCGCCGAGGGCACCGTGCTCCGCGCGCCGGACCTCGAAGCGCTGGCGCCTCACCTGCTCGAGGCCTACCGCGGCGGGATCCGCGCGGTGGCCGTCACCTGCCTGCACAGTCACCTCCACCCCGCGCACGAGCGCCAGATCGGGAAGCTGGCCGAGCAGATCGGGTTTCCCCAGATTTCCCTGTCGTCCGAAGTCAGTCCGCTGATGAAGCTCGTCCCGCGCGGCGACACCACGGTGGTCGACGCCTATCTCTCCCCCGTGCTGCGCCGCTACGTCGACCGGGTCGCGGACGAGCTGGCGGACGTACGGCTGATGTTCATGCAGTCCAACGGCGGGCTGGCGCAGGCGCGGCACTTCCGCGGCAAGGACGCGATCCTCTCCGGGCCCGCGGGCGGCATCGTCGGCATGGTGCGGGTGTCCGAACTGGCCGGTTTCCACCGGGTGATCGGCTTCGACATGGGGGGCACCTCGACCGACGTGTCGCATTACGCCGGGGCGTACGAGCGGCTCTTCAGCGCGCAGGTCGCGGGAGTCCGGCTGCGCGCGCCGATGCTCGACATCACGACCGTCGCCGCGGGCGGCGGGTCGATCCTGCACTTCGACGGCAGCCGCTACCGGGTCGGCCCGGATTCCGCTGGCGCCAGCCCAGGACCCGCCTGCTACCGCGGCGGGGGGCCGCTGACCGTCACCGACGCCAACGTGATGCTCGGCCGCATCCAGCCCGCGTACTTCCCCACGGTCTTCGGCCCGGACGGCGACGAGCCGCTGGACGCCGCGATCGTGCGGCGCCGCTTCACCGGACTCGCCGCCGAAATCCACGCGGCGACCGGGGACGACCGCTCGCCCGAGCAGGTCGCCGAGGGCTACCTGCGGATCGCGGTGGCGAACATGGCCAACGCGGTCAAGAAGATCTCCATCCAAAAAGGACACGACGTCACCCGCTACGTGCTCACCACCTTCGGCGGCGCCGGTGGTCAGCACGCCTGCGCGGTCGCCGACTCGCTCGGTATCCGGACCGTGCTCGTCCCGCCCATGGCGGGCGTGCTCTCCGCGCTGGGCATCGGCCTCGCCGACACCACCACGATGAAGCAACAGTCGGTCGTCGCCCGGCTCGAACCCGGTGTCCTGCCACGATTGCGCGAGGTGGCGAGCGCGCTGGAGGAGACCGCGCGGGGCGAACTGCTCGACGAAGGCGTGCCGGCGGAAGCGATCCGCGTCAGCCACCGGGTGCAGTTGCGCTACGACGGCACGGACACCGTGGTCGGCGTGCGGCTGGCCGAGCCCGACGCGATGACCGCCGAATTCGAGGCGAGCTACCGCACGACGTATTCGTTCCTGATGGACCGCCCGCTGGTCGCCGAGGCCGTCACGGTCGAGGTCACCGGCCTCACCGAGCAACCGGATCTGTCCCGCCTCGGCGGGAAACCCCGCGGGGAACCGGCTTCGGGGCCCCGCGACACGGTTCCCGTCTATTCCCGCGACGCGTGGCATGACGCGCCGTTGTATCAGCGGGAACACCTGTGGCCCGGCGACACCGTGACCGGTCCGGCGATCATCGCCGAGGCCAACGCCACCACGGTCGTCGACGACGGCTGGCGGGCCACCATGACCCCGGCCGGGCATCTGCTCGTCGAGCGCGTGCGCGCGGTGGGCGGAGACGCCTCCGGGGAATCGGCCGAAGCCACCGACCCGGTCCTGCTGGAGATCTTCAACAACCTGTTCTCCTCGATCGCCGAGCAGATGGGCACCCGGCTGGAGGCCACGGCGCAGTCGGTCAACATCCGCGAGCGGCTGGACTTCTCGTGCGCGCTGTTCGACCCGGACGGCAACCTCGTCGCCAACGCCCCGCACATCCCGGTGCACCTGGGCTCCATGGGAACCAGCGTCAAAGAGGTGGTGCGCCGGCGTGCCGGGGGGATCCGCCCCGGAGACGTCTACGCGGTCAACGACCCCTACCACGGCGGTACGCACCTGCCCGACATCACCGTGATCACCCCGGTTTTCGGCGCCGCCAGGGACCTGCTGTGCTACGTCGCCTCCCGCGGCCACCACGCCGAAATCGGCGGTATCACACCGGGTTCGATGCCGGCCACCAGCCGCGAGGTGCACGAGGAAGGCGTCCTGTTCGACAACTGGCTGCTCGTCTCCACGGACGAGAACGGCACCGCGCGCTTCCGCGAAGCCGAAACACGCCGGCTGCTCACCGAATCGCCCTATCCCTCCCGCGACCCGGACACCAACCTCGCCGACCTGCGCGCGCAGGTCGCGGCCAACGCCAAAGGCGTCGAGGAGGTCGGCAAGATGATCGGCCACTTCGGACTCGACGTCGTCCAGGGCTACATGCGCCACGTGCAGGACAATGCCGAGGAGGCGGTCCGCCGGGTGATCGGCACCCTCACCGACGGCGCGTACCGGTACGAAATGGACTCCGGCGCGGTCATCACCGTGGCCATCACCGTGGACCGGGCCGCGCGCGGCGCCACGATCGACTTCACCGGCACCTCGCCGCAACTGGACACCAACTTCAACGCGCCGTCCTCGGTGGCGACCGCGGCCGTGCTCTACGTCTTCCGCACGCTGGTCGCCGACGACATTCCGCTCAACGACGGCTGCCTGCGCCCGCTCGACATCGTCATTCCCGCGAAATCGATGCTCTCACCGGAATTTCCCGCCGCCGTGGTCGCCGGAAACGTCGAGACCTCGCAGGCGATCACCGGCGCGCTCCTCGCCGCGCTCGGGGTCCAGGCCGAGGGATCCGGCACCATGAACAACCTGACCTTCGGCGACCACACCCACCAGTACTACGAGACCATCGCCTCCGGATCCGGGGCGGGCAACGGGTTTCCCGGCGCATCGGTGGTCCAGACCCACATGACCAACTCCCGGCTCACCGATCCCGAAGTCCTCGAATGGCGGTTCCCGGTCCTGCTCACCGAATTCCGGATCCGGCACGGCAGCGGCGGCACCGGCCGCTGGCGGGGCGGCGACGGGGCCGTGCGGCGCCTCACCTTCCGCGAGCCGATGACCGCGAGCACCCTGTCCGGTCACCGCCGCGTCCCGCCCTACGGCATGGCCGGAGGCTCCCCCGGCGCCCTGGGGCACAACCGTGTCCACCGCGCCGACGGGACCGTCGAGGAGCTGCGCGGCTGCGACTCCACCGAACTGGCGCCCGGGGACACCCTGGAAATCCGGACCCCGGGCGGCGGCGGATACGGCCCGGCCTGAACCGGACGATCCGGTCGCGGGCCCCGCGACCGGATCGGGTAAGCGGTTACGGCAAACGATCTACCCTCGTTGTGGGCCGAACGGCCGCACTGGTACTTCTGACTGCCATGGGTGGAACTTCGTCCGTACTGGGCCGTCGCGGCTTTCTGGGGGCCGCGCTCGCCGCGGGAACGACCGTCGCCGGCTCCGCGGGACCGGGCCGGGCCGCCGCGGCCACTCCGGCCGTGAGCGGCACCAGCGAAGACCTCGCGCGGGAACTGCTGCTTGTCGGCCCTCGCGACGAGGACCTCAAACTGACCTATCTGCGCACCATGATCGACGACGGCCTGCCGAAAACCTCGGCACCGAAACGGATTGTCATCGTCGGTGCGGGCATAGCCGGGCTCGCCGCGGCCCGCCTGTTGCGCGACGCCGGCCACACCGTGACGATCCTGGAGGCGAACGCGAACCGCACCGGGGGCCGGATCAAGACCTTCCGGGGTTTGTTCGCCGACCCGAACCTGCACGCCGAAGCCGGCGCGATGCGCCTGCCCGACTTCCATCCGATGGTGCTGGCACTGGCCGACAAGCTCGGCCTGCGGCGCCGGCTGTTCTACAACACCGACGTGGCGCCCGGCGCGGAACCGGTGGGCCCGGTGCCGCCCGTGGTGTACCGGTCGTTCAGCGGTGAGATCTGGACCAATGGTCCGGCGGTCGACTTCACCGCGCCCGCGGCCACCTCACGCACCCTCATCCAGGTCAACGGCCGCCAGATCACCCGTGCTCGGTACGCCGCGGACCCCGCCGCGATCAACCGGACCTTCGGCTCGGCCCTGACGGTCACCTCCACCGCCGCGGTGAACCAGGCGTTCGCCCCCGTCACGGTCGACCCGGACACCCCGATCGACGACCAGATCTCGGCCTGGGCGAAGCTGATCGCGACCTACGACAACTACTCGACCCACCAGTTCCTCCTCGAAGCGGCCGGCTGGAACCTCGCCGACCTCGAAGCGGCGGGCACGCTGGAGAACCTGACCTCCCGGCTGCATTACTCGCTGTTCCCCACGCTGATGGACCACGCGATCATCAGCCCGGCTTCCCGGTACTGGGAACTGGAAAACGGCACGGCCGCGCTGACCGACGCGCTGACCGCGTCGCTGGCGCCGGTCATCCGGCACGATCGCAGGATGACCTCGCTGACCCAGACCGCGGGGTCCGTGCGCGTCGAGACCACGGCGGAGTCCGGCACCGAGGACGGGTGCGCCGGTGGACCGACGGGTCCGGTGGAAACCTTCGACGCGGACTACGCGATCATCACCATCCCCCTGACCGCCCTGCGGTTCTGCGATTTCGCACCCCTGCTGTCCTATCCGAAGCGGCGCGCCACCACGGCACTGCACTACGACTCGGCGACCAAGGTGTTGCTGGAATTCAAGACCCGCTTCTGGGAGCGGGGACCGCAGGGCTTCACCGGCGGCGGATGCGTTTCCGACACCCCCAACCGGTTCACCTACTTCCCGTCCCACGTGCCCGGCTCACGGGGCGGTGTCGTGCTGGCCTCCTACACCTGGTCCGACGACGCCATGCGGTGGGACTCGCTGACCGAGGACGAGCGGTACGCCTTCGCGTTGAAGAACATGGCCAGCATGTTCGGACGCCAGGTCTACGACGAGTTCACCGGCCACGGCGCCACGCAGTCCTGGGCGCGCAACCGCTACGCCCTCGGGGAGGCCGCCATCTTCACCCCCGGGCAGTTGCACGAATATCACGCCGCCACGCGCACGGTCGAAGGCCGCGTGCACTTCGCCGGCGAACACACCAGCCTGAAACCGGCCTGGATCGAGGGCGCGTTGGAAAGCGCCACCCGCGCGGCACTCGAAGTCCACCAGCGCTGAGGAACGCCGTTCACCCCACCGGTTCCGGCTCGCCCGCGACGCGGTGTCGCACCGGCCGCAACGCCAGCACCGCGCCGAGGCTGAGCAAGCCGACCGCGACCATGTACGCCGACACCGACAGCGAGGTCCCCGTGGCACTCCGCAACGCGGTGGCGATCAGCGGGGCGAAGCCACCGCCCAGCACCGCACCCATCGCGTAAGAGAACGACGCTCCGCTGTACCGGTAGCGGGGTTCGAACAACTCCGCGAACAGCGCGGACTGTGGCCCGTAGGTGGCTCCGAGACCGATGTTGAGCACGATCACCGCGACCCCGAGCAGCCACGGTTGACGGGTGTCGACGAGCAGGAAGAACGGCACCGACCACACCACGAGCAATACCGAACCGGCCAGATAGACGGGTTTGCGGCCGATCCGGTCCGACCAGACCGCCGACGCGATGATCGCCACCAGCCAGGTCACGCTGCCGACGATCACCACGATCAGCATCGTGGCGCTGCCCAGTTTGAGCACCGAAGTCCCGTAGGAGAGGAGATAGGCCAGAAAGACATAGCCGATCGCGGTGTTGGCGATGAAGCTGACCGACGCGACGAACACCTCGCGGGGACGTTCCCGCAGTACCTCGACCATCGGCAGGCGACTGCGGGCCTGTTCGCGGCGAAGCCGCGCGAACACCGGGCTTTCCTCGATCCGCAGCCGGATGACCAGCCCGACCGCGACCAGCACGACGCTCAGCAGGAACGGCAGCCGCCAGCCCCACGCGCTGAACCGCGCCGGGCTGAGCAAACCGTTGAGCACGAAGAAAACCAGCTGCGCCAGGATCAGCCCGGCCGGCACACCGATCTGGGAGAACGAGCCGTACCGCCCACGGCGTCCCGCGGGTGCGTGCTCGACCGCCATGAGCGCCGCGCCGCCCCATTCGCCGCCGGCGGAAAGACCCTGCAGCAACCGCAGCGCCAGCAACAGAATCGGCGCGAAAACCCCGATCCGGTCATAGGTCGGCAGCACGCCGACCCCGACCGTCGCCGCCCCCATCAGGACCAGTGACAGCACGAGCATCGCCTTGCGCCCCACCCGGTCTCCGAAATGCCCCCACACCACGCCGCCGACCGGGCGGGCGAGGAATCCGACGCCCAGCGTCGCGAACGCCGCCAAAGTGCCGGAAGCGGGCGAGAGCGTGCTGAAGAACAGGCGGCCGAAGACGAGCGCGGCGGCCGTGCTGTAGATGAAGTAGTCGTACCACTCGATGGTGGTGCCGATCGCGCTTGCCACCGCCACTCGCCGCAACTGGGCGGTTCGCTGCCGGTCGTCCCGCAATGCCATCCCCGCTCCCCTTTGCCCCATTCCGCGTCGCCGGTCGAACATGATGACACGGCCGAGACGCCGGAGCGACCGCCGAAAGTTCCCATTACCCGTCCATGCGTGTCCGCATAGGTCAACCAGTCGTGTAAACATGGGAAGGACGAGAGGGGTGGCACCGTGACCGAATGGGACGGACGGGGCATGCCGCCGGTCATCGACCGCCGAATCGCCCGGTTCGAGAATTCCCGGTCGCGCGCTTCCCTGCTCTCGGCGCAGGACGCGGCGGCCATCAAGGCGGTCGACCTCGAACCGGTCGGCGACGTGATGGGCTGCACGGTGCAGCAGATCACGCCGCCCTACACCTTCGCGCCCTACGCCGACTACCAGGGCTACGCGGAGGCCCGGCAGCGCGGCTACCGCATCGCCCTCGACCGCCTGCGGCACGAAGCCACCCGGCTCCACGCCGACGGGGTGATCGGGATCCGGCTGACCACGGAAGTCCAGGCCAACTCGATCGAAGAGTTCGTCGCGCTCGGCACCGCCGTGCGCGCCCGGGGCGGACGCCTGCCCCGCACCGGGTTCCGCACCGAACTGCCGGGCCCGGACGTAGCCAAGCTCCTGTTCGCCGGGTGGGCCCCGGTGGACCTCGTCTTCGCCCTGGCGATCCGGACGCGGCTGTTCAGCCCGCAATCCCGGCAACAGCTGCAAATGGCCTACGACAACTTCGAAGTCGACGCGCACACCACGGTGGTGACCGCCGCCCGCGCCGCGGCCCGCGCCGACTTCGGCAAACGGGTCGCCCAGGCGCACGGCGAAGGCGCGATCATCTCGTCGATGTCGCTGGTCACCTGGTCGGACCCGATGTACTACCTGGTCGCCCAGGCCGGCGTCTTCGGCACCGCGCTCGCCCGGTACACCGAGGGCCGGCCGCCGGCACCGGCGAGCACACTGACCATCATGCCGCTGAACGCGGGGAGGAGAAGGAAATGACGGCGCCGGAAGGGGTTCCCGAGGACGCGCTGCGCCGGCTGACGGAAATGCGGCCGGACCACGGGAGCGGCCTGTTCACCTCCGATCTGAGCGTGAACGAGTTCCTGCTGGTCCGCGAGGCCGGATTCCGCCCGCTGGGGCTGGTGCTGGGCTCCAGCATCTACCACGTCGGCTTCCAGTTGGGCCGCTGGGGCCGCAACCAGGAACTCGACGTGCTCTCCACCGCGATGTACCACGCCCGCGAGCTGGCGATGACCCGGATGGAGGCCGAGGCCGACGTCCTCGGCGCGGACGGCATCGTGGGCGTGCGGCTGGAAATCGAGTTCAAGGAGTTCGGCAGCGACCTGGCCGAGTTCGTCGCCGTCGGCACCGCGGTGAAGGCCGAACAGCCCGGGCAATGGCGCAACAACACCGGCAAACCGTTCACCTCGGACCTGTCCGGCCAGGATTTCTGGACACTGGTCCAGGCCGGCTACGCACCGCTGGGCATGGTGATGGGCACCTGCGTCTACCACATCGCCCACCAGCGCCTCTGGCGCGCGATCGGCAACATCGGGCAGAACGTGGAGATCCCCCAGTTCACCGAGGCCCTCTACGACGCGCGGGAACTGGCCATGGCCCGGATGCAGGCCGAAGCCGAGCAACTCGAAGCCGAAGGCATCGTCGGCGTGCAGCTGCTTTCGCTGCCGCACCGCTGGGGCGGGCACACCACGGAGTTCTTCGCCATCGGCACCGCGGTCAAGCCGCTGCGCGCCGACCACACCATCGCCAAGCCCCAGCTCGTCCTCCCGCTGGCGGACCGATGAGCGGCGAAATGATGGAAGTGCACCTGCTCGCCGCCGCACTGCGGTGCGAGCGCTCCGACGTCGAGTCCTACTATCGGCTGCTGTCCGAAACCCTGGGCGAGGCACTCCCGCCCGGCGTGGTCGAGGTCGAACGCCGGGCCCGCCTCTTCGGCCGCGACCGCACCCCGGTCGCCCTGCGCGTCCGCACCGCCGACCGCCACCTCGAACTCCGCGCCGCCCGCCACGGCGGCGTCGAGGCCGAGATCCACCAGGTGGTCCGCGACGTCGTGATCAGCAGGCGCACCATCGGCGTCGACGAATGGCTCGCCGCCCTCGCCGAAGAACTCACCAAACTCGCCGAACGCGACACCGCCGCCCGCGAAGCTCTCACCCGCCTCCTCGGCGGCTGAATTCCCACGCCCCGCACCCAGCCGGCCGTGTCCCCCCTTCCGGTCGCCGTGTCCCCCCTTCCGGTCGCCGTGTCCCCCCTTCCGGTCGCCGTGTCCCCTCCTCCCATCGCTGAGGCGGGTCACACGCTCGGTCCGGGCCACGGCAGCCCGATTACCCATCGGCGCGTTCCGCCGACCGGTTGACCTCGCCGCCAACGGCTGTCCGGACACCGCGCGATTCGCTATGAAGGAATGCGTCCGGGCCACCGGCCTCCCGCCGTCCGCCCGCCTGTCCCCGTGAAGGAGACGCCGGTGCCTCGTCGACGCGCCCCTGTCGAAAACCCCTTTGCCGGTACCGAAAACGAGCTGGTCACGCCGCCATGGCGGTCGGCCGAATTCGAGGCGCGGGCGCGCACGACGTCACTGTGGCGGATGTTCCTGCAACTCCCGAGCACCGCGCGTTATCTGTTCTCATTGGCCTGGAAGCAATATCCGGGCACCGTGGTGCTGGTGGTGGTGACGACCGGCATCGGCGGTGTCGCCTCGGGGTTCGGTCTGTACTCGACCGCTTCCGTACTGCGGCAGTTGCTGACCGCCGGGCCGACCCCGCACCGGCTGCTGGCCGCCGTTCCGTCGATCCTGCTCGTCATGGGCGCGCTCGCGATCCAGCGCCTGGCCGACTCGATCGGCACGTACG
>Ga0310811_10006525_pt1 | contig 14920 bp, 11 predicted proteins | sample YCmetagenome_FD_207642 | JGI IMG/M metagenome (GOLD analysis project Ga0310811, IMG submission 207642) | Soil microbial communities from experimental microcosm in Duke University, North Carolina, United States - YC | ecosystem: Engineered > Artificial ecosystem > Soil microcosm > Unclassified ...
CGCTTCATCGCTTCGTTGTTCTTCAACCTCGGCGTCTTCCAGGGCCAAAAGGTCACTTTCCTCGTCGCCTACCCCATCCTTCCCTGGCTGGGCATCCTCTTGGCGGGGTATTCCGCGGGACGGCTTTTTACGCTTACCCCCGAACGGCGGAGCCGCCTCTTACTGGGCTTGGGCATCGGATCGCTGGCGCTCTTCGTGCTGCTGCGGCTTATCAATGTCTACGGCGATCCCGTTCCCTGGGCGCCGCAAAAGGATGCAGTATTCACAGTGATGTCTTTCCTCAACGTCAATAAATATCCACCCTCACTGTTGTTCAGTTTGGTGACGCTGGGAATTATCCTGATCACTCTGTCTGCCGCGGACGGCAGGGACAATCGCGTCACCCGCTTCCTGCTCGTCTATGGCAGGGTGCCCATGTTCTATTTTTTGGTGCATTTCTATATCGTGCACCTGTTGCTGTTTCTTATGGTGTTCCTGCAGGGCTTTCATTTTTCCGATCTGCGCTTCGGGCCCTTCCTGAACGGCCGGCCCGAGAAGGGGTCGGGGATCCCGCTGGGGGCGGTGTACTTGGTTTGGATCGGGTTGGTTATTGCACTTTATCCTGTGTGTCGCTGGTACGGGCGGTATAAGGCGCTGCATAAGGAGAAGAAGTGGTTGAGGTATTTGTAATGTTATGTAAAACATTTTTTCTATTTTGACGTTCATTACTTTTCCTATTACTAACCCATGCCGTACAACCGTATTCCCCGTCCTTCCATTGCCACAATCGCGATCCTCTGTCTAAGCACCCTGATCTCCCAGGCCTCACCCGCATCTTATAAATTCCTCCCCGGCTACTTTATAGAAAAAACCGGCGACACGGTCCTCTGCGACATCGACTTTAAAGACTGGGCAAAAAACCCTCTCATCGTCGTCGCCAACGTAAAAGGCCAAGAAAAGACCTTTGGCCCGGCGGATATCGCCGCCTTCGGGGTCAGCGGCTATGCCGATTAAAAAAGCGCAACAGTGACCTACCACCCCGACCCGATCACCGGCACCGATTTCCCCAATCAATTCTCAGAAAGAACAGAAACAAAGAGCTGTTTTTTGAAAACAGTTGTGAATGGACCGTATTCCCTGTATGAATTGGACATCCCCGAACGATACGTCTTCTTTGTAGGGCAACAGGGAGCACAAATCTCCGAGCTGATCTATAGGGTCAGGCGCGAGGATCAGGTCATCGAAGAAGATCAGCAATACAAGAGGACCTTATCGGCGTATTTCAGCCAGGAAGGTATCGACCAGAAGTATGGCAACTCGATTAATTCCGCAGGCTATCATCTGTCCGATATCCGCAAATTAGTAGACCGGCTGAATGAACATCGAACGGGGAAGACAACTCCAAAGCGAAGATCCGGAGGAATAACTGAAATCGATGTGTTCGCCGGTGGAGCCCTGCACACCTTCCCAACCGTGTTCAACGGCAAATATGGACAGAATGATAAGTTGCCCGGCAAACTAAGCCCGATCGGCGGCCTCAACTTCCTCTACCGTTTCCCGGGTCGCTTTCATTCCTTTGCCCTCGGTGCATCCGTTGGATATACTCAATTTTCATCGTCCACAGACCGTTCCGGCTCTATTTATACCTATAACAGCGTCAATTGGTACTATACAACGAAATACAGCGAACATCTGTCCATGAAGCGGTCACAGGTCGAGGTCAACTTCTATGGCATGTATTTCTTTAATCCTTCCCATACCCTGAGACCCTATATAAAGGCAGGAATAGCTGAAAATTATGCCATCAGCAGCAACAATGACATTTATGATGCCTACCAATCCACTACCACCGGTATATCGAATGGAGTCAACCCGATCAATAACAATGACAAGCAAACGATAAGCACGCTTTCCACAAAGAATGTGTATTTCAATATCAACGTTGAAGCCGGCATAAGCACAGGAAGGCATCGATTAGAACTGTCAGCCGCCGTACCCCAGGGAGATATCGGCCCCGAGAGACTCGTCCCCTATAAAGTAGGCAGCTATTGCCTGTGTTACTTTTTCTCGTTGTTAAAATAGAGACGCCAGTCAGCTCATTTCGCCAAATGCTTATCAAACCCCAATTCCACCAACCGTTCATACGCCGCCCAAACGGCATCGGGAATATCCTGCGGTATCTGGAACCCCCTGGCCGGGTAAATGCGTATCCGCTGCAGATCCCCCACCATTAAATTGATCACCTGCTCCAGCGGAACGTCGTCATTCGCATACTCGTCAAAAGAAAATTGCGGCGAGGTCACCAGCAGGTCCTTCTCCGGCCAGTGTTTCTTGAACGTCGCATAGCTGCGCCGCTCCATATAAGGCTTCTGTACAAGAAGGAACGATTGGGGATGCAACCCCTTATCAGCAAGAAGCCGCTGCGTAAAAAGAATATTCTCCCCCGTATTGGTGGATTGATTCTCGATAAAAATCGCCTCGGACGGCACCCCGCGGTCAAGCGCGATACGGGCCATCAGCTCCGCCTCCGGTTCACGAAACATCTTACTCGTAATGCCGCCCAGCCCGCCGGAGAAGATGATGAACGGCGCCAGCCCCTGCAGGTACAGCTCCGCGCCCCGGTCGGCAACCCGGAGGTCGACGCTGCCCAGCACTAAGATGCAGTCGCTGACCGCCGGAGTATGATGCATATGATGATAGTCCCACAGCTTTCTGGCTTCTACAAGTACTTTTTCGGTTATCATAGTTATGTCGGCGCCATCCATTTGGGCGAGCGGGGCGAAGATATCATTTTTGGCTAAAAATAAAAAAGGCCGGCAAAAAGCCGGCCTTCGCTATTGGAAGATCGAAAATTACATCACTTCCTGCTCCTTCAACCCCTCGGGCGTCGCTACCAACAGCGTGCCCTGCGTATACTTCTCGTCGTGCTGGCTGGCGTCCAGGCCCTCTTCTTCCTCTTCCTCGCTGACCCGCAGGGGAACGATGGAGTTGATGAGCTTGAAGATGCCATAGGAGACCGCAAAGCTGTAGCCCACGGCGATCAGCATCGCCTTCACCTGCGTAAAAAAGAAGGAGGCATTGCCGTTCAACAGCCCGTCGTTGCCACCGGCATTTACGAGCTTGGTCGCAAACACACCCGTCAGCAGCATCCCGACCATCCCGCCGAGACCATGACAGGGGAACACATCCAGCGTGTCGTCAAGCACGGTCTTCGTCGCCTTGAAGTGAACGGCCATATTGGAAACCACGGCGGCAAATACACCGATAAAGATACTTTGAGGAACAGCCACATAACCCGCGGCCGGCGTGATCGCCACCAGCCCGACGACGGCGCCTACACAGAACCCGACGACGGAGGGTTTCTTACCCCGCATGACGTCGAAGAACATCCACGACAAACCCGCGGCCGCTGCTGCGGTATTCGTAGTCGAGAAGGCAGATACCGCCAGGGAATTGGCGGCAAGGGCGGAGCCGGCGTTGAAGCCAAACCAGCCAAACCACAACAACCCCGTGCCGATCAGCACATATGGAATATTGGCGGGATGGGTTCCGACCCCATTGATATGCACCTTCCGGCGTTTCAGAACCAATGCACCGGCCAGCGCCGCACAGCCGGCAGAGATATGAACAACCGTTCCACCCGCAAAGTCCAGCGCGCCCATCTTGGCGAGAAAGCCATCCGGATGCCAGCTCCAGTGAGCCAGCGGCGCATACACCAGCAGGCTGAACAGAACCGTAAAAAGAACATAGGCCGAGAAGCGCATCCGCTCGGCGATGGCGCCAACCACCAAACCCGGCGTGATAATGGCGAACATGAGCTGGAACATCGAGAACAACGACTTCGGGATCGTCGGCGCCGGCCCCCAAACAGGACCCGAGACCACCCCCTTATAAAAGAGGTGCGTAAACGGATTACCGATGATGCCATGGATCGACTCGCCAAAACAAAGACTATAACCGACCACGATCCACAACACCCCAACCACACCCGCGGCAACCACACTCTTCATCATCGTAGAGAGCACATTCTTCCGGTTCACCATCCCCCCATAAAAAAAGGCCAGGGCCGGGGTCATCAGGAATACCAGCGCGGTCGCCACCAATATCCAGGCCACGTCCGCGGAGTTATACTTACTGTCGTCCACACTGGACTTCAGGCTGGGGATAAAGATCGCCACCACTGCAACCGCAGCCAGCACGATAAAAGGTAAGAATCTCTTAGCAGTGATCTTGCTCATAGTCTCTGATTTCATATAAATAAAAAACTAATACATTTAATCTTAGAGTGAAGGTATACCAAAAATGCAAAATGGACATACCGAAACGTATATCCATTTTACGTAATGTTTATAAAAATATCAATAATTAATTAATCATCAATATATTATAAAAAGATACCCCAAGAAGGTGTTCATAAAATTTTGCCAATCGGACCTAAAAACGGGCAGTTTTTAGAATTTTTCTATTGTATAGATCATATTTTGAAACCGGCACGCACATCCGGTGTCAAGGCCGGCATCCGGATCTTATAGCGGATCGTTCCGTTGAAATGATCCACCTCCTTTAGGAACTCATGGTCTTTCTTACTGATCCAATAGGTTTCGGTATAGGCCGTCCCCCTGGGGTCCTTCCCCTCTGTGGCCAATATCCAGCAATCCACGGCCGACCCGCCCTGCTGGACCAGCTTTTCACTTCCCGTCACCGTGTAGCGAATATATTGAGGCGGATCGAGCCCGGCGTCATAAAAATTGATCAGGAAGGACTTGCCCGCCGCCAGCGGAAGCATCTCGAAGGTCTCGATGTCCAGGTTCCAGTTGAGATTAGGCTCCGTAAAGGCCAGCGAAAAGTCCTTGCGCACATTATCCGTCACGGTGTCGGCGCCGCTGATGCCCCCCGATTTCCAATTATACGCGCTTAGCTTGCCCCGCACCAGCTCCCGGTGATATACCGGGGCAAAGCTGCCGGCCTCGTTGATCGAATATACGGCCCGGTAAGCAGGGGTATCGCTGCCGTACCAGCGCTGATCGATCACAAACACGGGACGCCCATCCCTTACACCGGAAGATACTTCCCGGACCCAGTACCAGAACCGCAGCTGCCGGTCATGCGCCGGGTCCTGGTAGGTGACCAAATACTGCCGGACCCCCGGCTTCAGATTCCGGGTGATCAGTCCCCCCTTTCCAGGCCGCACAGTATCTCCCTGCGCGCGGATGCCGGAGGTGAGCAAAAGCAGGATCGCAATTAAGAACAGGTAAAGATATTGTAGCATAGTCCAGGCATTTATCCCCGAAATTGACGCGCCCGGACCGGCAGGCAAAACGCATTCAACCACCCGCGGCGGCTTTTCAGCCGGCCCCGCGATGGTTTCAATGATCCAACAATTGAAGCAAAACCATCGATGATTGAAAAGAAAGGTCCATCGGTCAAACCCCGCCGGATCATTCTGTGCAGGTCCGTCCAGGAATAGTATTTTTGAGCATGCGCATTTCTTTCAAAAAGGCCAGCCCCCGGCAGTTGGAAATAATGGTCTGGGTCTTTGTGTTCCTGATCACCTTCCTGAGCTACCTGCCCATGGACGGCCTCGCACAATCCCTCATCTGGAGTGCCATGAACATTACATTCTATGCTGCCATTATCTATGGCAACATCGGCTTGCTCTACCCAAAACTCTACGAAAAAGGTCATATCCTTCTCTATATTCTCGCCTCGGTGGCCCTGCTGGTCGCCGTCGGAATGACCCGCACCTTCCTCTCCATCACGATCTACAACCGGTACTTCACCACCAAGCCGGAAGTGCTCGATGTCTGGCGCTATCTCTATAATTCCATTGCGGGCATCGCCATTTTCGTCCTCAGCTTCGTCTTCCGCATCGCCATGGCCTATTTCCGGCTCAAACGGCAGGCCGAACAGATGCTGGAACAAAAAAGCCAGGCCGAGCTGAACCTCCTCAAATCCCAGGTCCAGCCCCATTTCCTGTTCAATACACTGAACAACATCTACTATGAAGCCTACCGCGAATCCCCGCGGACGGCCCTGCTGATCGGCCGGCTCTCCGACATCATGCGCTATTTCGTCGATGAAAGTCCGCGGGAAAAAGTATCCCTTGCCACCGAGATAAAATTCCTCGAGAACTATATCGCCCTGGAGGAGATCCGCATCCGTCACGGGGTGACCGTCAATTTCAGCAAGGAATACGATGGCGATCCCCAGCTGCCGCCGATGCTGTTGATGACCTTCGTAGAGAATCTGTTCAAACATGGTATCGACCGCGGCGCCGAAGGCAATACCATTTGTCTTTCCCTGGTCCAGCAGGACGGCCACCTGCTTTTCACCACCGAGAATGCCCTCCCCACCAACGCCCCGGCCCCGGCCAAGCCCGGATTCGGGCTCCAAAACCTGGAAAAACGGCTTACCTTGCTCTATGGAAACCGGTTTGTCCTGACCACCGCCAATACCGAAACCCATTTTAAAGCCTTCTTAAAAATTCCGTTGGTATGAACGCCGGCAAAAACACGGGTATGAACCTACGCTGTCTCATCGTCGACGACGAACCCAATGCGGTAAGCCTGCTGGAAATGTTCATCCGGCAGAATACCTCCTGGGAGATCGCAGGCAAATGCTATGACGCCCCCGAAGCGCTGAGCTACCTGAAAAGCCAATCGGTCGACCTGATCTTCCTCGATATCAATATGCCCCACCTGACAGGAATGGAAATGGCGGCCTTACTTCCCCCATCGACAAGCATCGTCTTCACGACCGCCTATTCGGAATATGCGGCGGACAGCTATAGCTTCCCTACGATCGACTACCTGCTGAAGCCGATCACCCTCAAACGGTTCTACGCTGCCCTGCAGAAGATCGATGCCCATTTCGCAAAGCCCGCGGACATCCAGGACCCCCGGCCCACCCCCTCGCCGGCCGAAGAGGAGTACTTCTTTATCAAGTCCGGCCGCATGCTGCATAAAGTGTTGTTAAAAGAGATCCTGTACTTCGAAGGCGAAAAAGAATACGCGCGGCTGGTAACACCCACCCAACGCCTGCTGATCTACCGGCGGCTGAAAGATATCGGGGAACAGCTCTCCTCCTCTTTCGCCCGCGTACATAATTCATACATCGTCAATATCGCAAGACTCGACTCCATCCGCGACAACCATGTCTTTATCGGCGCCAAACAGATCCCCATCAGCGAGAAATTCCGCGAGGCGTTCATGAATCGCATCAAAGAAAAGGTATTTTAAGTCCCAGAAAAGTTATTTAAGTCAAGGCAATTTTAGCTAAATATTTAGCAGCTTTTGTACGTTATTTGCATATATTGCCATTACCTATGTCTAAAGCCGTTCGCCTTTTCTGGATCCTCCTCTTCACGGGGCTGCTCGCTTTTATTGGTTTTATCACATTGATCGCCTCCGGCGCCTTTGGGCAACTGCCTTCCCTGCATGAACTGGAGAACCCGTCGCTCGTCCTGGCCTCGGAGGTCTACGCCGCCGACGGCACTTCCATGGGCAAATACTATACTGCCAAGGGCAACCGGCTGGACGTCCAATACAGGGATATCTCTCCAAACGTCATCCATGCCCTCGTTTCCACCGAGGACGAACGATTTTATGAGCATTCGGGAGTTGACGGCAAGGCCGTCCTCCGGGCCATCCTGAAATTCGGCCGCGATGGCGGCGGGAGCACCATTACCCAACAGCTGGCGCTAAATATGTTCAATGGGGAAAGATCTCATCACCGCATCGGCCGTCTCATCCAGAAGCTCAAGGAATGGATCATCGCCATCGAGCTCGAACGCAACTTCACAAAGGAAGAGATCATCACCCTCTATCTCAACGATGTCTCTTTCAGCGATAATGTCTATGGCATCCGCGGCGCCGCCCGCACTTTTTTCCATAAAGAGCCCGACAGTCTCAGCGTCGATGAAGCAGCCGTCCTCGTCGGCATGGTCAACAACCCCAGCTTCTTCAATCCCCGCACCAATATAAAGGCCGCGACCGATCGCCGCAATATCGTGCTCAATCGCATGGTCTCGAACCACTGGCTCTCCGAACCGGACGCCGCCGCCCTGAAGGCAAAACCGATCGACATCTCTCACTATCGGAAGGCGGACGAGAACAACGGCATCGCCCCCTATTTCCGCGACCAGCTGCGCACCGATCTCCGGAAATGGTGTAAAGAACATACCAACCCGGAAACCGGTAAACCCTATAGCCTCTACACGGACGGCCTCAAGATCTACACCACGATCGATCCGAAAATGCAGCAATACGCCGACAGCGCCGTCGCCCGCCAAATGCCGATCCTGCAAAAAGAGCTGGACGCCCAGAAGAACATCCGCGACGGCGCGGTCTGGGCCGATCACAAGAATATTCTCGAAGCCGCCATGCGCAGCAGCGAAAGATGGCAGGGCGAAGAAGATGAGGGGCTTTCGGAAGCAGCCATCCGCAATACGTTCAACACCCCGGTAAAAATGCGGGTCTTCGCCTGGAACGCCGCCCGGGAAAAGGATACCGTGATGACGCCGCTGGACTCGATCAGGTATCATCGCCAGATGCTACAGGCCGGCTTTATGGTCATGGACCCTTTCACCGGCGCCATAAAGGCCTGGGTCGGCGGCATCGATTTCCGAACCTATAAATTCGATCACGTCAATATCAATACAAAACGGCAGGTCGGCAGCTCCATCAAACCCTTCCTCTACGGTCTGGCCATCGAGGACTTCAATTTCAAGCCGATGGACACCTGCCCCGCCATACAACAATTCTTCCCCGAATACAATGCCTATGTACCGGCAAGAGGCGGCAGCCACTGGAGCCCCGGCCCCTACCCCATGGCCTTCGGCCTCGGCTGGTCTATCAACGAGGTCGCTGCCTATCTGATGAAGTCGATGGGCCCGAAAGGTCCCCAGCGCTTCGCCGAATTCCTGAAGCAGATCGGTATCCCGACCGCCGTACAGCCCTATCCGTCGCTGGCCCTGGGCGCCTGCGAGCTCTCACTCTATGAGATGCTGGACGGCTATACCATGTTCCCCTCCGGCGGATTCAATACCCAACCCTATTATATCGCACGCATCGAAGACAAACACGGCAACGTGCTGGCGAATTTCAGCTCCACGCCAAAAGAGGTGCTCAATCAGCAGACCGCTTACACGATGGTCCGGATGATGCAGGGCCCCGTCGACTTCGGCACGGCAAAAGGTCTCCGCGAACGGCTGGGCCTCGCCGAAATGGGCGGCAAAACCGGCACCACCAACGACAACTCGGACTGCTGGTTCATCGGCTACACCCCGCAGCTGCTGGCCGGCGGCTGGGTCGGCTGCGACGACCGCTTCATCCGCCTCGAAAGCCGGTCGGCCGACGGCGGCCACGTCACCCGCCCCATCTGGGAAACCTTCTTCGCCAAAGCCCTTGCCGACAAGTCCCTGGGTCTTAGACGCGATCTCCGCTTCGCCAAACCCGACAGCCTCACCGCAAACAGCAGCCTGGACTACAGCAAATTCCCCAATATCGACCCGGGTGCAGCAGGCGTCGACCAGGGCAACGGCAGCGCGGACGCCTACGGCGGAGCAGATACGTCAAAACCAAAAAAGCCCGCCAATCCGTACTGATCCGTCAAAAATCATTGGAATCATAGGCCTGTGTCGGCACAAACTCGTCGAGATCGTCAAATGTGCCGCTGTTCCCGGTGCTCCCCGTTCCAACATAACTATGACCACTAACCGTAAAGGAAATGGCCCCGCTTCTCGGCGCCCGGGGCCAGGCCGTCCGGCGGCTCCAGCGGTCGCTCGCAAAATCATAAGCCCAGGTGGATGTCACCAGGCTGCCGTTGATACCCGTCGTTAAGTAGGCCTGCTCTTTGTTGACAAAGGCCGTGGCATACTGCCGCTCGATGTCCGTATACCCGTCGTCAAACGTCCCCTCGTCGGTATTGGTGATATTGGCCAGCTGATGCCAGGCCGGAGTCTGGGAGGGATCAAAACGCCAGAAATCCTTCACCATCCCCCCACTGTTGACGCCCGTGACAATATAGGCCTGATCCCTATACACAATGGCCACCGCCCCCTGCCGCTTACTGAAATTCCCGCTCGTGCCCGGTGTCAACGACCATTTATCCTGCAGGGGATCGTATTGGTAAAAGTCATTCATCCAGTTGACGTTGAAACCAGTGCCGATATACCCCTTCCCCTGAACGCTGAACCCTACCGCATCATACCGCGGCGTACCAGGAAAATCCGCCTTCTTCGTCCATACATTCGACACCGGATCATATTGATAGAGATCGCTGAAGATGTTCAACCCGTCATAGCCCGTCCCGACATAGCCATAGCTGCCGATACTGAACGCAGCCGCACCGCTCCTCGGCGCGCCGGGAAAATCAGCCATCTGCTGCCAGCCGCTGTCGACGCTGAACCGCCAGAGATCCTGCAGCCGGCCCGTATTGCCGATCGACTGATTATAGCCCAGACCGACATAGGCGTCCGTACCGATGACAAAGGAAGCTGCGTTGCCGCGGGGAGGATCACCGATCGGTGCGCTCGCGATCCAGTTGCCCAGCTGCGTGTCCGGAACACCAGTGGGATGACAGGAGAAGAGCGAAAAAAGGACGGGCATGGAAAGAACGAAAAAAGGGGTCTTCCTGTTAGTTGAGCGCATATTGGTTACCGTTATATTATGGACACAAAAAAGGGGCCTTTAGCGACCTCCGGTTATAAGAGCATTTCACCGCCCATCCCGATGCACGGCCGCTGTTAAGAATTTCCCAAAACATCCCGGCACGCTAATTGATAAAGGATCATTGAATATTTCTACCCATGTACAGTATTAAAGGATTTCTGTGGTGTTTGGCCATACTGACTATGCTTTCCGGCACCCGCGGCTCATCGATCGATACGAATTACGCATCTTCGCCGGCAATACCTGCCCGGCCGTTCCCACAGCACTCCGTGTATCCGCGCGGCACTATTTTGCCCAATCATATTTCCCGGTACGTCATGGACGACACCGTCCGCTCCTTCTACCGGGCTTGGAAGAAACGGTATATCCTCCCGGGCTGCACCGAAGGAGAGGCCTATGTCTGGTTCGAAGGAACAAAAAGTGAGAACATCTGCGTATCGGAAGGTCAGGGCTATGGAATGATGATCGTCGCCCTGATGGCCGGATTCGACTCCACCGCACAGGAGACCTTCGACAAGCTATATCGCTTTTATAAGTCCCACCCCGCCACCAGCAGCCCCCACCTGATGGCCTGGATCCAGGGCAAGGACTGCCGGAGCATCGACGGCGGCACCGCCACCGACGGCGATATGGATATCGCCTACTCCCTCCTGCTGGCCGACGCACAATGGGGACGTCATAGCAATATCCCCTATAAGCAGGAAGCGCTCGCGACCATCGCCGCGATCAAACGCGAGGAGATCAACCCGATCACCTATATCGTCATGGAAGCAGATGGAGAATCCCCGCACAGCAGGGACTATTATGATATGCGCTCGAGCGATTTCATGCCGGATCATATCCGGGCCTTTCGCGCAGCAACGGGGGACTCTACCTGGGACAGCGTCCTGACCAATAACTACCGATTATTCCATTACCTGCAGGATACCTATAGCCCGGAAGCGGGCCTCGTGCCGGACTTTATCAAACAGGTTTCCCTGCGGCCCGGCCAGGGCTTTGCCGGCAATCTTCATTCTTCCGCCCAGGGGGCGGGCAGCGCAGACGCGGATGATCCGACCATGTCGACGATTTCCGCCGTGCCCGCGCAGCCCAACTACCTGGAATCGAAATATGACGGGCTCTACAATTTCAACGCCTGCCGCGTGCCCTGGCGCATCTCCTCGGACCTCCTGGTCTCCGGCGACCGGCGTGCCGCCGATTTCCTGGCGCCGATCAACGCCTGGATCCGTAACACGACAAAAGGCAACCCGGACAATATCTCCGCCGGGTATGATCTCTCGGGCACCGATCTCCCCCATCGCTATTTCGAAGCACTCTGCTTTATCTGCCCCTTCGCGGTCTCGGCAATGGCCGGCGGCCCGGAAAACCAGGAATGGCTCAACAAGCTCTGGGACTACATCACCCGGTTTAAATTAAGGGACTTCGACTACTACGACAACAGCATCAAGATGATCAACCTGATCATCCTCTCCGGCAACTACTGGGCGCCGATCGCTCAGTGAACAGGAGAACCGTTCCGAAGCTCCTCCGTCGCCCGTACTACGATCGTATCCCCCTCTTTCAGCTTGCTCCCATAGACCTCGGTCTTGCCGTTCTGGGTCCTTCCCATCTGCACATCAACCCATTCGGCTTTATGATCGCCGCTGACCCGGATGACAAAGACCCGTTCCGTCGAGTTGACAACGGCTGTAGCCGGTACGACGAACGTGCTGTCTCTTGCAGGCATCGGCAGATCCACCTCGGCGACCATGCCGGGAAGCAGCTCTTTGTTCTTTGGAAATACATCCATTTCCGTGCGCTCCGCGCGGAGCCGGTTATCCAGCGCACCCGCCAGCCGCTTTACGGTAGCGGTGAATTGCCGGCCCGGCTGCGATTTTACCGTGAACTTCACTGCCTGCTTATCGCGCAGATAACCCGTCAGGGCCTCCGGCACCGAAACTACGAGGCGGAGATGATCTTGCTGCTGCAAGGTGAAGATGGGCAGCTCTGACCCCTTGCCCGAAGGTCCAACGATGGCGCCCGGGTTGACGTTACGGATGCTGATCACCCCTCTGAACGGCGCCCGGATCTCCAGGTATTTGAGGGTCTCGGCGATCTCTTTGTAGGCCGCCTTCGCCGCATCCCACTGGGCCTGATCCGACTTCTGACGCGCATCCGCCTGATCGATATCATTCTGGGAAATGGTGCCCGGCGTCTTGCTGGTCTCCACGATCCGGTCGTAATTGGATTTGCTGGCGATATAAATGGCCTCCTGCGATTTCACCCTCGACTCCGCACTGGCCAGCTGACTCTGCAGCTCCGGCGCTTCCAGCGTCGCCAGCAACTGTCCCTCCTGCACTTCGGAACCGACGTCGGCATATAACTTTTTGACGAAACTGTTGACCTTTGCATAAAGATCCACCTGCTGGAAAGCAACCAGCTCCCCGGGAACGAACAGATCGGTGGACAGTTGCCCCTTTGCGAGCGCGAAAGTTGCTGCCGGCGCAGCCACACTATCTTTTTTGGGAGCCTCGCCCGCACTCTTCGCCTTTTCCTCCCCATCCGAAGAGGAACAGCTGTTGAACACGCCGGTAAGCCCCAGCAGACAGAGTGCCGGCAAAAGCACGGACGTTGTTCTATTTCTCATTTGGTTCATACAATGACGGTATAAAATGTTTACTTGACTTATCAGAAGGATCCAGCGACACCGATTGCGTCGTTGTCTTGCGCTGTACCCAGGCAAAAATGAGCGGAAGAAAGAACAACGCGGCAAATGTCGATGCAATAAGTCCGCCAATAACCGCTCTTCCCAACGGGGCCGCCTGATCCCCTCCTTCGCCAAGGCCCGAGGCCATCGGGATCATCCCGACCACCATCGCGACCGAGGTCATCAGGATCGGCCGTAGCCGGGTCGCAGCTGCTTCCCGCGCCGATCTCAGCGCATCTCCGCTATCCATCCGCAATTCCTCGGCGTTGGTGACGAGCAACACGGAGTTGGAGATCGAGACGCCGACCGACATGATCATACCCATATAAGATTGAAGATTGAGGGTCGATCCCGTGAGCATCAGCAACGCCAGCGACCCAAGCAACACCGCCGGCACGGTGCAAAGGGTAACAAGGGAAACCCTGAATGACTGGAAATTGGCCGCAAGCATGAGGAAGATGACCACCACCGCAGTGATCAGCCCGGTCTGCAGGCTGTCCAGGGTCTCGGTCAGCACCTGTGTAAGCCCCCTCGTCTCTACGGTAAGCCCACGAGGCAGCTTCCCGATAGAGGCCAACGCCTCGTCGACATCGACGGCCGCGTGGCCAAGGTCTTTCTTATACAGGTTCGCCGTCACCGAAAGCACCGGCGTCGCACCGATGTCATCAGCCTCTCCATACACAGTGTCCCGGGTGATGGTCGCCACATCGCTCAGCAACGGGCGAGCGGAATTTGGCGAAAGCGGGATCTCCCCGACATCCTGGACATTGGTCATCAGGTTCTCGGGGATCTGCACCTGCACGTTGTAGGACAAGTTGTTCCGGTGATCGATCCAAATGTTCTTTTCCGTAAACCGGGAAGAGGAGGTCGCGGCCACCAGGCTCCGGCTGATGGCATCGGCCGTTGTTCCCATCTGCGCGGCCCTGACGCGATCGATATCGATACTCAGCGAGGGATAGTGAATGGCCTGGTCCAGCTGCACGTCGCGCAGGTAGGAGATCTGCTTCAGCCGGTCGATGATCTTCTGCGCAAACACTTCGTTCTGCTTCTTGTTCTTGCCGATCAGCTTTATCTCGATCGGCGTAGGTGAACCCTGGCTCAGGATCTTGTCGGTCAGCTCGATCGGCTCGAAGGAAACCTTCATCCAGGGGAGATCCTGCGCAAGCGAATGCCGGAACCGCTCTTTCAGATCATCCATGTTCACCTTATAGTCTTCCTTGAGGCTGACCTGCAGTACCCCTTCCTGCGGTCCTGCCATGAACAGGTAAATGGGGTCCGTGGAGTACTGGGAGCTATGCATCCCGATAACCGCGGAGGTAACGGAGATATTCTCATGTCCCACCAGCGTATCGAGTATCTTCAGGGTGCTCAACATATATTGCTCCGACCGCTCCATCCGGGTCCCGTCCGGCGCCCGCAGCCGGACCTGGAACTGGCCCGCGTTCGACTTAGGCAATACGTCCCGGCCGATATGGTTCAGCAACAGAAAGGCGCCGCCCATCCCCAGCACGATATACAGCAGCGCGATCGGCGTCCGCGCAGGCATCATCCGGTCCATGAACCGCAGATAGCGCAGCCGGAACTT
>Ga0310811_10006526_pt1 | contig 14918 bp, 13 predicted proteins | sample YCmetagenome_FD_207642 | JGI IMG/M metagenome (GOLD analysis project Ga0310811, IMG submission 207642) | Soil microbial communities from experimental microcosm in Duke University, North Carolina, United States - YC | ecosystem: Engineered > Artificial ecosystem > Soil microcosm > Unclassified ...
GATGATGTCGTTGGTGGCGGCGCCCTGCGAAATATCGCGGCGGTCCAGCGCAATCACGCCGCTATTGTAGCTTTCCTTGGCCGTAGCATGGACATAGCGCCAGGAAAGACCCGCCACCGTCTGCGTCTTGATCGGCCCGAAATCTCGCGCCAGATCATAGCGCAACCGCGCCTCGAAGATCTGGGTCCGATAGGAGCCGGGAAAACCGTAGGAAACAAAACGGTCATTCTGCAGCACATCGCCGAACAGTTGCAGCCGCAGCGCCTGGCCCTCGCCCAGCGTGTCGGCGGCTTCCAGGAACGCGGTGTGGGTGATGGTGTTGGAGAAATCCACGCCCCGCGCCAGATAGACGGTGCGCGGATCGAGTGTGGTCGTGCCAACACCGGTGTCCAACCTGTGCGCGGCATCCTGGCAGGCGACGCAGGCCAAGGCGTGGAAATTGGGATCATAGGCATAGGGATTGCCGCCCAGTTCATTCAGGGTCAGCCGGCCATTGCCGTCGACATCCCGCAGCGATGTGTTGCGGCCGGTGATGTAGGTGCCGTTGTCGATCAGCGCCTGGGTCAGCCGGTTCCAGCCCGGCGTCTGCACATCGCCGTTGGAATGGTAATACATGTAATCGGCGGCGAAGGACCAATCGCCTTCCGCCAAAGTGCCGGACCATTCCACCAATTGATGGCTGGGATGGATGCCCCGATAAAAGCTGAAACTGTCATCCACTTCGCCATAGGCATGCATGCCGCCCGCGAAACTGCCCAGGGCGATCGGTGCGCTGACTTGCGCCGTCAGATTCCGTTTCTCATAGCTGCCATAGGTCAAGGTCACTTCGCCGCCGAAACTGTCATTGGCGGCGGCGCTCTTGGGCAGGAAATTGACCAGCCCGCCGACCTTGCCGGCGCCATAGATCGGCGACGGCGGTCCACGCAGGATCTCGATGCCGGCCGCGTCGGATAGAGGGGTGGAATAGGTGCCGCGGTTCTCCGCCCGCTTGAAGCCGCGGAAGTAATTCTCCGCCAAGGTGCCGCGCAGGCTGACCGCGCCCTCCACGCCATAATAGCTGGCGGTATAGGCCGACGGCGTGATCGCGGTCAGGTCATTGACACCGCTGACGCCATAGCGCGCGATAGTGGCATCGCTGACCAGGGTGATGGCACGCGGGGTTTCGAGCAGCGGCTTGTCCAGTCCGAACGCGGCGTCGTTCGCGCCGGTCTGCAGCAGGTGCACCGGATCGCCGGTCACGGTGATGGATTCGACGCCCTGCGCGAAGGCAGGCGCCGTCCAGACCATGATTGCCAGTGAAAACCATCCCCTCATGCGCGCGTACATAGGCATTTTTGCTGGAAATGCCATGTAACATTTTACAACGCTCCGCAACGGAGAATTGGTCGCGGGGAACCTAAGTCATTGTTTTTGCTTGGACCAGACCGCAACAAAGTTGGCGACCGGGGCGACAATGGCGGCGCTGGCCTGCAATGCCTTCAAAATTGGGCGGTGGAAATCCTCCCGATAGGCAGCACAGGCGTCCTCTGCGATGAAGATATGAAAGTCCCGCTCGAAGGCGTCCCAGGCCGATGATTGGACGCAGCAATCGGTGGTCAGGCCCGCCAGCACCAAGGTGTCGACGCCCTGGGCATGCAGTTGATCGGCAAGACCGGTGCGGGCAAAGGCGCTGAAATGAGTCTTGGAGAAGATGGCTTCGCCGGCCTGCGGCTGGGGCCCGATGAAGTCGGCGCCGCGGCTGCCCTCCACGCACAGATCGGGCTGGTCATCGCCCTGGCGTTCCTTGGATTCCCGCACGATGCGGTTTTCGCCGCCCGGATGGGTCAAGAGCCGCACGAACACGACTGAAACACCGATGGTGCGTGCAGCATCGGCGAGCTGCACAGCCTTCTTTACGGCCTGTTGGCAAGCGCTGACATCGGCACCGCGGCGCGCCATCTCGCCATCGGGACTGCCGAAGTCCACCTGCATATCGACGATCACCAAGGCGGTACGGTTTGGCGCGATCCATTCCGGCTGAAGCGTTTTCTGGACTTCCTCGCTCATGGAAAGGCGGCCCGAAGATAGGGAAGGATTTCCTGGCCGGTAACGCGCAAGCCCGCTGGATAGTCGTCGTAAATGAACATCAGACCGTCCAGATCGCAGTCGCGCAGAAAATTTTCGATCTGGCGGGCGCAACTGGCCGGCGAACCCACCGCCGTCTGGGTCATGAAGGCGCCTTGTGCACGTGCCGTCATGGCGTTGCCTTGTGCGCCATAGCTTTCCAGCATGCCGGCGACGGCGCCCTCGTCCAGCCCGTCGCGATATGTCTGGGCGCGGGCCTGTGCTTCTGCATCGGTCGGGGCGGTAATGACCGTCATCATGCAATAGGTGCGGATGGTCTTTCCCAGATCGGCCGCCAGCGTCTTGGCGCGGCGCGAGGCGGCCGCCGTTTCCGCGGCATTGCGGCCGCCGATGAAACAGCCATCGGCTTCGCGCACGGAAAAATCGAAGCCCCGCGCCGACATGCCGGCACAAATCAGGAAAGGCGTCTTGAGGGGTTTGGGCTCGCTGACGCAATCGCGGAAGGTGAAGTATTTGCCTTCGAAACTGACCTTGGGCTCCTGCCACAGGCGCTTGACGATCCTTGTCCACTCCTCGGTCAGATCATAGCGGGCGTCGTGATCCAGGTTCGCGTCCCAGGCATCCATCTGCTCGAATTCGCCGCGATAGGCACCGGCCACGATGTTCAATCCGGCGCGGCCGCCCGAGATGTGATCCAGGGTCGCGATCATCTTCGCCGCCACCGCCGGATTGTGCAGGATGGCGTGCAAGGTCGCCCAGATTTTGACGCGTTTGGTGACGGCGGCGATCCCCGCCATCATGGTGACGGCTTCCAGCGAGCGGCCCCAATGTTCCGTCTCGCCGCCAAAGCCACGCCACTTGCCCATCGCCATGACGAAATCGAAGCCCTGCGCCTCGGCGATCAGGGCAGCATCGCGGTTCTGTTCCCAGCCGCCATCCAGCGGCGGCGTCGCCTTGGAGACGATCCAGCCGCCGTTGGCGACGGGCAGGAAAACGCCAAACTCCTTCATGCCGCCCTCTTATGCGGCGGATGCATCATCGTGACCGCCAGCATCACCAACGCCACCAGGACAGCCAATCCAATGAGGAAAGGCGCGAACGTGCCGATCCGGTCGCGGGCGATGCCCGCCAGGGTCGGCGCCACCGCGCCGATGGTGCCGATCAGATTCACGGCCGAGAACAATTCCAAATAGGGCCCGCGCCCGAAATAATCCAGGAGCAGGATGGTGGCGGCGAAATTGGCAAGGCCGAAACCGATGCCGATGCCGGCGGCATAGAGCAGCATCATGGGCAGATCGCGCGCCGCGGCCAGCGCCAGCAATCCGATCACCAGGCTGACCATGGCTACCGCCAGCAGCGTCTTGGCCCGGACAAACCGGGAGAGGATGCCGCCGGTCAGGCGCGCCGCCGAATTGAGCAGCGCCTCCACGCTCACCATGCTGCCGGCGATCACCGCCGCCACGCCATGCTGGGTCAGATGCGCCACCGAAACGGAATTGGCGGTGATGCCGCAAAAGAGGAAAGCGGAATAAGCGGCGGCGATGATCCAGAACTGCCGTGTCTGCAGGGCCTCCCGCATGGTCCAGCCTTCGGTGGAAATGGCAGGATCAGCTTCCGCCGCCGCGCCCACATCGGTTTTGGCGTCCACGCCCAGGGCGGCCAACAGGCCGATCAGCACCACGGCCGCTCCGATCACCAGCCAATAGCTGCGCCAGTGGAAGTTCATGCCAATCACGGCGGCATAGATCAGCGGCCCTGCGACACCGCCTAGCCCGCCGATGGTGAAGAACAGGCCGAAAGGAAAGGATGGCCGGGCAAACAGCCGCGACAGGAGATAGGTGCCAGGCACCGAATCCAGCAGCGTGTAGCCCAGGCCAGCCAGGGACGCGCCGACGAAATAGAGTAACAACCCATGGGCCTCGGCCAGGCAGACAAAGGCCAGACCCATCACCACCGAACCGGCCAGCAGATTGGCGCGCACGCCGAAGCGGCGGATCAGGCTGGCGGGCACCCCGCTGGTGATGCCGCAGAAAAATCCCAGCAAGGTGAAACCGAAGCCGGCGCTGGTCCAGCTCCATCCCATTTCCGCCACCATGGCCGGCAGCGCCAGGCCCAGCGCGGAAAAAGTCGCGGCGGTGATGATGAAGAACAGCGCGCTCGCCAAGGCGAGCGTCATCCAGGCGCGAAAACCCGCTCCCCTGCCCGCCACTTGGCTCACTCAGCGGCCTTCCAGGCTGCGCTTTATCTCGGACGGAAAATCGCCCAGCACCTTCAGCATCTGGGTCCGCGCTTTTTCCACATCGCGGCTGGCGATTACATCGGCCAAAGTGCGATGCTCGTTCAGCGCTCCCATGCCGTCATTGTCACCGGGCTCGCGCATCGCATAGAGCCAGTAGCGGGCGGTCTGGTGATGCAGGCTCACCACCATCTTGGCCAGGCTGCGATTGTGGCTGGCCGTCGCCACCGCGACATGAAAGGCCTCGTCCATGGCGGCGAGCGCGGCCTGATCGTCGTCGCGCACTGCCGTCTCGCCGTCGGCCAGGGTGGCGCGGATGGCGGCGATCTCTTCCTCGGTCGCGCGCTGGGCGGCAAGACAGGCACACTGTACCTCTATGAGACAGCGCGCTTCGAAGGCCTCGCGCGCGCCGGCCAGATCCAACGGCGCCACCGAGGTGCCAACCCGGGCCCGGCGCACCACCAGCCCCTCCAGCGCCAGGCGCGCCAAGGCCTCGCGGATGCCGGCGAGGCCCCCGCCATAGCGCTGGGCCAGGACGTTCTCGTCCAGCTGCTCGCCGGGCGCCAAGGCCCCGATGATGATGTCGACCAGGATGCGGCTATAGAGCCGCGACTTCAGCAGTCGCGGCGACCATTCATCCAGCCGGCCTGCAATGTCCTTGTCTGGAGCTGCCATGTCCGACCTTTCCGGGCAGGACAATGGGTATCGCGGGCGCGGATGGCAAGCCCAGGAAAAAGCCGGGGATGAAACCGCCCGAAAAAATACAGCCATTGCCGGGCACTCGGTCTTCACCGCAGCACCCGGCGCCGTGGAACGCAAAAGGCGCCCACCGATGAGGTGAGCGCCTTTTGTCGTTCAATCCGCGTCAGTTGGGCAGCGCGAAAGCCACCAGCTGATCGGACAGGCGCGGCGTCAGGATGCCGTTGCCGCCGGCGGCAAAGACCACATATTCCTTGCCCTTGTAGGTATAGACCGCGGGCTGGGCCACGGCGGGCGCATCCACGATCTGCTTCCACAGGACATTGCCGGTCTTCAGGTCGATGGCCCGCACTCGGCTGTCCATCGAAGCACCGATGAAGATGAGGCCCGACTTGGTGATCACCGGCGCACCGATGGTCACCGAGCCCCAGCTTTCCGGCATGTAGAAGCCCCACTTCTGCACCTGGCCCATGGGCTTGCGCCACAAGAGCTTGCCGGTATTCAGGTCGTAGGACGAGATGATGCCGTAAGGCGGCGCCCAGCAGGGCATGCCCCACATGTTGAGGAAGTTCTCCAGGCGGAAGCCGTAAGCAGAGCCTTCCTGCGCGGAATAACCGTTGGCCCCACGCTGCTTGTCGCCATACATCTTCGTGGCTTCGTCGCGCGGGATCAGGCTGTAGACCTGCGGCACCAGATCGGAATTGACCACATAGGTGCCGGTGGTCGGATCCACCGCACCGCCGCCCCATTCCACGCCACCGACCGTCGCCGGCCAGGAGATGGAACCGCGGATCGACGGCGGGGTGTAGCGGCCTTCGTCACGGATGCGTGCCTTCCAGCGGCTGCATTCGCCGAAGCTCGCCACATCGGCCAGGGTGGATACCGGCGGCATCGTTTCCGGCACCAGCGGCTCTGGATAGGGCACGAAGGGCTGGGTCTTGGACGCGACCTCGCCTTTGACGTCGGACGCCGGATAGGCCTTTTCCACGATCGGATAGACGGGCTCGCCGGTATTGCGGTTCAGCACCACCATCAGGCCCATCTTGTTGGCCTGCACCAGGGCCGGAATGGTCTGGCCGTTCTTGTGCAGGTCCACCAGGGTGGGCGCGGAATTGATGTCCACGTCCCAGATGTCATGGTGCACCAGCTGGCGCGCCCATTTGACCTCGCCGGTCTCGGCATTCACCGCCACCGTAGCGGTGACATAGGGCATCTCCTTCAGCCGATCGCCGCCGTAATAGTTGGGGCTGGGCGATGACGTCGGCAGGAAGGCCAGACCCGTTTCCGGATCCACCGAAATGCTGGCCCAGACATTGGCAGTGCCGGTCTGGTTCTGCATGTCCTGCGGAATGGCGTTGAAGGTCCATTTAAGCGCCCCCGTGCGAGCGTCGATGCCATAGACGGTGCCGGGATTTTCAACCTTGTAGACCCAGTCCAGGCCCGCCCAACCCAGGATCAGCGTATCTTTGTAAACCGCCGGCGGCTGGGCCAGGCCCACTTTCCATTTGTGGTTGACCGTGTTCCAGGCATCGACATTAACCACGCCATTCTTGCCGAAGCCGGGGCACAGCTTGCCGGTATCCGCATCGACACCATGCAGCTCCCCGCTCTGGGTACCGATATAGACCATCTTCTGGCAGGGCTGGCCGGCGACCGGAGCGGACGACGCCCAATAAGCCACGCCACGATTCTTGGAGCCCTGATTCTCGGGTTTGGCATTGGGGTCGCCAGCGGCATAAACCCACTTCTGCTTGCCGGTGTCGGGCTCGACCGCAAAAACGCGTCCCCTTGGCGTGCCGACATAGACGGTGTTGTTGACGAACAGGGGCGTTGCGCCCCAGGTCGTCTCATGCGGACCGCTGGCGACGTCGCCGGTGTGCAGGTCCCACGCCTTTTTCAGATTCTTGACATTGTCTGGCGTGATCTGGGTGGCGGTGGAATATTTCTGCGCCTGTTGATTGCCGCCGAACGCATCCCAGGCCTGCGGCGGATCATTGTCGGGACCCTGGGCCGTGGCATGGTTGGCAGGCAGAAGGAACAGCGCGCCGGCCGTGGCCGCGGCGCCCACAAGAGTGAGGGCGAGAGCTTTAATCTTCATCTTCAACCTCGTCGATTTCCACGCTGCGGTCGGCGGCATCACCGATCACATTCATCAGCCAGCCAATCAGCGCGAGCGCCTCGGCGGCCATGATGACAGGACTTTCCAGGAAATAGCCGGCTACCGATGAGCCGATGATGTCGAGCAGGATCGACACCACCAGAAAACCCTGTAGCAGGCCCGAGCGGTTGGGGACCCAGGCCATCACCAGCGAGGCCAGCAGCATCAGCAGGGCCGCGCCCGCCACCAGGATGGTGCCGCCGGTGCCGATCAGGCCCGTTTCCGGTGTGTAATAGTCATAGACGCAGATGGCGATCACGATCAGTGATGCCAGGATGATCAGCCACGCGCCGCGCGTGGAATGTCTTGAAGTCACGGCCCCTCCCCAACGGCTGGAATTTTTTCGATCCTAAGCAGGCTTTGGCCGGGACGCAAAACCTCTAATCTTCGCACTAGCAGCAAATGCTAAGCGGGCTGGGAAGAATTCCTTCTCTTCCAGCGATAAATCTGTTGGCTGTTACGCCAGAAATACTTTTCGGCCTGTATACGGGGGCGGGCGGCGAAATAGTCCCGCATCAGACCCAAGGCTTCGGGGATGGTCGCGGTGCCGACGCTGTTGGGCCAGTCGCCGCCGAACATGACACGGTCTTCACCCAGCGCGGCCATCAATCGGTCCAGCCGTTCCCTGGGCGCGGTGACGGTGTTGAGATTGGCGTCCTTGTGCCGGACTTGTGACAGCTTGACGAAGAAGTTCGACCGCTGCGCCAGTTCGCCGATCAGGGAATTGTAGAGGCTCTCGGTTTGCGGCGTGGGATCGAGAGAGGGCATGTGATCCATCACCACGCGCAAATCGGGCGCCGCATCCATAGCCAGCAGCGCCCCGCGCAGCAGATCGAAGGACGGGTTGGCCATGTCCAAGGTCTGGCCGGTCTGGGCGAACAGCTTCAGGCCCTCGGCCATGCCGGGCTTGAGCACCTGCTTGCCGTTCTCCATCTGCCAGACCCGGGCATAGCGGATGCCGCGCCACAGTGGATCCTTCGAGAAGCGGTTCAGATAGTCGCCGAAATCGGGCTTGGACGGATCGAGGCTTCCCACCACACCCACGAAAATCGGATCGGCATTGGCCCGCTCCAGGATGAAGAGATTGTCCTCGATCCACGGGCTGGCCTCGACGATCACCGCGCCGACAATGCCGGTGCCCACGATCTGCTGATGGTAATTCTCTGGCGTGGCGATCTGGGGCGGCTGGCCCTTGGGTCCTGAATAGGGCACGCCCTGCGGGCGGCGCGGATCGAAGATGTGAACATGGGTGTCGATCACCGGGATGGACGACCCCTGAGCAAAAAGAGAGGGTGCGGAAACGGGCGCGGAGACCAAAGCCGCCGCGCCCGCCAGGAAATTCCGCCGCAACATCAGTGAAGCGCGACCTTGGTCACACGCCAGTTGCCGGCTTCCGCGACATAGAGTGCATTGGGATTGCGGCAATCGATGGCGTTGACGCTGCCGAAATCCTTGGGGCCCTTGCCGGCCTGGCCGAACTTGCCCACCACCGTGCCGCTCAGCTCCAGCTTGTAGATTTCTCCGCCATGATCCAGGTCGTCCTGAGGATTGGAGTTGGAGCTGTAGAGATATTGATGCGCGCCGGGCGAGATGCAGATGGCTTCCGGATCGCCGCCCGTGGTGATCGCGCTCTTGAAGGTGCCGTTATTGTCGAAGACCTGGATGCGGTTGTTTCCGCGGTCGGCGACATAGACATTGCCGTTCGCATCCACCGCCACGCCATGCGCGGTCTTGAACTGGCCCTCGCCCGTGCCGCGCGAGCCCCAGCTTTTCACGAAGACGCCGTCATGGGTGAACTTGGCGATGCGGGCATTGCCGATACCGTCTGCGACAAAGATGTTGCCCTGGGCGTCCCAGGCCACGTCCGTGGGGGACTGGAACAGATCGCTCTGCGCGCCGGAGCCGGGCGGATTTCCGCGGCCCTCGTCCGGCTTGGACGGCACATCCACCGACTCGGGCTTTCTGCCCAGCAGCATGGCGACACGCCCTTGCGGATCGAGCTTGATCACCATGGAGGAGTAGCGGTCCACCACCCAGATATTGTCGCTTTTGTCCACCCGCACCTGCTGGGCCGCCAGGAAGCCATAAACCTGCTTGCCGATCTGGCGGATGAATTTCCCGTCCGGCCCGAATTCATAAAGGCTGGAGCCGCCATGGGCGAAGGCGCGGCTGCCCCCAAGGGTGATGGTGGGATCGCCATTGCGGGTATAGACGAAAACATGGCCCTTGGAATCGGTGGCAACGCCCGCGGCCATGCCGAAGAAGGTATCGGCAGGCAGGGTCAGGGGCTGGGAGTTGGTGTAGGAAATTTCCTGCGCGGCGGCCGGAAAGCCGATGGCGCAGGCGGCGGCGAGCAGCAAGGTGGTGATGCGCTTCATCTCACTTGCTCCCCTTCAACACGAATTTCTGCATGCGCCAGGATTCAATCTCACCGGCGATGATTTGGTTGGGATTGCGGCAGTCCATCATGTGCACCACCTGGAAGCCTGGCGCCAGCTTGCCGGCATGGCCGAACTTGCCGACGGGCGTGCCGTCCAGCTCGGCTTTGTAGATCTGGCCAGTCTTGGCCCAGCTACCCGGCGGATTGCCGTTGGGGTTGGAGTTGGACATGAAGAGATATTGGTGCGGCCCTTCGGAGATGCAGTCGGACCAGGCGGTGCCGAACTGGGTATAGGCCGTCTTCCATTTCAGATTGTTGTCCAGCACCACATAGCGATTGTTGCCGCGGTCGGCGACATAGACATTGCCCTGGTGATCGACCTGCAGGCCGTGGGGCAGGTTGTATTCATTCTCGCCCTTGCCGCTGTTGGGACCGCCATTCTTGGCCAGGAATTTCCCCTCCGGCGAATATTTCAGCACCCGATTGTTGCAGTAGCCGTCGCTGATGAAGATGTTGTCCTGCTGGTCCCAGGCCACGTCGGTGGGCCGGCACAGCGTGTAGTTATTGTCCGGCGGATTGGGACCGTGCGGCGTGGCATAGGGGCCGTCGGCCTGGCTGGGACGATGGCCGACCACCATCAGCACCTTTGTGCCGGTGGGATCGAACTTGGTCACCACATTGGTGCCCTCGTCTACCGTCCAGATATTGTCATGGCGGTCCACCCGCACCGAATGGGCGAATTGGAAGCCATAGAAGCCTTTGCCGATTTCCCTGATGAACTTGCCGTCGGGGCCGAACTCCCACAGCCGGGTGTGCGTTCCGCGGAAGAAGCCGAAGACATGGCCCTTGGAATTGGTGGCCACGCCCTGCAGCTCACCCATGGTGTCGCCCGGAGGCGCCTGGAATAAATTCGGCACTGCTTCATACGGCAGATCGGGTGTCGTGGCCGCGGCTGTGGCGGCCGACTGCGGAAATGCCGCCGTGGTGCTCAGCAACAGGGATAAAGCGGCCATGGCCGCCAGATGCATCTTCACGAGAACCTCCCCAGCTCACCCGCGCCGTTTGGCGCCGGGCGGGGAGTTTATACGCGCAAACGCCAAGGGCAAGCCGCCCTTGGCGCTTCGCATGCCTACGCTGCGGTGCAGCTAATCGGTCGTCGGTACCGGCTTTTGTGCCTGTGCCGTTTTGGTCTTGGCTTTGGCCTTCTTCTCGGCGGCGGTCATTTTATCCGGCGCTTTATGCGAAGCGTTGGCCGCGACGGTGGGACCAGCCACCGCGGCGACGCTCTTGTCATTGGCGTTGCCCTGGGAAGACGTCACCGTCCTGGCGCTGGCCGCGACGGTCGCGAGCGCAAAGGCAGCGACCACAATGAATACGGCAATGGGTTTCATGGCCATTCTCCTGTCCTTCGGAAGGAAACAGGCAAGAACAGCGTCCAGTTCCGGCATCCGCGAGGGAACCGACCCTACTTTTTCAGCATGGGTTTGCCCTCATGGGCCACAAGAAGGTCATGCATGTCGTTGGCATGCTCTTCCTCGACCCTGAGGATATCCTCGATCATGTTGCGCGTGCCCGGATCGTTGTTGCCGAAATAGCGGACCAGCTCGCGGTAATGGTCCACCGCGATGCGCTCGGCGACCAGGTTTTCCTTGATCATATCGACCAGGTTGCCGCCTTGGGAATATTGCGAAGCCGAGCGCGTCAGAATTCCCTCGGGATTGAAGTTGGGATCGCCGCCAAGCTGGTTGATGCGTTCGGCCACCAGATGGACATGCTCCATCTCCTCATTGGCATGCTCCTGAAATTCCGCGCGGACGCCCTCGCTGGAGATGCCGGTGGCGGCCACCGCATTCTGGGTGTAGCGCAGCACACAGACGATCTCGGTGGCCAGCACGGACTGCAGGATCTCGACGGTCTTCTTCACATCGCCGCCATAGGTGCTGCCGATGGCGCCTTCATTGAGGTTGGCCCTGGCCCGCTCGCGCAAGGTCTTGATGTCGGAGAGGAAGGGCTGGGTATCGTTGCTCATGAAAACACTCCTTCTGAAATCAATAACGACGGGCCATGCTGAAACCGAGCTTGTCTTCCTCCCAGCCCGCGGAAATGGCGGAGGCCACCGCCAGCACGACGCCGAACAGCAGCGCGCAGGCCATCCAGAGCCCGGCATAGCCGGCGGCCTTGCGGGCCGCATTCAGTTCATCGCGCATGCGCGCTTCCACAAAATCCACCCGCGCGCCCGCCGCCTCATAAGAGCCGCCCGCATCCATGGCGGTGAGGCGGATCAGATCCTCCCGGTTGGAATTGTGCACGGCATTGCCGGGATGAAGATCGGCGACCAGAACGCGGGCGGCTTCCAGCTTGTCCTGGGCAAGCTCCTCGCCGCGCGCCGGTGTATGCGGGCCCATGGGCTGCAGCAGCATATCGGCCCAATAGCTGGCAATGCTGCTTTCACTGCGCGGGCTGTCGCCATGCAGGCGTGGGCCGCCGCCTGCCGCCACCAGCGCCAGGAGCGCGAGCCCCGCGGCCACCGTGATGGCCCACATCACCAAACCATGCAGGCCGGCGCGCCATTCTTCTTCTCGCCTGCTTTCCAGCGCCGGACCGATCAGCCGGCCCGTGACATGACCGCCGGCGACAAAGCCGAAAGCCTGGGCGGCGAGAAAATAGATGGCGCCGAGGGTGAAGAAGCCGCCCCCTGGCTGATGCGGCATGAGAGTCAGGCCGAAGCCGGCCCCCAGCATGGTCAGGAAGAAAGCTGTCGCAACCGCCACAGCGGCGCCGCCGATCACCGCGCTCCAGTTGAAGCGTCCTGGATCGCGCACGACGGTGGCCGTGCCGGAGCTGTCGGAAAGAATGGTCGTCATGATGCGCCCCCCTTTTCGCGGGTTAGCGCAATAACGGAGCTGGGACCCGATCGTTCCGGCCCACGGAACGGCCAAAGCCCGGCTGCGTTCTCGCAACAGATCTAAACTCAACCCTCAACGGGCGAAGCGATGCGATCCGGCTGTCTGTGGCTACTCGGCGTTCCGCTGCCGATCATCCTCCTGCTCTGGCTGATCACCGGCCATGCATAGGGCCGTAGTCAGGTCGAGATAGGCGTTTCGGGGACCGAACATCCGCCGTCTATCGAGGCTGGTGTAGGCACCAGATCGTCATCGTCCGGCACGGTCTCCATGCTGTCGACACAGAGCGATGGACTGCTGCCTGTCGCCTGGTCGGAGTCCGGGTCGGTCTGGCTTACGCTGGTTGCGCTTGTGTCCGGCGGGTTCATGCTGGCGGCCTGCGCAGGGAGCACAGCCAGCAGTCCGCACGCCATCATTCCCAAGAAAAACTGCTTCATCACAGCCCACCTTTATGGGCCTTTCCTGTCCGCCCCCGGACATCGGCGAAAAGGCCTGATCGAAGCATGACAGGATTTTTGCGCTGCAATATTAGTTTCATGTTAGCGGGACGCGGCAAAAGCGCCCGTGGAACGTCAAGTTCCTGATCTGCTAAGGAAGTTACCGGTACCCAGGGGAACCTCCGCGATGAGAAAACTAGTCCTCGCCGCCCTGTTGCTGCTAGCCGGCAACGTCGCAGCCACGGCCCAGCCAGGCACCTCTTTTCTGACCACCAAGCTGGACGATCCCCGAGCGATCCCGCTGACTGGCGCGATCGGTGATGGCCGCGCCGATGACAGTGCCGCCATCCAGGCCGCGATCGACAAGGCAGCCTCCGACCGCGAGGAAGGCATCGTCTTCATTCCGCGGGGCCGCTACCGCATCACCCGCACCATCTATGTCTGGCCGGCGGTGCGCGTGATCGGCTGGGGTGCCAAGCGTCCGGTCTTTGTCCTGGGCGACAACACGCCGGGCTATTCCAGCGGCGTCGCCGCCATGGTGATCTTCGCCGGCTTCCGTCCCGGTGCCGGCACCAGCTCGCGCCCCGAGCGCCCCGGCTTCCGCGTGCCCTTTCCGCCGCCGGACAGCGTGCCGCCCAATCCCAACATCGCCGACGCCAATCCCGGCACGTTCTATTCGGCGATGAGCAATATCGATTTCGAGATCGGCAAGGGCAATGAAGGCGCCATCGCCATCCGCTTCCATGGCGCGCAGCACGATTATCTGAGCCATATGGATTTCCATATCGGCTCGGGCCTGGCGGGCCTGCACCAAGTGGCCAATGAAGCCGAAGACCTGCGCTTTTTCGGTGGCCGTTACGGCATCCTGGCAGAGAAGCCCTCGCCCGCCTGGCAGTTCACCCTGATCGACAGCGTGTTCGACGGCCAGCGCGACGCGGCCATCCGCGAGCATGAAGCCTCGCTGACCCTGGTGCACGACACCTTCCGCAACGTGCCGGTCGCGATCGATATCGACCCGGAATACTCCGACTGGCTGTGGGCCAAGAATACGCGCTTCGAGAATGTCAGCCGCGCCGCGGTGGTCATCAGTGCCGAGAACAATGTCTATACCCAGATCGGCTTTGAAAACGCGGTGGCGGCGAAGACGCCGGTATTCGCCCGCTTCCGCGAAAGCGGCAAGACCCTGGGTTCCAATGGCATCTATGAGGTGAAGGCTTTCAATCACGGCCTGATGCTGAAAGCGCCGGGCGAAATGGGTGAGATCGGCACACGCTGGGACGCCGCGCCGCTCAAAGCCCTGCCGGCGCCACTGCCACCGGCGATCCGGCCGCTGCCGCCGTCCAGCCAGTGGGTGAATATCCGAGAGTTGGGCGTGAAGGGCGACAACAAGACCGACGACACCGCCGCCATCCGGCACGCCATCGACACCGCGCGCGTGCTCTATATCCCCAGCGGCCGCTACATCGTGCATGACACCATCCGGCTGAAGCCGGACACGGTGCTGATCGGGCTGCATCCTTCCATCACCCAGTTCGACCTGCCCGACAACACGCCCGGCTTTGGCGGCGTCGGCGCCCCCAAGGCGCTTCTTGAGACGCCCAGGGGCGGCGACAATATCGTCTCCGGCATAGGGCTCTTCACCGGCGGCATTAATCCGCGCGCGGTCGAGGCCTTGTGGCAAGCGGGCGCGAACTCGCTGATGGACGACGTGCGCTTCCTGGGCGGCCACGGCACCAACAATCCCGACGGCTCGCGCTGGGATCCCTACAACGACACCCATAGCGCCGACCCGAACATCCACAAGCGCTGGGACGGACAATATCCCTCGCTCTGGATCGCCAATGGCGGCGGCGGCACTTTCACCAATCTGTGGACGGTGGATACCTATGCCCAGGCCGGCGTCACGGTCTCGGACACCAAAACGCCGGGCCATCTCTATGAGATTTCCAGCGAGCATCATGTGCGCACCGAATTCCAGTTCCGGCGCGCCGAGAATTGGGAGGTCTATGCGCCCCAGACCGAAGAGGAAGCCGGCGAAAGC
>Ga0310811_10006527_pt1 | contig 14918 bp, 8 predicted proteins | sample YCmetagenome_FD_207642 | JGI IMG/M metagenome (GOLD analysis project Ga0310811, IMG submission 207642) | Soil microbial communities from experimental microcosm in Duke University, North Carolina, United States - YC | ecosystem: Engineered > Artificial ecosystem > Soil microcosm > Unclassified ...
CAGCTCAAGCCCGCCATCACCGATCAGACAGCAGCTGTTCAGCCCGCGACTGCCGGCCCGCCTCAGGTGGCGCCGGTGCAGACGACCAAGCCGGCGGCGCCACCGGACTCGCGCCCCGTCGTGGTGATCGATCCCGGCCATGGCGGCGTCGACAATGGCACGCGCTCGGGCGAGGAGATGGAGAAGAACCTGGTGCTCGCCTTTGGCCTCGCGCTGCGCGACCGGCTGGAGAAGAACGGCAAGTACCGGGTCGTCATGACCCGCACCGACGACACCTTCATTCCGCTCGATGACCGCGTGAAGATCGGCCGTAGCGAGCGGGCGGCGCTGTTTGTCTCGATCCATGCCGACTACCTGCCGCATGGCGAGGGCGACGCCGAGGGCGCGACCATCTACACGGTCTCGGACAAGGCGACCGACGCCGTGGCCGCCCGGCTCGCCGAGTCGGAAAACCGCGCGGATGCCATCGGCGGAGTCAACCTGACCCAGGAGCCGACCGAGGTGGCGGACATCCTGATCGACCTCGCCCAACGCGAAACCCGCACTTTTTCAAACCGCTTCGCCCATCTCTTGATGGGCGAGATGAAGACCACGACGAGGATGCACAAGCATCCCTTGAAATCGGCCGGTTTCCGGGTTCTGAAGGCCCCCGACGTGCCCTCGGTGCTGGTCGAGCTGGGCTACGTCTCCAACAAAGGCGATCTTGCGCATCTGGTGTCTGATAGCTGGCGTACCAAGACGGTCGGCTCGATGGCCCAGGCAATCGATACATTTCTGGCCAAACGACTTGCGACAGCGGGGCCGGCCAACTGAAAGGGGAACAGGCGAGCCCTAGTTTGGCCACAGCGGCGGCTTTATAAAATTCCTGTAAGGTGTTCGTAATCGATGAATTTCCGCCGTGACAAAAGTATGATGCGCGGGAACCGCATCAAGCGCGGTCAGCACGGGTAAGAACGCGCCACGTTGGTTTTTGGCGCCCTTAGGTTTGAACGGAACAAAGCGGATCGATAATGCGCTTGCTGGTGCGGTTTTTGGGCTTCCTGTTTGCGGCCGGGACCGTCGTGTTCCTGGTCGGGGTCGCCGGTGTGGCAGGTGCGATCTGGCATTTCTCCAAGGATCTGCCGGACTACTCCCAACTCCAGGACTACGAGCCGCCGGTGATGACGCGCGTCCACGCCGCGGATGGATCGCTGCTTGCTGAATACGCCAAGGAGAGGCGCCTCTATCTGCCGATCCAGGCGGTGCCGAAACTCGTCATCAACGCGTTCCTCGCGGCCGAAGACAAGAATTTCTACGAGCACGGTGGCGTCGACTATTCCGGCATGGCGCGCGCTGGACTTCTCTATATCCAGAATTACGGCTCCAACCGCCGCCCGCAGGGTGCCTCGACCATCACCCAGCAGGTCGCGAAGAACTTCCTGCTCAATAACGAGGTGTCCTTCTCCCGCAAGATCAAGGAAGCGCTGCTGGCGATGCGCATCGAGCGCGCTTATTCCAAGGACAAGATCCTCGAGCTCTACCTCAACGAAATCTATCTCGGCCTCGGCGCCTACGGCATCGCCGCCGCCTCGCTGGTCTATTTCGACAAATCGGTGAACGAGCTTACCATCGCGGAGGCCTCCTATCTTGCCTCGCTGCCGAAGGCGCCCGCGGCGTTGCACCCGATCAAGAATCACGACCGCGCGGTCGAGCGCCGCAACTATGTGATCGATCGCTTGCAGGAGAACGGCTGGATCAAGGCTTCCGACGCCGAGAAGGCGCGCAAGGAGCCGCTGGTCGTCGCCAACCGTGTCAACAGCACCCACACCTTCGCCGGCGAATATTTTGCCGAGGAAGTCCGCCGCGACATCTTCGAGCGCTATGGCGAGAAGAAACTCTACGAGGGTGGTCTGTCGGTGCGCACCACGCTGGATCCGAAGATCCAGGTGGAGGCAAGGAAGACCATGGTGGCCGGCCTGGTCAAATATGACGAAGTGCAGGGTTATCGCGGCGCGATCCAGAAGCTGGATATTTCCGGTGACTGGGGCATCAAGCTCGCCGAGGTCAAATCGCTCTCGGACATCTCGCCATGGCAAATGGCGGTGGTGCTGGAAACCTCTGAACAATCCGCCCGCGTCGGCTTCCAGCCGGGACGCAACCTCGGCGGCGCGGTCAGCAAGGAACGCAAGACCGGCCTCGTCTCGCTCGACGGCGTGAAATGGGCCAAGGCGGCCTCGGGGTCCTTGAAAGGCAAGACGCCGACGGCCGTATCGCAGGTGCTGCAGCCCGGCGACGTGATCTATGTCGATCCCTTGTTCAAGGACGGCAATCCGGTCGACGGCCAATACCGCCTCGAGCAGATACCGGAAGTCTCCGGTGCCCTGGTCGCGATGGACCCTCACACCGGCCGTGTGCTGGCGATGGTCGGCGGCTTCTCTTTCGACCAGAGCCAGTTCAATCGCGCCACCCAGGCCTATCGGCAGCCCGGCTCCTCGTTCAAGCCGATCGTCTATTCTTCTGCGCTCGACAACGGCTATACGCCATCGACCCAGGTGGTCGACGCGCCGATCGAAATCGATCAGGGGCAGGGCGGTGGTGTCTGGCGGCCTGACAACTTCTCCAACGGAAAATATCAGGGGCCGACGACGTTGCGCAACGCGCTACGGCTATCGCTGAACACCGTGACGGTGCGGCTCGCGCAGGATATCGGGATGCCGCTGATTTCCGAATATGCGCGGCGCTTCGGAGTCTACGACGAGCTGCCCAACTATCTTTCGTACGCTCTCGGCGCCGGTGAGACGACTGCGCTGCGCATGGTCACGGCCTATTCAATGCTCGCCAATGGCGGACGCCGGGTGAAGCCGACCTTGATCGACCGCATTCAGGACCGCTACGGGCACACCATCTTCAGGCACGATGCCCGCGAATGCCGCGGCTGCGACGCCCCCGAAGGCTGGCATAACCAGCCCGAGCCGCAGCTCATCGATCGCCGCGAACAGGTGCTCGACGCCATGACCGCCTATCAGATCACCTCGATGCTGGAAGGCGTGGTGCAGGCGGGTACGGCAACCGTCGTCAGGGAAGTCGGCAAGCCGATCGCCGGCAAGACCGGTACCACCAACGAAGCCAAGGATGCCTGGTTCGTGGGCTTCTCGCCGGACGTCGCAGTTGCCATCTATATGGGCTATGACAAGCCGCGGCCGCTCGGCCGAGGCAATGCCGCGACCGGTGGCCATCTCGCGGCCCCCATCGCTCGCGACTTCTTCAAGCTTGCGCTCGCCGACAAGCCGCCGACGCCGTTCAAGATTCCCGCGGGCATCAAGCTGATCCGCGTGGTTGCCAAGACCGGCCTGCGCGCAGGCCCGGGTGAGACCGCCGGCACCATTCTCGAAGCCTTCAAGCCGGGCACGGCGCCGCCGGAGAACAGCTACATCGCGGATGCGGACAGCAATCGGACGCTGATCCCGCAGGGCGCTTCGCCGGACGCCGGCAGCATCATGCGACCGGGAACCGGCGGGCTTTATTAGCATCATGCGGCTTGCTTCAAATGCCGGTGTTGGACCACCGGCGTCATGCATCGGCCATATCTGGTCGGATATGACGAGCAACCGGCTCTGACGGGACCAGGCCACCTCATCGATCAGGTAAGATTTATGCGACTGCTTGTGCGTTTCCTCGGCTTCCTGTTCACGGCCGGAACCGTGATATTCCTCGTCGGCGTCGCCGCGGTAGCTGGCGTGATCTGGCATGTCTCCAAGGACTTGCCGGACTATTCCCAGCTCAAGAATTACGAACCGCCGGTGATGACGCGCATCCACGCCGCCGATGGCTCGCTGCTTGCCGAATATGCCAGGGAGCGACGGCTCTATTTGCCGATCCAGGCGGTGCCCAAGCTCGTCATCAACGCGTTCCTCGCGGCCGAAGACAAGAATTTCTACGAGCACGGCGGCGTCGACTATTCCGGCATGGCCCGCGCCGCGCTGTTCTATCTGCAGCATTACGGTTCGAACCGCCGTCCGCAGGGCGCCTCGACGATCACCCAGCAGGTGGCCAAGAACTTCCTGCTCAACAACGAGGTGTCGATCACCCGCAAGGTCAAGGAGGCGCTGCTCGCGATGCGCATCGAGCGCGCCTACTCCAAGGACAAGATCCTCGAGCTCTATCTCAACGAAATCTATCTCGGCTTCGGCGCCTACGGTGTTGCAGCGGCCTCGCTGGTCTATTTCGACAAGTCGGTGAACGAGCTTACCGTCGCCGAGGCGGCCTATCTGGCGGCCTTGCCGAAGGCGCCCGCAGCGCTGAACCCGATGCGCAATCATGACCGCGCGGTCGAGCGCCGCAACTACGTGATCGACCGCCTGGAGGAGAACGGCTGGATCAGCGCCGCTGACGCGGATACCGCGCGCAAATCGCCGCTGGTCGTTACCAATCATTCCAACAGTGCGAAGACCTTTGCCGGCGAATATTTCGCGGAGGAAGTCCGGCGCGACCTTTTCGAGCGCTATGGCGAGAAGAAGCTGTATGAAGGCGGCCTCTCCGTGCGTACCACGCTCGATCCGAAGATTCAGATGGAGGCGCGCAGGACGATGGTTGCGGGCCTCGTCAACTACGACGAGGCGCAGGGCTATCGCGGTCCGATCAGCAAACTCGACATTTCCGGCGACTGGGGCGTGAAGCTCGCGGACGTCAAGTCGTTGTCAGACGTTTCGCCCTGGCGGATGGCCGTGGTGCTGGAGACCAGCGACCAGTCGGCGCGCATCGGCTTCCAGCCGGGGCGCGATCTCGGCGGCTCCGTCAGCAAGCAGCGCGAGATCGGCATCATCACACTTGACGGTGTTCGCTGGGCCAAGAGTGCATCGACAAAAGGCAAGGCACCCACGGGCGTGTCGCAGGTATTGTCGCCGGGCGATGTGATCTACGCCGACCCGCTGTACAAGGACGGCAAACCCGTGGAAGGCCAGTACCGGCTGCGCCAGGTCCCCGAAATATCCGGCGCGATGGTGGCGATGGATCCTCACACCGGACGCGTGCTCGCGATGGTCGGCGGCTTCTCCTTCGACCAGAGCCAGTTCAATCGGGCGACGCAGGCCTATCGGCAGCCCGGCTCGACCATCAAACCGATCGTCTATTCCGCCGCGCTCGACAACGGCTACCTGCCTTCGACGTTGCTGATGGACGCCCCGATCGAGATCGATCAGGGGCAGGGGGGCGGCGTCTGGCGGCCGGACAACTTTTCGGTGGGTCACTATAAAGGTCCCACCACCTTGCGTGACGCGCTCAGATGGTCGCTGAACACGGTCACGGTACGCCTGGCGCAAGACATCGGCATGCCCCTGATCTCCGAATATGCCAAGCGCTTCGGGGTCTACGACGAGCTGCCGAACTACCTGGCCTACGCACTCGGCGCGGGCGAAACGACTGTCATGCGCATGGTCACCGCCTATTCGATGATCGACAATGGCGGACGTCGGGTGAAGCCGACCTTGATCGATCGCATCCAGGATCGTTACGGGCACACCATCTTCAAGCACGACACCCGCGAATGCCGCGGCTGCGACGCGCCGGAGGGCTGGCATAACCAGCCCGAGCCTCAGATCATCGACCACCGCGAGCAGGTGCTGGACCCGCTGACCGACTATCAGATCATCTCGATGATGGAGGGGGTTGTGCAAGGCGGCACGGCTACGGTCATGCGCGATGTCGGCAAGCCGCTCGCCGGCAAAACCGGCACCAGCAACGAAGCCAAGGATCTCTGGTTCGTAGGCTTCTCGCCGGATCTCGTCGTGGGCCTCTATGTTGGCTACGACAAGCCCCGCAGCCTTGGCAGAACCGCGCAAGCCGGCCACACCGCCGCGCCGATCGCCCGCGACTTCATGAAGCTTGCGCTTGCCGACAAGCCGCCGACGCCGTTCAAGATTCCCGCCGGAATCAAGCTGATCCGTATCGTCGAGAAGACTGGCATGCGTGCAGGCCCGGGCGAGACCGCGGGCACGATCCTCGAGGCGTACAAGCCCGGCACCGGGCCATTGGATAATTACGCAGTCGCCGCTTCCGCCGATCCCGACGATCCCCGCACTTTCGTGCCCCAGGGAACTACGCCCGACGCTGGTTACATCATGCGGCCGGGGACAGGGGGGCTGTACTAGAGCGCGCTATCGCGCTCTAGATTCTTGTTTGCGCATGATCTTTTCGGAAAACCGCGTCACACTTTGCGCTAACGCGGCCCTCCGGGTCCGGATCATGCGCTAGCGATTGCACTTTGCCTGCCGCGCCGCTACATCCCACCTTCTGTAACACTGGGCCGGCCCAAAACAGGTCGGCATGAACCGGAAAGACCATGCACATCGAGATCGAGCGGGTGGTTGAAGAGATCAAGCAGTCTGTCGGGCTGCTGAGGAGGCATCTTTGACGTCGAACAATCGACGGCAAGGCTGGCTGAGCTGAACAAGCTCGCCGAAGATCCCAATCTCTGGAACGATCCCCAGAAAGCACAGAAGCTGATGCAGGAGCGCACCTCGCTGGAGGATGCGCTCACGGGCATTGCCAAGGTCGAGCGCGAGCTCGAGGACAATATCGGCATGATCGAGCTCGGCGAGGCCGAGAACGATACGGCTGTCGTCACCGAGGCCGAGAACGCGCTCAAGGCCCTGAAAAAGGAGGTCGCGCGGCGCGAGCTGGAAGCGCTGCTGTCGGGCGAGGCCGACAGGCTGGATTCCTATCTCGAAGTGCATGCCGGCGCCGGCGGCACCGAGAGCCAGGATTGGGCGCAGATGCTGCTGCGCATGTACACGCGCTGGGCCGAGAAGCACGGCTTCAAGATCGAATATCTCGAGGAATCGCAGGGTGAAGAGGCCGGCATCAAGTCGGCGACGATCCAGATCTCCGGCCATAACGCCTATGGCTGGCTGAAGACCGAAGCCGGCGTGCATCGCCTGGTGCGCATCTCGCCGTTCGATTCCAACGCGCGGCGGCACACCTCGTTTTCGTCGGTGCAGATTTTTCCCGTCATCGACGACTCGATCAAGATCGACATCAAGGAAAGCGACGTGCGTACCGATACGATGCGCTCGGGCGGTGCGGGCGGCCAGCACGTCAACAAAACCGAATCGGCGGTGCGCCTGACCCACATTCCGACCGGGATCGCAGTGGTCTGCCAGGCCGGACGCTCCCAGCACAAGAACCGCGCGCAGGCCTGGGACATGTTGCGCGCGCGCCTCTATGAGGTGGAGCTGAAGAAGCGCGAGGAAAAGGCCGCGGCGGATCAGGCCGCCAAGACCGATATCGGTTGGGGCCACCAGATCCGCTCTTATGTGCTGCAGCCCTATCAGATGGTGAAAGACCTGCGCACGGGCGTGCAGAGGTCCGACACATCGGGTGTGCTCGACGGCGATCTCGACGAGTTCATGGCCGCCACATTGGCGCAGCGCGCGTTCGCGACCGACACCGGCGCGATCGAAGACGTGGACTAGCGATGACGCGCGTCGCCTTCATCGGGCTCGGACGGATGGGCCACGGCATGGCCGGCCGCTATCTCGATGCCGGTTTTACCGTCGCGGTGTGGAATCGCAGCAGGGCCAAAGCGGAGGATTTGATCGCGCGCGGCGCGCACTGGGCGACCTCGCCGGAAGACGCCGCCATCGATGCGGATGCGGTCGTTACCATGGTGGCCGATGACGAGGCCTCGCGCGCCGTCTGGCTCGGCAAGGATGGTGCCGCGGCCAACATGAAGGCCGGCACGCTCGCGATCGAATGCTCCACCGTCTCCCACGCCCATGCCCTGGAAATGGCGCGCGAGCTGACCGGGCGAGGTCTGATCTATATCGACTGTCCCGTGACCGGCCTTCCGTCGGCAGCAGCCGAGGGCAAGCTGACGCTGCTGGTCGGGGCCGATGCGGCCGATCTCGAGAAGGCAGAGCCCTTCCTCAAGCCGCTCGGCTCGACCATCCGCCATTTCGGCAGCGTAGGCACCGGCACGGTGTTCAAGCTGATCAATAATCTGATGGGCGCGGTGCAGATTGCGAGCCTTGCCGAAGGCCTTGCGATCGCGGAGCAGGCCGGCCTCGACATGAAATTGGTGGCAGAGGCGCTTTCGACCGGCGCGGTGGCAAGCCCACAGGTGATCCGCCATTCGCCGCGGATGGCCGCCCGTGACTTTTCCAGCGCCTCCTTCACCGCGGCGCTGCGCCACAAGGATGCGGCCTACGCCGTTGCATTGGCTGAGACGCTGCTGCCTGGCGTTCCCGTCAGCCGCGCCGCGGTCGAAGCCTACGAGCAGGCCAAGGCCTATGCGCCCGATGACGACGAGGGCCGCCTGATCGAGATCGTGTCGCAGCCCAAACAAGGCTTAGATAGACTGCCGCATTCCCGTAAAATGCGATGGCTAAGCTCGCGTTCTGCTACTATGACAGCGCCACCAGAGGGCAGCGAACATGGCACCGAAAATCTTCATCGACGGCGAAGTTGGAACGACCGGTCTGCAGATCCGCCAGCGCCTGCTTGGCCGCAGCGATATCGAGCTGATCTCGATCGATCCGGCGAAGCGGAAGGAAACCTCCGCCCGCAAGGACATCATCAACCGCGCCGACGTCGTCATCCTCTGCCTGCCCGATGACGCTGCCCGCGAGGCGGTCGGCATGGTCGAGAACGACAGGGTGCGCCTGATCGATGCCTCCACCGCGTACCGGACCGCGGCAGGCTGGGCCTATGGTTTTCCCGAGCTGACACGAAACCAGCGCCACGTGATCAAGGCGGCGCGCTACGTCTCCAATCCCGGCTGCTACCCGACCGGCTTTATTTCACTGGTGCGGCCGCTGACCGATGCCGGCATTTTGCCGAAGAGCTGGCCGCTTTCGGTCAATGCCGTCTCCGGCTATTCTGGCGGCGGGCGGAAGATGATCGAGGAGTTCGAGGATCAGGGCTCGCCGAATTTCACGCAAGCGCCGTATCGCATCTACGCCCTTTCGCTCGCGCACAAGCATGTGCCGGAAATGAAGATGCATGGTGGATTGGAACATCCGCCGATCTTCGAGCCGTCGGTCGGCCGCTATGCGCAGGGTATGATCGTCGAAGTGCCGCTGCCGCTCTACGCGCTGCCGTCGGTGCCGAAGCTCAGGCATCTGCACGCGGTGCTCACTGCGGCCTATGCGGGCGAGCGCTTCGTCGAAGTGGCGGGCCTCGAAGAGGCGGCCTCGATCACGACGCTGGCGCCGGAGAGCCTGAACGGCACCAATTCGATGAAGCTCTATGTGTTTGGCTCCGACAAGCTGCAGCAGGCGCGTCTTGTGGCCGTGCTCGACAATCTCGGCAAGGGGGCGTCAGGCGCGGCCGTGCAAAACCTGAACCTGATGCTTGGGCTGGAGGAAACCGCCGGCCTCGTCGAGCGCTTCGATTGGTCGACGGCGCCGGGAAAGAGTCTGGATGCTGCGGCGAGCTGAAGCCGCGTCCTCATAAATCAGGTGATGCGGATCAGCTTGCGTCGCAGGCATGCGAGCGTTTGGGCCAGTTCGACGGCGCAAAGCGACAGCATGAAACCCACCATCGGCACGGCAGGAATTAGATATCGCAGCACGTCGAGAGTATGGGAGCCGGCGGCGGTCACGATCGAAGCCGCCCACATGACGATCACGACGCCTCCGCGAGTCACGAAGGCGGCACGCCGACGGCGCAGGGCGGCCATCGTCCAGGAGATGATGGCGATAACGAAGGCCGTGGACAATGCCCTCCATAGATAGCCGGAGATGCCCGGGAGATCGGACAGTGGGCCGATCCGGACTGGTCCGCCTTGCAGATCGATCGATTGAGCCGCCCGGCCATGCCGCGTCATGATGTCGGACACATGCGGCACGTCATCGGTCGACACCGGTATCACAGGCTCCAGTCCGTAGGGCGGCCATGCGACCGAGATGCCATAGGCCATCTGATGGATGAACTTGCCCGCGTAGGCCAACGGCCGGTCGCGCAGGGCGGCCAGGAAGATGCGCCGATAGGCTGCAGCAGCGTCGAGAGCATTCGTGCTATCGCCCGCGATGTCCAGATCCAGTGTGGTGTCGAAGAGACACGTGTCGCTGAAGAACCCGAGCACGGGCCAGCGCGTAGGCTCCGTGGCGAAGTCGGCGGCGAGCCGCGCCATTGTGGCCTCAGTGCGATCGCCAGCCACTGACGCGATCTCGCGTCGCGCTGCATCGCTTGCAAGCACGATGTTCAGGTGGTTGCAGAACAGTGTTTTGGGGACGAACACGACCGAGGCCTGGTCGGAGCCGGAAACAGCGAACCGCGAACCGACGCCGAGGAGCGCCAGCGCCGCCGCGACGGACGCTGCAATCACGGCAAGGCGCACGGGGGTGTCTGGCCGCGCGAGGCTGACGCCCACGAGGACGGTGGCGATTGGGACCAGGATGCCCTGCGATCTCAAGCACGCCGCGAGCGCGGCACAAAGGATGGATGCTGCGACCGCGCAGCACCGCGCCGTTTTGCCGACCCAGGTGGCAACGAGCAATGCGGCCATTGCCAGATTGAGGAACACTGCAAAGAGAAGCTCCGCGGTGAGCACGTTCCTGAACAGTAGCAGGCCTGGATACGTCGCCACGAGGATGATTGGCACCAGCCCAATGGCGTTGTGCGTCGCCCGTTGCGCGGTTGCGGCAAGCGCCAGTATCAGGACAGCCCACGCCGCCTGTTGCAGGCGCACCACCGTCGCGAGATCGCCTCCGGACGCGAACGTCAGGGCCAGGAACATCGGGTAACCCGGATCGCGCCCGCCTACGACGGTTGGCCTTCCGGCGTCGAGAGTGAGAAACGCAGATTCCACGAAGGCGGGCGTGTCGCCCCAGACGACCGGGACGGGCGGCTGGAACGATATGACGATCGCGGCCAGCAGTGCGGCCCACGCCAGCACGGACCACGGCGATCCGACGCTGCGCTGCAAGGCGGCCCAGCTCGTTCTATGCGCTGGAGCATCGCGGTCGGACCGCACGATCGCCCGTCCACACAGGATGAAGTCGAAAGCGGCCTAAGCTACACCGAAACGGATTTAGCGGACAGTTCGGCTTCGTCCTCGAAACCAGGCACAGCGTGAGCGGCGGCGCGGGTCCGCGCCCTAGTGCCGCCGATTTGAGGTCCCTGCACTGCAAGCCGAGAAATGGACCAGGGACTTCAAATCGAAAAGCGGCACTAGAATCATAAGTTTGCTAGTGCCCACGGCTTTCCGAAGTTCGTATAAGTGGTTGCTGCAATGGTGTACGAACTTCGGAAAGTGGGCACTAGTCTAGCGCGCCGCCTTCCATTCGGAAAGCCAGCCTGTGAAACGGCCGCTGTCGCGTTCGCCGCCGTGCCAGGCGGCGAACACGGCGCCGTCATCAGCGACCAGCAGCACCACGTCGAGCCCCTTGGAGCGGCGCAGCGTATCGATCGCCTGTTGCGGCGTTTGCGCGATCGGACCTGCGACATTGAACGAGGTGTTGACCGACATCTCGACGCCGATGCGCCGACCCATTGCCTTCAGATAGGCGTAGGTGAGGGGATCGTCGGTCTCGCGCACGATCTGGATGCGGCCGGTGCCGTCGGCGTGAATGACCGCGGGAATTTTCTCTTTCGCATGCGGCTTCGAGCGCGCCGTCAGCACCATGTAATTGTAGGCGTTGTAATCGCCGTCGGAGGCGCCGTCGAGCAGCTCGAAATATTGCCGGGCCGCTTCCAGCGTCGCCATCGGCGCCAGCGGGCGGATCGCCTCGCGATATTTGACGCGCTCGTTGAGGCGCTCGCGCGCGTCGGCATCGCAGGGATTGGCGAGGATCGAGCGGTGGCCGAGCGCGCGCGGGCCGGTTTCGGCCGCACCCTGGTAGATCGCGATCACGCCGCTTTGCGCGACCATGAAGGCCATCAGGTCGCCGATGTCATCGCGGCCGGCCGCAGTGGAGATATCGCCGATGCGTTGCGAGGCGATATCGTCGGCCGCAAGTGCGGCTTCGATCTCGCTGCCAGCCGGCGGCAAGCCGCAATAGAATGCGTGCGTCATGGGCGCGCCGCGCGGGCTGCCGGCGAGATGCGCGAACAGCCAGGCGGCGCCGATGGTGACGCCGGGGTCGCCCGGCACCGGAGGCACCCACAGATGCAGACGCGCCTTGCGCCCCTGGTTTTCGACGAACCACGCCTCATCGAAATGCTCCAACAGGCGCATGTTGCCGACGGCGTTGAGCGCCACGCCGCCGGTCAGCACCAGCCGGTTGGTGCCGGTGATGCGCAGCAGATGATCCACGACATGGATCATGGCGTCTTCGAACACGAGCTGGGTCGCGGCGGCCTTGTCGAGCCGGTCCTGCGTATCGGGCCGGTGCTTGATGTCCTCGACGCGGAGCATGGCATCCGGATTCCAGAGCTGCTCGGGCTGCAGCGGCTCGCCGAGAATGTCGATCAGTGGCGCCTTGTAAGGATGCCGCGCCGGGTCGGCGTACCAATTCGCCATCGCGCGGTTGAGCCGGATCTCGCCGCCGGCCGCGAGCTCAAGCACTTCCTTCAGCCGCCCATAATAGCGATTGCCGGCGCGGTCCATGTCGCCCCAGGCGGCCGCGCCCATGTAGCGTCCCTCGCTCGACAGCCAGGTCCAGCCGCCCTGGCTCGAGGAGATCACACTGTAGAACATCCCGAGTGAATCGAAGATGCTGTTGTTGCAGTAGAGCTGCCGCATGGCGCCGTTGTCGACGACATAAAGCGAGATCGAGCCGGTATCGCCGGTGCCATCGAGCACGGCGATCGCGGTTCGCTCTGCGTCATCGGCAAAGGGCGAGGCCGCGTAGGAGAACCAGGCGTGGTTGTCGTGATGCGGCAGGCAGATCAGCGGCACGCGCGCGGAAAGGCCGAGCTGGCGCGCGAGGATTTTCGGCGTGCGCGTCATCTGGTCGAGCCGCCTGCGATCGAACGCGGTGGCGTCCGGGAGGCGCGCGAGCCGCAGGCTCTGCGGCGCTTCCTCCAGCATGGCGCGGAACAGCGTGCCGGCGAGCGCCGGATAGTCCCAGGACGTCAACCAGGCGTGGATGTCGCCGACATTGCGTCCCATGCCGCGCAGCGTGGCAAGCATCGCGTCGACCGACTTCGCCGGATATTCCGTGGTGTGCTTGTTGCCGGAAAAGCGCTCTTCCTCGTTGTTGAGGATCAGGCGAGGGCCGTGCGCCTCGGTGACCTCGATGAGCGCCACGCCCGAATTATGCGTTCCGGGCAGCCCGATGCCGGCGAGATAGATCGTCTCGCCGCGTTTCAGCTTCTCACGTGCCGCTGCGATGCGGCCGTCCGCGAAGGCGGAGCCCAGCCGGTGAAACCCGGCGCGTCCCATCGTCCGGCTCGCAAGCCATTTCGCCAGGCGGAATCCGGCTTCGCCAAGTCTCCTGTGCCGCGCGCCGGTTCGCATCTGTGCCAAGCCGATATCCCTTTGGTCGTGCCTGCATCAATCATAATTAGCCGGCGGCAACAATGCCGTTTCGCGCCGCGGAATAATTGGACCAAGGCCGCGCTTGCCAGCGCGCGTGAGCCTTGCGAGACTTCCGGCAAAACAAAATCATAGAACGGGAGAGAACGATGCCGGCCGTTTCAAGGCGCCTGATTTCCTTCGCAATCCTCGCCACTGCCGCGATGTCAGCCGCAAGCGCAGCCGAGGCCCAGAAGAAATACGATCCCGGTGCGACGGATACCGAAATCAAGATCGGCAATATCATGCCCTATAGCGGGCCGGCGTCATCCTATGGCGTGATCGGCAAGACCGAGAAAGCCTTCATGGACATGATCAATGCCGAGGGCGGCGTCAACGGCCGCAAGATCAATTTCATCTCCTACGATGACGCCTACAGCCCGCCAAAGGCGATCGAGCAGGCGCGCAAGCTCGTCGAAAGCGACGAGGTGCTGTTCATCTTCCAGTCGCTCGGCACGCCGTCCAACTCGGCGATCATGAAATACATGAACGCGAAGAAGGTGCCGCAGCTCTTCGTAGCCTCCGGCGCCACCAAGTTCGGCGACCCCAAGAACTTTCCCTGGACCATGGGCTTTCAGCCCAATTACCAGAGCGAGGGGCGGATCTACGCCAAATACATTCTCGAACATTTTCCAGACAGCAAGATCGCGGTGTTCTGGCAGAACGACGATGCGGGCAAGGACCAGTTCAAGGGCTTGAAGGACGGGCTCGGCGACAAGGTCAACATGATCATTGCCGACAAGTCGTATGAGGTCAGCGATCCCTCGATCGATTCGCAGATCGTGGCACTGCATGATTCCGGCGCAGACATCTTCTTCTCCTGGGCGGCGCCGAAGGGCTCCGCGCAAGCCATCCGGAAAGTGGGCGAGCTCGGCTGGAAGCCGAAATTCTTCCTCGCCAATACCGCGACGACGATCGCTTCGGTGCTGAAGCCCGCGGGGCTCGAATATTCCAAGGGGATCATCTCGACCTCTTATGTCAAGGATCCGACCGATCCCATCTGGAAGGACGATCCCGGCGTGAAGAAGTGGCGGGAGTTCATGGTCAAATGGAATCCCGACGGCGACCAGGCCAACGCCAACAACGCCTACGCTTATGTGGAATCGCAGGCGCTGATCCAGGTGCTGAAACAGTGCGGCGACAATCTCACGCGCGAGAACGTGATGAAGCAGGCCGCGAACTTGAAGAACTTCACCTCCGACATGCTGCTGCCGGGCATCACCATCAATACCTCGCCCGATGACTATTTCCCGATCGAGCAGATGCAGCTGATGCGCTTCAATGGCGAATCATGGGAGCTGTTCGGCCCGATTATCAGCGGCGAGGTCGGCCACGGCGCGACCCACTAAAGGCCTTATCAGCCCGCGCTGAAGCGAACGCCGGCGCGCAGGAATTTCTGGGGATCGACGGCTTCGCCGTCGATCCGCGTTTCATAATGCAGATGTGGTCCGGTGGAGCGACCGGTCGAGCCGACTTCGCCGAT
>Ga0310811_10006528_pt1 | contig 14916 bp, 11 predicted proteins | sample YCmetagenome_FD_207642 | JGI IMG/M metagenome (GOLD analysis project Ga0310811, IMG submission 207642) | Soil microbial communities from experimental microcosm in Duke University, North Carolina, United States - YC | ecosystem: Engineered > Artificial ecosystem > Soil microcosm > Unclassified ...
CCGTCGCCGAGCGCCTGGAGCGGCGCGCATGAATGCGGCACGCGCGCGCTGGCCGCTTGCGGGAGTCGCGATCCTGCTTGGCGCCGGCGCCGCCATCGTCGGTAACCCTCGCCCCCGGCAGCGCGCCGCGATCGACGTCCGCACGCTCGCGGCGGAAGTGGCGCGCGAATCCGATCACGTCAGCGCGATCCAGCTCGCCGAATGGATCAAGGCCGCAAAACCGGGTCTCCAGGTACTCGATGTCCGAAGCGCCAGGGAGTACGAGACGTATCACATCCCGACGGCACGCTCGATGCCGCTCGAAACGCTGGTGACCACGACCTTCGATCCCGACGCCACCCTGGTCCTCTACTCCGAGGGCGGCGGCCACGCCGCGCAAGCCTGGGTGCTGCTGCGCGCGCTCGGCTATCGAAACGTATTTGCTTTGAAAGGCGGACTCGACGACTGGCTCGAGGACGTCATGCACCCCGTCCAGCAAACTGACGTGACGCGGTATTTCGGCGCGGTGTCTCGCAAACCGGGCGATGCCCCGCTTACCGTCGAGACCCTCCGGCGGCACGGATGCTGACCACGACGCTTCTCGCCGTCGATACGGACTTCTTCCGGGATCTCCGCCGTCGCGAATTCGCGCGGCTCGATCGCGCTGGCGTCGCGTATCTCGATTACACGGGCAGCGCGTTGCACGCGGACAGCCAGCGGCGCGCATACGACCGCCTCCTCGAAGACGGCGTGTTCGGTAATCCACATTCGGCGCATGCCGCATCGACCGCGTCGGCACGCGTCATCGAAGCAGCCAGGGCACGCATCCGTGCGATGCTCGACGCCGGCGACGAGTACGTCGTCTGCTTCACCGCGAATACGTCCGGGGCTGTCCGGCTCGTCGCGGAAGCGTACCCGTTTGGACCGGACGTCCCACTTATCCTCAGCGCCGACAATCACAATTCCGTCAACGGAGTACGGGAATACGCACGCCGCTGCGGTGCCGCGGTCGAGCACCTTCCGCTCAATCGGGACTTGATGCTGCACGATGCGCCGCAGCTTCTGGCACGAGTCGCCCGGCCGGGAGGCCTGCTGGCGTATCCCGCGCAGTCGAACTTCTCGGGCGTACGCCACCCGCTTTCACTAATCTCGACGGCGCAGCGCCTGGGCCTGCGGGTGCTCGTCGACGCGGCGGCGTACCTGCCGGCATCCAGCCTGAGTCTTCAAACGCACCCGGCCGATTTCGTCGTGCTCTCCTTCTACAAGCTGTTCGGACTGCCGACGGGCCTCGGCGCGCTTGTTGCGCGCCGGGATGCGCTCAAGGGTCTCACACGTCCATGGTTTGCCGGCGGGACGGTGGACTACGCGTCAGTCGCGCTTCAGCGGCATCAGCTGCAACACGGCGAAGCGGCTTTCGAGGACGGCACTCCCCACTTTCTCGGTATCGCCGCGCTTGGGTCCGGATTCGAGCTGCGTGAGCAGATCGGGATCGATCGCACACATGCGCACGTACGCGCGCTCACGGCGATGCTGATCGATGGACTGCGCACCTTGGCGCATTCGAACGGGTCGCCGCTCGTCCGGGTCTACGGTCCGCCGGAGCTCTCGATGCGCGGCGGCACCGTCACCTTCAACGTCCTGTCCGCGGAGGGCCGCGTCCTTCCGTACGAATGGGTCGAGACTCGCGCGAACGCGGAGCGCGTCTTCCTGCGCGGGGGCTGCTTCTGTAACCCGGGAGCTGCAGAGGCAGCATTCGAGTTCGATGCTGACGCGCTGGCAACTGCGCTCGACGGGCTGCGCGACGGTTTCTCCATTCCCGCCTTGCGCAGCAGCCTTCGAGGCACTGCAGTCGGCGCGTTACGCGCCTCCGTTGGTATCGCCAATACGCCCGCCGACATCGATCGAGCGCTGGCTGTCGTCGAGAGTTTCGGCCGTCAGTAATCCGGCGGAGCCGCCCGCGGCTAGAATGACAGCTGGGCATGGGCCGCCAGCCGCTCGAACGGCAGTTCACTGCAGCGCTCGACGCCGTCGTCGAACAGGCGAAGACGGACCGAACCGTTCTCGCGGCGCTGCTGTGCGGGAGCCTCTCGCACGACACGGTGTGGGAGAAGTCGGACATCGACCTGGTGTTCGTCACCGTGGACGACGGGAAGTTCGAGCAGGACGGCCTCGCGCTGAATGCCGACGGCCGCAACATCCACGCCTTGCTGATGCCGCGAACCGAGTTCCGAAAGGCCGTGGAAGGCGTCCTGCGAAACTCGTTCGTCCATTCGTTCCTGGCAAAGGGCCGGCTCCTCTTCACGCACGATCCGACGATTGCGGACTTGTGCGACCGCCTGCAGGGCATCGGCGCGCGCGATTCGGAGCTGCAGCTGCTTCGAGCAGCGATCCACGCGCTCCCGGCCGTCTACAAGGCGCACAAGTGGTTCGTCACGCGCCGCGACCTCGATTACACGGCGCTCTGGATTCTCTACGCCGCCACGCCGCTCGCCCAGGCGGAGGTGTTCAGCCGCCGCCTGCTCGCGGACCGCGAGGTGCTGCCGCAGGCGCTGGCGCTCAATCCGGCGTTCTTCTCGCTCGTGTATGCCGACCTGCTGAACGCGAAGAAGACGCCGGCGAAGATCGAGGCGGCGCTCGTGGCGATTGATCGCTACCTCGAGGAGCTGACGCCCCGCGCGTTCGCGCCCGTGCTCGATTACCTGCGCGAAGCCGGCGAGCCGCGGTCGGCGCGCGAGCTGGAACATCACTTCAGCCGCAACTTCGACATCAGCGGCGTGACGACCGCCTGCGAGTACCTGGCAGACCAGGACCGAATCGGGAAGGCGTCGACTCCCGTGCGGCTCACGAAGCGCAGCAACGTACTCCTTCAGGAACTGGCGTTCTTCTCTCTCGACCCGCCCGATGAAGACAGCCTCTAAACGCGCGGCGCGGACGACCATCGCGGTCCAGGGTGCGCGCGTCCACAACCTGAAGAACATCTCGGTCGAGATTCCGCGCGACCAGCTGATCGTCGTCACCGGTCTGTCGGGGTCCGGCAAATCGAGCCTCGCGTTCGACACGATTTATGCGGAAGGACAGCGGCGCTACCTGGAATCGCTCTCGAGTTTCGCGAGGCGGTTCGTATCGCAGGTCGCAAAACCCGACGTCGATTTCGTCTTCGGTCTGTCACCCGTCATCTCGATCGAGCAGAAGACGCTGACGAGCAACCCGCGATCCACCGTCGGGACGATGACCGATATCGCGAGCTATCTCAATCTGCTCTACGCCACGATCGCGGCGGCGCACTGCCCGAGAACGGGCGAGCCCGTGCCAAGCCGGTCCGCCGGACAGATTCTCGAATCGATCCTGTCGTTGCCCGAAGGGACGGAAGTGGAACTTCGGGCGCCGGTTTTCAAGATCTACGGCGAGGATCTGGACTTCGTCCTCGCCGAACTGCGCAAGAAGGGCGTGCGGCGTCTGATCGCAGACAGCAAGGCGGTCGACATCTCCGAGGAGGTGTCGCTCGACGACGGCACCGTTGGCGACATGGATGCGATCGTCGATCGGGTCATCGTGTCGCGGCAACACGAGAAGGCCGTCAGGGCGGCGATCGCCGCGACGCTGCTGGTCGGCGACGGACTGCTGCAGCTCCATCTGCCGCAGAATCCGCGTGCGCGGCTCAGCGCCGAGACACGCGACCGTTTCTATCGCAGCGCCTGCAGTGCGACGCATCACTTCGTGTACGGCGACATCGCTCCCGAGTACTTCATGTTCAATAATCCCGAGAGCGCCTGCCGTACGTGCGGCGGCCTCGGCGTCGACAAGCTGACGCACCCGGACCTGCTCATCCCCGACCCGAAGCGCAGCATCCTCGGCGGCTGCTTCGTCCGCGAGGCGTTCAAGTACAACCCCGATACCTGGGACGGCCGCATGATGTACAGCCTGTCCCGCGCGCTCGGCTTTCCACTCGACGCGCCGTGGGCCCAGCTGCCGAAGAAGACGCGCGACGCGATCCTCTACGGCACTGAACGCCGGTTCGTGCTCGAGACGCCGCCGGACGCCAAAGTCCGCCGCAGCGATCAGGACGGCAAGGAGATCGGGTTCCACGGCATCGCGCGCCGTATCGAACGCTGGTACCGCCGTTACCGGCAGCGGGGCGAAGCCAACTCGAAAATGGAGGCGTGGCTCGACAAGGTGATGGTCGAGCGGACGTGTCCCGACTGCAACGGCTCCCGGCTTCGTGCGACGCGACTGCTGTTCCGCGTCAACGGCAGGACCATCTACGACCTCGGACAGCTCCACTTCGACGAGCTGCACACCTTTCTGGGTGCGATCAAGCCAACGGGCCGCGGGGCCGACGCCGGACGGCAGGTTCTCAGGGAAATCCGCACACGGCTCGAGCTGCTGCTCGGCATCGGTCTCGACTATCTGAGCTTCAACCGGCGCTCCGGCACGCTGTCGGGCGGCGAGTCGCAGCGCATCCGCCTGTCGACGCAGATCGGCTCAGGACTCATGGGCATGCTCTACGTCCTCGACGAGCCGAGCATCGGGCTGCACCCCAAAGACAACGTGAAGATGATTGCGACGATCCAGCGGCTGCGCGACATCGGCAACACCGTGATCGTCGTCGAGCACGACGAAGACACGATCCACGCGGCCGATCACATCGTCGAGATGGGACCCGGTCCAGGCGTCCACGGCGGACGGGTCGTGGTGCAGGGCACGATCGACGACGTCCTCGAGTCGAAAGCGTCGCCGACGGGACAATTCCTGTCGGGCCGCCGCTCGATTCCCATGCCGGACCGCCGCCGCAAAGGAAACGGCAAAGCGCTCGTCGTCCGCGGTGCACGCGAAAACAACCTCAAATCCATCGACGTCACCTTTCCGCTCGGAACCCTGGTCGCAATCACGGGCGCCTCGGGCTCGGGCAAGAGCACGCTCATCACCGAGGTGCTCTACAAGGCTCTGTGGAAGGCGCTCGTCGACACCCGGACGCTTCCCGGCGAGCACGACCGCATCGACGGCATCGAACACGTCCACCGTGTCGTGAGCATCGACCAGGCGCCGATCGGGCGCAACAGCCGGTCGAATCCCGCGACGTACATCGGCTTCTACGACAGCATTCGTGATCTCTTCACGCAGGCGCCGCTCTCGATCGAACGCGAGTACAAGCCGGGGCGCTTCAGCTTCAACGTCAAGGGCGGCCGGTGCGAGGAGTGCCAGGGCGAGGGCGTGATCACCACGCAGCTCTACTTCATGCCGGACGTCGAAGTCACGTGCTCCGCCTGCAAAGGGGCGCGCTTCAACGCCGAAACGCTCGAAGTCACGCTGCGCGGCAAGACGATCGACGATGTCCTCAATATGTCAGTCGAGGAAGGCGTCGGTTTCTTCGCTTCGGAGCCGGCGATCGGCCGCAAGATCCAGGTCCTCGCCGACCTGGGTCTCGGTTATCTGACTCTCGGCCAGTCGGCAACGACACTGTCGGGCGGAGAGGCGCAACGCGTGAAGATTGCCGCGGAGCTCTCGACGCTGCAGCGCTCGAAGCATACGCTGTACATCCTGGACGAGCCGACGACCGGCCTGCACCTGGCGGACGTCGAGCGGCTGCTCGCGTCGCTGAACCGGCTGGTCGACGCGGGACACACCGTGCTCCTGATCGAACACCACCTCGACGTCATCAAGGTTGCGGACCACGTCATCGATCTCGGTCCTGAAGGCGGGCACGCAGGCGGCGAAGTGGTCGCCACCGGCACGCCCGAGCAGATCGCAGCGTGCCGCGCGTCGTACACCGGGCGTTTCCTGAAGAAACGTCTCAGCTAACGCATCGCAGGTCTGCGATCAGAAACTCACGCCAGAAACATGGTCCGCGTCAGGACGCGTTGGCAAGCTCGGTCAACGCGGTGGACAGCGACTTCACCTTCTTCTGATCGCTCGAGCCGGCGGCGGCCGAATCGAGCGTCGACGCGAGCTGGGTCAGCGACGTCTTGCGGGCCCCACCTGACTCCTTCTCGGCGGACTGCAGGGTCTTCCGCGCCGACGCGATTGCGTCGGTCGGAAGTCCCTTCGACCGCTCGAGTTGATCGAGGTACGCGCGTACGAGCGCAAAGGTCGGCGGCCAGACGATCTTCTGCTGGTCCTGCGTGTTCCAGTACTGGAACTTGACGCTCTTCGCCGCGTCGATCTCGTTCTGCGTGAGCAGCCCGCTCGGTACCAGTTCGTAGATGTCGAGACCGCGCTGGATTTCCGAGCTGACGATCACGCCGTTGTACCAGTAGGCCGACCACGAACCGGCGCCGACGAGGCGGGTCGCGTCGACGGGTCCGCGATCGAAGTAAGCGATCTCTTTCGGGTGCTCGACGTCGGTCCAGTCGAACACCGACACGCCGCCCTGATACCACGCCTGCACCATCACTTCGCGCCCCGGAATCGGGATGAGGGATCCGTTGTGCGCGACGCAGTTCTCCTGCGGCGTCTGCGGCGCGGGCATCTTGTAGTAGCTGTGGAACACCAGCTTGTCGTTCTGGATCGTGAAGAGCGCGTCGGCGCCCCACTCCTTCTTGTCCGTCGCGCGGCAGCGCGGCGCCGAGCCGCCGCCCCATTCGTCCGTGAAGAGAATCTTCGAACCGTCGTTGCTGAACGTGGCGGAGTGCCAGAACGACATGTTCGCATCCGACGCCGCGTCGAGGCGCACGGGGTGCGCGGCGTCGCGGATGTCGAGCAGCAGCCCGAGACCGGCGCACGCACCGCCTGCAAGGCCCACCGCCGGATACACGGTGATGTCATGGCACTGATTCGGTCCGGTCGGCGGTCCTGCAGGTCCGCGGCCGCGGCCCCCGCCCGGCGCCGCCGGCGGCGCCTCGCCGCGCGCAGCCGCTTGACGGGCGCGTTCGGCCTGCGCTGCTGCGCGTTCCGCCTGATCCTGCTGGTCGCGCTCTTCGCTGCGCGGAGGCACCGGCAGTCCGTTGAAGATGCGCGGCGAACTGACGATCGCCGCCTGGTCGGGTGCGTTGAGCGGCACCTTGATCACTTCCAGACGGAACCGCGCCGTGTTGGGATCGTCGATGCCGCCGTTCTCGCATCCCGGCATCTCTTCCGACGGCCGGACGCCCGCCGTGCCCGATACGTAGATATAGACGTCGTCAGTGTCCCCCGGCTGCGTCACGACCGTATGCGTGTGCGATCCGCGGCACGTCTGCACGCTCTTCACGAGCTTGGGATTGTGCAGGTCGGAGATGTCGAAAATGCGGATCCCCCGCACGCGCTCGGAACTCACCGGATCGGGCACGCCGCCGAAACCGCAGTCGGCGCGGCTGTTCGTCGCTTCCGACGACATGAACAACAGGTGGCCGTACACCGAAACGTCGTTCTGCGAGGCCGGACAGAGATACGTTTGCACCACGACCGGCTTTGCGGGATTCGAGATGTCATAGATCTCGAATCCGTTGTAATTCCCCTGAATGACGTAGTGGTCCATGAACGCGAGATCGGAATGCGTCGAGCCGAGCACTTTCCCCGCCGGCGGCGTCGTCGAGATCATGCGCATGTTCCATGCGGCCTCGCCGGCATCCCACCAGCCCGCCTTCAGACCGACGCGCGGATCGGGATTGGGCTCGACGGCGGATACGATCGGCTTCACGGGCTTCGGCATCACGGAGGGCGGCGACGGCGGAGGAGGCGGCGGTGTTCCGCGGCCGCCGCTCCCGGCTGCCGGCGTCGTGGTCGGGGCACTGGCCGAAGCAGGCGCCGCAGCGGCCGGCGCTCCCGGCTGCGAGCCGCCACTCGCGCCCGTGCTCGAAGCGGCCGGCGTCGCCGGTGCCGTCGCCGGCGGCGCAGAAGTTTTCGAACTGCTGCCGCATCCTGCGACGAGCCCGCCCGACGCGAGCATGAGTGCGACAACCGAACCGGTGATCAGCCTCGACATCTCTCCAATCCCTCTCATTCAGGCGCGCCACCGCCCCCATTCGGCACTTCGGCCAGCATCTGCTTCATCCGATCGATCTCGGTCGACTGGTCGGCGAACACGTCGTTCGCGAACTTGAAGATCATCTCGTCCTGCGCCGCGCCGTACGACTTGAACAGCGTGTCGACCATGTCGATCGCGCCCTGGTGGTGCTTGATCATGCCGAGCAGGAAGAGCCGATCGAACTCGGGGCCGCGGGCGCGATCGAGCGCTGCCATCTCTTCGTCGGTGAGCATGCCGGGCATGAGCATGTCGTGCTCCATGCCGCCCATCGACATCTTCATGCGGGTCGACGACGCATCGGGAACGGGCAGTCCGCGGTCGCGCAGCCAGTTCTGCATCAGCGTGATCTCATCGCGTTGTGCGACGACGATGCGCTCGCAGAGAACGGCGACGTCCTGGCGAGCACCGTGCGACGGCGCCCATCCCGCCATGATCACCGCCTGCGCGTGGTGCGGGATCATGCCTGTCATGAACGCGACGTCTGCGTCGCTGTAGGGATACTGGCCGAGGCCGGGCGGCGTCTGGTGGATTTCCGATTGCCGGACGGGGGACGTCGCAGCGGCAGGCGGCTTCGCCGGCGGAGCGCTCGCGCACGCCGCAACGACGAACCCGCAGAGACACACGACTACCCCGCCCAGCGATCGCGCCTTCATCCGATTCCCCGGCGCGATCGTATGCGATCTGCCCCGAAGATGAAAGCCTTCGTCCCTGACGGATGCCGGCTCGTCACTCCCAGCGGAACAACTTCGTCGACGCGAGCGTGCACAGAGCGAACGTGAGCGCGAGTGCGCCGACGTCCGTCGCGTGCGCGGCCCACCCGTCGCCGTGCCACAAACCCCGCAGCAGCGAGACCGCATAGGTGAACGGCACGAACCGCGACACCGTTTGCATTGACGGGCTCATGTCCGTCATCGGCGCGAACAGCCCGGACACGCCGAGCATCGGATAAAGGATCATCGCGCCAATCGGCTGCGCGAACCGCGCGGTCGGCGCGAGGCTCGCCAGCACGAATCCGATGGAGAGAATCGACAGCGTCGTCACCAGGACGCCGGCGCCAAAGGAAAGCAGCGGGACTTCCGCCGGCACCGGATAGTAATGCCGTCCGCCGAGCCACATCAGAACGATGCTGAGCATCGTGAAGAGGAGCTTGACGAGCACGTGCGCGCTGAGAATCGTCGTCGGCCCCAGTGGCGTCGCGCGCAGGCGCTTGAGGATCCCTCCCTCTCGATAGATCGCAACCACCGCAACGAGCGACAGCACGGCGCTGATCGCGATCAGCATTGCCGTCAGGACGGGCAAATCGATGGAAACGATTGGCGGCAGGTTGTGTACGCCGCGCCGCATCGGCGGACCCACGATACGTCCGAACACCACGAAAACCAGCGCCGGGACGACAACAGTGCCGATGACGCCCAGCGGCTCGCGCACGAAAATCTTCACCTCGAGCCACGTCAATCGCCAGAGTCCGCGCATGATCGCTCCTCAGCCGCGCAGTCCGCGGCCCGTCACTCGCAGGAACACATCCTCGAGGGTCGGAACCTCGGTCCTCAGGTCCGTGACCGATATGCGGTGTTCGGCCAGACACTGGATCACCCGGGTAATGAAGTCGTCGCCGCGCCCGCGGATGGTGATTTCCGCGCCGGACACTTCCACAGTGTCCACGGCGGGCATCGCGCCAAATCGTCCGGCAGCGCCTTCGTCCGTTGTGGTGACGACCACGGTGCGCTCGGGACAATGGCGTCGCACGAGCGCGGCTGGCGTGCCGGCGTCGATCAACCGGCCATGGTCGATGATGGCGACGCGGTCGCACAGCCGCTCGGCTTCCTCCATCAGGTGCGTGGTCAGGAACACCGTTTTTCCGCGCGCGCGGATGCCCCGCACGAGATCCCAGATCGCCCGACGGGCCTGCGGGTCGAGGCCCGTGGTGAGTTCGTCGAGAAAAACGACCTCGGGATCGTTGATGAGCGCGAGCGCAATGAACAGCCGCTGCTTCTGGCCGCCGGACAGGGTCATGAACCATGCGCCGCGCTTCTCGGTCAGACCCAGCTGCGCGAGCAGCTCCCGGGAATTCACGCGCGTCCGATAGAGCGACGACCAGAGCGCAACGGCCTCGCCGACTTTGATGCGCTTCTGAAGCTGCGCTTCCTGCAGCTGGACCCCGATACGCTGTTGCAGCGCGTGGGACTGCCTCACAGGATCGAGACCGAGCACTGAGATGGCACCGCGGTCCGGCCGGCGCACGCCCTCGACGCACTCCATCGTCGTGGTCTTGCCCGCGCCGTTGGGCCCGATGAGGCCGAAGATCTCCGCGCGCTGGACCTCGAACGACACGTCGTCGACGGCAAGGGTGCGTCCGTACGCCTTGCGAATGCCCTCGACCCGGATGACGGGGGAAACAGCGGATTCAGCCACGCAGGCCGATTCTAGCCTGCGGCCGAGCGCGGGAGCCGGACGGTGAACGTGGCCCCCCGGCCGGCACCGTCGCTCCAGGCCTGGATCGTGCCGCCATGAAGTTCCACCAGCTGCCGGGCGATCGCAAGGCCGAGCCCGAGTCCGCCATGCCCGCGGTTCGGCCCGGCATCCGCCTGCCGAAAGGGCTCGAATACAAACGGCAGGAAGTCGACCGAGATGCCGATCCCCGTGTCCCGCACCACCGTTTCGACGTACCCGTTGTCGTCTCGAAGCTGCACCGAGACGCGGCCTCCCGATTCGGTGAACTTCACGGCGTTCATCAGCAGGTTCCAGTACACCTGCTGGAGTCTCGTCGGATCTCCCAGGACGGTCCCCACGCCCGCGATATCGCTCTCGACGCAAATCGATTTCGCGTCGGCAGCGGGTCTGACGCCGTCCAGCGCTTCGTTGAGAACGTCAGCCGGTGCGACCAGCCGGGTGTCGAGACGAACCTTGCCGGTGGTGATGCGCGACATGTCGAGCAGGTCTTCGACGAGCTGGCTCTGTGCCGCCGCATTGCGCGCGATGACGTCGATCGCGTGCTGGCGCTGATCGGCCGGAACGGAGTTGTCCTGCAGCATCCGCGCGTACCCGACGATGACGTTCAGCGGCGTTCGCAGCTCGTGGGAGAGTGTCGCGAGGAATTGATCCTTCAGGTGATTGGCGGCCTCCGCGGAGGTCTTGGCCACGCGGAGCGCGGCGGCGGCCTCCACCCTCGACGTCACGTCCGTAACCGTCCCGATGAGACGCGGCCCCGCCGTCGTGTTCTGGATCTGACCTGAATACGCGAGCCAGCGCGTCTCACCGGCCGGGGTGCAGATCCGGTAGTCGGTCGCCGCGGCTTCTTCTCCGCGCAGGACGCGTTCGAGGTGGGCGGCCATCCGGGCCCGATCCTCGGGATGCACGTACTGACCCCACTCTGCGGCGCTGATCACGCCGTCGCGTTGCGGGAGGCCGAAGATTCGGAAGAACTCCTCGGAACACAGTGCGACCTGGTTCAGGAAGTCCCATTCGAACACCGCTACTCCTCCGGCACGCTGCGCCAGGCGCAGCACATGCTCGCGACGTCGCACTTCTTCCGCCGCCTGGGTCTCCCGGCGGCGGCTTTCCACCCGCTCGGCCATCGCCGACGCCAGAAGCAGCCCCGTTCCAGCCAGCACACCCATGTAGGCCTGAACCAGAATCAGGCCGCGATGAAGATCGCCCGCACCAAACGGACCGGAACCGCGAACGGTTCCGAAGATCGCGGTTGCCGATACGCACAGCACGAGCACGGACGTCACCGCCGGCCCCTCGCGAACGGCCGCCGCGACGACGAATGGAAAGAGGATGTACTCGAGCGGATGTGTGCTCCTGGCGCCGAGGGCGTCGCCGAACACCAGGTCCGCAGCGAACACCGCTCCAACGACGAGCATGGAGGCGGTCAGCCAGGACTGAGACCAGGCCGGGTCGCGTCGAACGACGGTCAGAATGGCTGGCGCGACCACCACCGCACCGATCGCGTCGCCGAGCCACCAGTCGAACCACAGGACGCCAAAGTTCTGCCACGGCTGCACGTGGGCCGCACAGAGCGCGACGACTCCTACGGTGGCGCTCACCATCGTACTGAGGGCGGCGGCAATCACGATGAACGCCACGACGTCGCGAACGCGCTTCAACGCCGGGTCGAAACGCGCGTATCGATCGAGGATCGCGCACGCGGCGAGCGCTTCGAACGTATTTCCTGTGGCAATGGCTGCCGCGGTCCAGAGCGGCGCCGCGGTGAGGGCGTTGGCGGCGAACGCCGCAATCCATACCGCCGGCCAGAGACGTGCGCCGCACAGCAGCAGAGACGCGATGGCGATCCCGGTCGGCGCCCAGACGATCGTGACCTGCTGCGCCACGAACGCCACGCGAAAACCGATCTCAGCGGCGAAGAAATACGCAGCCGCGATCGTCAGGCCGATACCGACGACAACGGGAAAGCGGCCGCGAAATGAAACGTCGCCCATGCGAGCGCCCGCCGCCGCGCCAGCGCGCGACGACGGAGCGCAGGCATTCTATGCCTCGCGGCGGAAAACGACTACTGGCACGACGCGGCGATGCTCTTGACCGATACGACCGACAGCGTTCTGGCCATACCGTCAGCGGGCGTGCCCGTCACGGTCACTTTCTGGCCGACGTACTTTTCAAGCTCAACCGCACCGCTGGAGGTCAGCGCGAGCGGAGGCGGCGCCATCGTGTCTTTCGCCATCGTGTCTTTCGCCATCGTGTCCTTCTTCATCGCGTCGGCAGCCATGTGATTCCCCATCGCGTCGTGCGACATCGCGTCGTGTTTCGCGTGCGTCATCTGCGTTTTGGCGGCCATCGGGTGCGACAGCGTGAATCGGCCATCGCTGGATCGTTCGACGCACCCGGAGTAAGCCGTCGTGTGATCCGTCGTGGCATTCGGCATCATCTTGTCCTGTGCCCCCAGCGCCGCCGTCATCACGCCGGCGAGACACAGGCCCACTACTGCGTTGTTCATTGCGTGCTCCTCAGGTTGACAATTTGGAAGTCCGTCTTCGGATATGCCCAACGACCGGGGTTTTATTCCGGATTCACAAAGCCCGCTCCGACCCTCGTATCTCAACCGATCGATCGCGGCGGGAAGCGCGGCAAGATTCTCCGACGACAGAAACACTCGTCGGTCGTCCGTCGCCATCAGATCCGCGATCTGCTGCGACGCCCGCATCAGGCCCGCCGTCGAGTGCGTGGGTGTCTGCAGCAGGTAATGCCCGAGTTCGTGGGCCAGGGCGCGGCCCAGCACGCGGCCGAGTACCAGTCGGCGGTATGTGAGGGGCCAATGATCGATCGCGCTGCCCTCCGCCCGGCCGATGAGATCCCAGGCTCTCCCCTCATAAAGCGTGATCTGCGGATCGGGAACGCCGTCGTGAAACACCACTGAACCCAGCGCGTGCGGATCAGCGGCCGCATCCGAGGCGATCGAACCCGCGGTGTCGTGGATCACGACCCGCACGATCGCGCCATCCGCCGGCGGTTCCGTCGCGGACTGGATCGATATGCCATACCGCGCCCATACGCGCGCAGCTTCGTCGAGGATCACGGAGACGATCCCCGTCGAGCCGCCTGCAAGCACCAGCCTCAAATGCGCCTGGGGCGTGGCTGGCGTGGCCAGCGTCAGGCCAATCGCGACGAATGCAGTCGATGTTGCGAGCATGAAAACCCCGCGATCGCCGGCTCGTCCGCGCCGGGAATAATTCGCTGTGCCGGCGTGTATTCGTGGATATGGCCGTCGACATCCTCGACCTGTTCGAAGCGCATCTCCCGGTGTCGGATCTCGATCGATCGATCGCGTTCTACCGCGATCGCCTGGCGCTGCCGCTGGCACACGTGGTCGCCGAACGCCAGGCCGCGTTCTTCTGGATTGGTTCGCCGGGACGCGCGATGCTCGGACTGTGGGGCGCGGGCCGGGGCCCGCAGCACGTCACGCTCCACGTCGCCTTCCGGGTGAGCGTTGCCGGCGTGCTCGACGGAGCCGCGGCACTCGAGCGCGAGGGCATCACGCCACTCGGCTTCGACGCGGAGCCGACCCGCGAGCCGGTCGTCCTCGCGTGGATGCCTGCCGTTGCGATCTTCTTCCGCGATCCGGACGGCCACCTGCTCGAATATCTCGCGATGCTTCCGGGTGAACCGCGCCCCGATCTCGGAGTAATGTCGTGGAGCCAGTGGCAGGCGGTGCATGGCTAAGGCTCACGATCCAGCCAGACGATGTCGCGGAGCGGAATTCCGCCTTCCGCAAGACCGGCGCGATAGCCACGCGACTCGCTGAAGAAATCACGCTCCACGCCGAGTGGACGGAACCCCGCCTTCTGGTAGAACGCAAAGACGCGTGCGCTCGATGACGCCGTTCCCACGACGACGCGACGCACGCCCGCGGCGCGCAGGTGTCGCATCACGAGCGCAATCAGCCGCAGACCTACGCCCCGCCCCTGCTGCTCCGGGGCCACCGCAACCGATTTCAGCTCGACCGAACGATCGCCTCCACGCGGCGCGACGAGTGCGATCGCGCACGGCGCGCGATCCTGACCGCGCAGCACGAAGAGACTGCCGGCCTGGTAGTACGAGCGAATCTGCGCCAGCGAATCGTCGGCGAGCAGAAACAGCGGAAGCAGCGCATCGCGCCGCAGACCCGGCGGGATGACTTCGAGCTCACTGTCGAGAGGAGCGTGACCCCGCCGTCGCGCCGACTCGATCGACAACGGACCCGCACCGCCAAGTACGAGCGCCGCCAGGCCTGCAATGTAGAGGAGACCCACCTCGTATCCTGGCGGACCGAACTGCGGGCCCGCGGCGGTCACGGCTACGAGCTTGATCGAGTTGAAGCCGTACGGCAGATGCACGGTGAATATCGTCACGATGACAACCGCGGCGAGCGGAATGGCGACCACAGGGATAAACGCACCTGCGAGGACGGCGGCACCGCCCAGCACCTCGATCGAGATGGTGATCCAGGCCATGGCCGTCGGCGCCGGTACGCCCAGCGCGTGCAGGACGGCCGAGAA
>Ga0310811_10006529_pt1 | contig 14915 bp, 14 predicted proteins | sample YCmetagenome_FD_207642 | JGI IMG/M metagenome (GOLD analysis project Ga0310811, IMG submission 207642) | Soil microbial communities from experimental microcosm in Duke University, North Carolina, United States - YC | ecosystem: Engineered > Artificial ecosystem > Soil microcosm > Unclassified ...
CGGCCAGGCGAACAGCCGCGGGTAGACCGTCCACAGCTTCGCGAGCAGCAGCGGGATCGCGGCGAGCCCGGAGGCGACGTGCAGCCCCTGGGTGAACCGGTAGAACCAGACCGGATGCGTCGGCAGCGGCAGCCAGGACGGCGGGTGCTGCAGTTCGTGGCTGATCACGCCGGTGACGAAGGCGAGCGCGAACGCGATGCCGAGCGCGGTGCCGATGAGCGAGGCGGTCCGCTCGTCGTGCAACTGGGGCCGGAACGCGCCTTCGCGCAGCGGCCCACGCCGCATCCACTGTGGCGGGGACGGGAAGTTGGGCATGCAGACCATCGAACCGTCTCCCGGGCCCGCACAGGGACTGCGACGTCTTACGAAGCCCTTACGGGTGCGCGCCGGCGCTGCCCGGATCCCGGCGCCGGCTGCCACGGTGGTGCGCATGCTGCGCTGGATCCGCCTTCTGTTCGCCGCCCTCGTGCTGGCGGCCCTCACCGTCGTGGTCTACCGGGTGATCCATCCGGGACCGGGTCCGAGCTGGCACCGGCAGGCGTTCCTCGGCGGCGCGTGGGCGCTGTTCGCGGCCGGAGCGTGGCTGGTGCGCGGCACTCCGCTGCGGGCCGCGGCCCTGCTGATCCTCGCGGGCGGGCTCGCCGTGCAGCTCGCCGCCGTCACCGGACCGCCGATCAACAGCGACGACCTCTACCGGTATGTGTGGGACGGGCGGGTGCAGGCCGCAGGAATCGATCCGTACTCGTACGTGCCCGCCGCGCCGCGACTCGACGCCCTCCGCGATGCCCGGTTGTGGCCCGATCACCACACCGCCTGGTGTGTTTCGTCCGCCACCTCGGATCCGGACGGACCCGGCGACCTCACGCCCGGCTGCACCCTGATCAACCGGCCGGCCGTGCACACCATCTATCCCCCTGTCGCAGAGGCCTACTTCCTTCTGGTGCACGTCCTGTCGCCGCCCGGCCTCGGATACAAGTCGGTGCAGTATGCGGCGGTGCTCCTCTCGCTGCTCACGGCGCTTGCCCTGCTCCTGGTCCTGCGCGGCTCGGGCCGTGATCCGCGGGCCGCCGCGCTGTGGGCCTGGTGCCCGGTGGTGGCCGTCGAGGCGGCGAACGGCGCGCATGTCGACGTACTCGGGGCGTTGCTGACGGTATGCGGACTCGGCGTGCTCGCCCGCGCGAGAACCACCGGGGCACTTGTCAGAGGCGGAATATGGCTGGGATTGGCGGTGGCGACGAAGGTCACGCCGGTGCTCGCCATGCCGGGCTCGCTCCGCCGCCGGCCCCGGGTCGTACTCGCCGCAGCAGGGGCGGCGTTCGTGGCCGTATACGTCCCGCACGTGATCGCGGTCGGCAGCAAGGTCATCGGGTTCCTGCCCGGCTACTTGCAGGAGGAGGGATACGACGACGGCAACCGTTCCGTCCTGCTCGATCTCATCGTGCCGGACGGGATATCCACCTACGTCGCCGCCGGGGTCATCGCGGTCACCGCCTACCTCGCGTACCGGACCGCTGATCCCGACCGTCTGTGGGGCGCGGCGACCATCGTGACCGGTACCGCGCTGCTGGCGACCACGCCCGCTTACCCGTGGTACGCGATCCTGCTCGTCGTCCTCGTCGCACTCGACGGCCGCGTCGAGTGGCTGGCCGTGGCCGCCGCGATCACGCTGGCCACGGTGTGGTCGGAATTCGGCGGCGAGCTGCAGCCGAATCTGCGCGCCGGCTACGGAATCGGGCTCGCCGTCGTACTCGCGGCAACGGCCGCGCGCCGCGTCGCCCGACACCGCCGAGCAGCTCGAACGCCCGTCCCCGCTTGCGTCATGCCTACCGAAAGGACACCCGTGGACGGCGACCCAGCCCGGGACGAGATGCCCGCCGACGCTCTGCCCACCGACGACCTGGCCGCGGTGGACCAGCCCGCCGACGACCAGCCCGCCGACGAACTGCCCACTCCTGACGGCGATCCGATCGTCGACGTCGTACTCCCCTGCCTCGACGAGGCCGCCGCGCTGCCCTACATCATGTCCCGGATGCCGGCCGGATACCGGGCCGTCGTGGTGGACAACGGCTCCACCGACGGGTCCGCCCGGATCGCCGCCGACCTCGGCGCGCACGTCGTCCACGAGCCGAGGCGCGGATTCGGCGCCGCCTGCCACGCCGGACTGATGGCCGCCACCGCGCCCGTCGTCTGCTTCTGCGACTGCGACGGATCGCTCGACCCCGCACAGCTGCCCAGCGTCGCAGGGCCCGTACTCGGAGGCGACGCCGACCTCGTCCTCGGCCGCCGCCGGCCCACCGCGGCCGGAGCGTGGCCCCCGCACGCCCGCATCGCCAACCTCGTGCTCGCGCGCCGGCTGCGCCGCACCGGGATCGAGGTGCGCGACCTCGGACCGATGCGCGCGGCCCGGCGCGAGGCGCTGCTCGGGCTGGCCCAGCGCGACCGCCGCTCCGGCTATCCGCTCGAGACGGTCCTCGCCGCCGGCCGGGCCGGCTGGCGGATCGCCGAGACGGACGTCGCCTACGCCCCGCGTTCCGGGAAGTCCAAGGTCACCGGCACGGTCTCGGGAACCGTGCGGGCGCTGCGGGACATGAACCGCGTGTGGCGGGAACTGGCCTCGTGAGCACCGTGATCGTGCTGGCCAAAGCGCCGATGCCGGGACGCGTCAAGACCAGGTTGTGTCCGCCGTTCACCCCCGAGCAGGCCGCCGCACTGGCCGCCGCCGCGTTGCACGACTCGCTCGCGATCGCCGCGGCAACGCGTGCCGACCACCGGTTGCTCGTCCTCGACGGCGAACCGGGCGCCGAACTGCGCCGCGCCTACCTCGGCCACGGCTTCCGACGGCGGCCGCAGGTGCCCGGCACCCTCGACATCCGGCTGGCCGGAGCCTTCGCCGAAGCCACGCGGCTGGATCCGGGACCGGCGCTGCTGATCGGCATGGACACGCCGCAGGCTTCTTCATCCGTGCTCGATGATGCGCTGAATTCGTTGGCGGGCGCCCCCGGCGCGACCAGCCGGCGCTACGACGCCGCGTTCGCACCGGCCGAGGACGGCGGTTTCTGGGCACTCGGCCTGCGCGAACCGGGCCATCCGCGCACAGCGTCGTTGCTCCTCGGCGTCCCGATGTCCAGACCCGACACCGGTGAGATCCAACGGCGCCGACTCGAGCACGCCGGACTCGACATCGTCCACCTGCCGCGACTGCGCGACGTGGATACGGCCGACTGTGCCTACGCCGTGGCCGAACTGTGCCCGGACACGGCCTTCGCAACACAGCTCACTGCGATCGAAGCCGGGACCGGCAGTGCCTGATACCGCCCTGGCCCCGGCGACCTGGGCGGGACCGACCGCATCAGACTACGAACGTGCGCTCTGGCAGAGCCTGTCCGGGCCGGCCGAGCCGGTCACCCTGCACGGCGAGAACGGGCGCGTCCTGCGCCTGGAGGTCGGACGGTACACAGGCCGCGCCGACGCCGTCGACCGTAGGGTGCTCGAACACTGCGACGGTCCGACTCTCGACATCGGCTGCGGCCCGGGAAGGCTCGCCGCCGAACTCGCCCGGCGCGGCGTGCCGGCGCTCGGCGTCGATGTCGCCCCGGTCGCGCTGCTGCTGGCCCGCGCCGACGGCGCCACCGTCCTCGGCCGCTCGGTCTTCGACCGGCTCCCCGCCGAGGGCCGCTGGCCGCACGCCCTGCTGATCGACGGCAACATCGGCATCGGCGGCGACCCCGCGGCCCTGCTCGCCCGCATCAAAGCCCTGCTCCTCCCGGCCGGTGGCACGCTGGCCGTGGAGACCACCGCCGAAGAGACCGACGAACGGCACCTGCTCCGCCCGCCTGGCGCCGCAGGCCACACCGGCCCCGGGACCCCCTGGGCGAGGATTGGTCCGAGCGCCCTGCGCGCCCTCGCCGAGCCCCTCGGCTACCGTGTCACGCACGACCGGCTTCTCAACAAGCGCCAGTTCGTTTATTTAAGAACATGAGTACTCGTGGGTACTCTTGACGGCTCACGATCAGGCTGTGGCTCTGGAGCCGGCTCTCCACTCGACGACGGAGGCCAGCCCGGCGACGACGCCGATGGCGAGGCTGGCGAACTGGATGACGGTGCCGATGAAGGGGCCGAACTGGCCCGGATGACTGACGTTCGTGCGCCCGGTCGTCGAGAGGATGCCGCCGACCAGGAAGAACAGCGGCACGATCACGCCGAGCAGTCCTACGGGCGGCCACGGAACGAGTGCGATGAGGAGAGCGGCGACGGCGAGGATCACGACGCCGGGCGGCACGGTCGGTTGCCCGCCGACTCTGCCCTCGACTGAGACAATGCTCGAGTGGACGAGGATTCAGCTGTGCCGACACCTGTCATCCTCGGCATAGACGATCTACGACTGCTTCCCCGAGCCACGCGGATCGCCCGTACCAGCCGCGAAGGTATCGAGCTCCTGCAGGAGCACCGCGACCGGTTCATCCACGAACTCTGGCTCGATCATGATCTCGGTGGTGACGACACCATCATGCCCGTGGTCACTCTTATGGAAGAGGCGGCCTTCAGCGGGCAACCGTTCCGCATCGGGACCATCTTCGTCCACAGCGCCAACCCCGTCGGCGCCGAGACCGTAGTCCGAGCACTGACATACTGGGACTACCACGTCCGACGGGCGACGGCGTAATACGGAACTGCGGACGGGCCGCTCCCTACGGCAGCCGCCCGCGCTGTCTCCTGCTCGCTCAGACTCGCGAGAGCCGCCAAACCATCGAGCCGGTGGGCTTGCCCGATACGGCGATTTCCGACACCACGTCTCCGGAGTTCGGCAAGACGGCTGTGACTTGAGCGTTCCCAGTGGTAGCGCAGTCCGCTGTGGCCGATACCGGTTTGGCGGAGCCGGCCGTCAGGGTGAGTGTGAGGGTTCCGGTACCGACACACTCCATCGCTAGTGTGTACGAGCCGGGTTTGGCGTCCGATTCAGCATTCGTCTGGCTGGAGATCTCGTCGGGCTGACGCCAGAGGGTCGTGGCGTCCATGGGAAGCGCCGAGGACTGCCAGGTTGCGGAAGTGGACCCGCTCGCCCTGAGCGTAGTAGGGGCGCTGTTGCGCGCCTGCTGGGCGTTGGGACTGCCCCCGGAGGAGCAGCCGGCAACGACAAGCACCAGCGCCGCAGATGCCGCGCTCAGCGCAAGCCTCGGGACGAGCGAGTTCACGTGGATCACAACCTTCTTATTTCGCAACTGAACCTGCCCAGAGGCGTATCGCCGAATGTACTCGAAGCCGGAGCCGGACATCACTTGGCCGGTTCCCGCGGCAACGCCGTGTTCGATCGTGCCGTAGCTGCCGGCCGGGACCGCGTGCCTGTAGGACGCGGATAACGGATTGCAGGGAGGCGGGAGGACTGGGAAGGTCGGCGCGTGACACTGACGACTAAGGGTTCTCGTTCCGTCACGGTGGATGGCATCCGTTACCGGTGGCGGATGGGGCGCGGATGGCCGTCGGCATTCGCGGTGGAACTTCCCGGACAGGCGGGCCCGATCCTGTTGGCAACGATCCCTGACGTTCCCCGCATCGACTGGTGCCGTGACGGCGTGGGACTCGTCGTGACACGCGCCGTGGTTCCCTTCGTGATCCGGATCGGCTTGGAGCGCGGTTGGAAGCCCGCCACACACGGGCCGGCCTTCCGCGTCGAGGTACCGCTCAGCGAGCTACCCAGCTCTGTGACAGCCGTCTCCAGCCACCTCGACTGGTGCTGCGGGTACCGCTTCATCGCCCGCCTGCAGGTGAAGAACGCAACCACGCCTGATTAGTGGTGGCGAGAGCGATCTGGCCAGACCCTGCAGGCCACGGACCTGTTCCACAGGAGCTGTCTGAACCCGCAGGTCACACGGCGTGGCCGAGTTCTCGACTACTACAGGCACGTCCCCTCGAGCTGTCAAACGTAGAATGTTTGATAGCCTGAGCCCACCGAGCCGAGTGCGACGAACAGTCGCGCCGCAACCTGACAGGGGAGATGAGTCATGCCGATAGCACATGCCGTGCGTTCCACGCTGGGCGCGCGGGCGATCGAGAAACTGAAACCGCTGGTCAGTCACGGTGAACAGCTGCCGGAAAAGGAGCATCGTGCGACAGCGCACCTCAACCGCAACCACTACAACACCTTGCCCGACGCAGTCCACCTCGCAGTGCCCTGCAGAATCGACGATGGCGGTTTCACCTCATGACGACTGATGAAGCATCTCTGACCTCAGCTGAAGCGTCTCTCACCAGGGCGCGAACGCCGCACCCGCCGACCGATGCCGGCACCGGCGCCAGCACCAGCACCAGCACCAGCACCAGCACCAGCACCCACCAGCGCACTGCCCACCGGTGGCGGTTGTCGCAGCGCGGTGGCTTCCGGCTGGTGGCGTTCCTCGTCGTCACCGGACTGCTCGGCAGCTATTCGCTGACGCCGCTGTATTCGGTGTACCAGGAGCGCTGGCACTTCTCCGACCTCATGCTGTCGGTGGCGTTCGCCTGCTACTCGCTCGGCACCGTTCTCGCGCTGCTGCTGTTCGGCTCGCTGTCCGACCACCTCGGCCGCCGCGCGGCGTTCGTGCCGGCATTGCTCGGCGTGGCCGCATCGCTGCTGATCCTGATGTTCGCGGTCGACCTCCCCATGCTCCTCGCCGGCCGCGCAGTGCAGGGGATCGCCACCGGGATCGTCAACGGCACCGCGGGCGCGGCGCTGATGGACCTCGAGCCGCGCGGCGACCGGCGCGCGGCCGCGTTCGCGAACTCGATGAGCATCGCCGCGGGGTCGGCGCTCGGCCCGCTGATCGCCGGGTTCCTCGTCGCGCACGCCCCCATGCCGACCAAGACCCCCTATCTGGTCGTCCTCGTCCTCCTCGGCGTCTGCCTCGCCGGCGTCGCCCTGTTGCCGGAGACGGTGGACCCGACCCGCCGCACGGCGCGCGGCGGATTCCGGCGGCTGCGGATGCCGGAGAACCGTGCCGTGTTCCTCGTCGCCTGCCTCGGCGCGATCACATGCAGCGCGGGCATGGCCCTGTTCGCCGAGTTCGGCACCCAACTGGCCCGCCAGGTCCACTTGAACGGCGCGTCGATGGGCGGACTTCTCGTGTTCGTCATGTTCGCCGCCATCGGCCTGGTGCAGGTGCTGTTCCGCCGGCTCGGCCACCTGGCCTGCCTGCTCGTCGGCTGCCTCGGCACGGCGGTCGGCTGGGCGGGGATCGTGGCCGCGCTCTGCACGCACCAGGCCGCGACGATGTTCATCGCCGCGGTGGTCGCGGGAGCCGGCTCGGGCCTGGCCTTCATGGGCGCCACCGCCGGCGTCAACCATGTGGCCGCACCGGAGCGGCGCGCCGAAGCGGTCTCACTGTACTTCGTCGTGATGTTCATGGCTCTGGCCGTTCCCGGCGTCGGCGGCGGGGCTCTCGCCCAGGCGATCGGCCTGACCGGAACGGCCGTGGTCATGCTGGGACTCGCTGCCGCGATCGCCGCCGTGATGTGCGTCGTCGCCCGGCTCCCGCACGTCGCGCACCGCCTGTAGCCAGTCGACTCGTTCCCGGCGCCCGGCCTACGGCCGCCCGGCCTTCGGCACCCCGCGCCCTCGATTTGCCGGCCTCGGATTTGCCGGCCTGGGATTCGCCGGCCTCTACTGCTTCGGCTCCCGGCTCAGGACCGCCTCGACCGACGCCAGGTGCCTGGTCGCGGCGGCCTCGGCCCGGGCCACGTCCTGGTCGTCGATCGCGGCGATGAGTGCGTCATGCAGCGTGACGTGGCCTTCATCCGCCATGTCGGCTTCGGCGGCGAGCGCGATCGACTCGCGTACGGAGGCGGTCATCTGCACGTACAGCTGGCTGAGCAGAGTGTTGTGCGCGCAATCCACCACCGCGGCGTGGAACGCCAGTTCGGCGTCGAGGTACGCTTCGCGGCTGCCCGTCGACAGAGCGGTCTCTTGCGTACTGATCAGTGTCCGCAGCGCAGCCAGATCCTGCTCCGAGCGGCGGGTCGCGGCCAGTCCCGCCGCGTCGCGCTCGATCATGCGCCGCACCTCGAGGATCTCCAGTGCCTTCGCGTGACGGAACTGGCGGGCAAGCGCGGCGCCGAGGCCGTCGGTCGCAGTTACGTAGGTTCCGTCACCGGGCCTGGCATCCAACAGACCCGTGTGCACAAGGGCACGCACCGCCTCCCGGACCGTGTTCCGCGAAACTCCGAGCGCTGCCATGAGCTCCGGCTCAGCCGGAATCTTCTGGTCGAGCGGCCACTCGCCCGAATTGATGAGCCGCTCCAGCTCGCTGATCACCTGCCGGCTCAAGGTCGACCGCCTGGTCTGCTGTACCGGCACGGCGCACCTCTCTCGTCGCGGATCTTCCCCGATGAAAGAGTAGCATCGACCATCCTACCTTTGAGAGGGTGTAAAGGTATCGGGAGGTCCATCCATGCTGGTCAGGCCCCGACGTGGTCGAGGTGATACTCGTGCAGGATCGCACCGGAGGTGCGGGCGGGGGTTCGGACCGCACGGTGCAAGGTTCCGCCGGCGGCCTTGACACAGCACCTTGATATACCTTGTCGCGAAGACCGCGTCGAATACGTCAGTGAACTGAGTAGCTCGACCCGGATCAGACGACGCGCCATCGGTGCCACTCGAGCAGCGTGCCGTGAGCAACGAGCCGACGGCCGCGCAGTTCAGCCCGTAGCGCCCGGATCACTTCGGCGAACACCGCACGATCGGCCCATCGCAGGCCCGGCACAGGCCCGGTACAGGCCCGGAAGAGGGCGATAGAGGGGCGGCTGGGGCCCGGCACGGGCGCAGCGGAGGCGCAGCAGATGCGCAGCACAGTTCCTCGTCGGGAACGTCCTATCGAGCTGACCTGGCAAAGAGTGCGCCCGGGCTGCGGCTCGCAGGTAATTGAACGAGCGGCGATACTGGTTAGAAGCCCGGTTTGGAAGGGAAGTCGTGATGGTTACCCCGAACTGGATCGCCAACTCCAGCTCGCTCGTGTTAGGTCAGATCGCAACGGCTATTCTCGATGAGCAAGGCTATGTATCAAGCTGGTCCCGGCCGGCTGCGGACCTTCTACGGCTATCCGCGGCGCAGGTCCGCGGGAAGCCGCTGGATGAGATTTTCGTCGATGCCGCCCTCTGGCAATCCCGGACCGTGGATCGCTGGTCCAAGGCGTCATCCCCGGTCACGGCAGACCTTCGCCGCGACGGAAGCGGCACTGTGAGCGTCGTGTTCCAGGTGGTTGCAACGGACGACGGCTCCGCATACCAGTTCCTTTTCGTGCCTGCCACCTCCGTGACCGACTGGGATCAGGGAACGGCTTTACTGCAGGCGTTCCTTGCGCAGGACCTAATCAAGATTAAGATCTACGACACCAACCTCCGCTGCATACGGTCCAATGTCGCGCACGACAGCTACGAGAGCCGGATTTTCGGCGTTCCGGGCGATGTGGAATCCGGTTCGAAAGCCGAGCCGGGCGAGGCGAAACTGCGGCACGTGCTGCATTCCGGCATACCGTTGGTCGGGCACAAACAGCAGCTGCGCACTTCACAGACGCCAGACCGGAAGAAATCATTCTCGATCTCCGCAGTACGGTTGGAAGACGCCCAGGGGCAGCCGGCCGGCGTAGCCGCTCTGTGTACGGATCGCACTGCCGAGGAGCGGGCCCGGGAACTGCACTACCAGGGCTCGGCGCGCATCGGGCGCTCCCTCGATGTGCGGGACACCGCCCAGGACGTCGTGGAAGTCCTCGTCCCCGCCCTCGGCGACCTGGCCTGGGTGAACCTGGCCGAGGCGGTGTTCGAGGGCGACGAGCCCCCCAAACTGGTGGGCGGGGGCGAACTGCACATGCGCCGGGCCGCCGTGGGTTCGGCCACCGGCCGCTGGCCCCGGCAACTCCTCCAGCCCGGCGCCACAGTCCCCCGGATACCGCGGACGGACAACCTGGCGATCATCCAACACGGCCGAGCCGTCCTCGCCGACAGGTCGACCGCCGCGGACATGTATCGCGATCCCGACCTGATCCGGAAGTTTCTGCCCGAGGGCGGCCACTCGGCGATGTGGGCTCCGCTGTTCGCCCGCGATCTCGTACTCGGCACCGTCACCGTCTGGCGTACACAGCAGCCGGACGCCTTCCAGCAAGACGATGCCAATCTGCTCACCGAGATCGCTTCCCGAGCCGCGCTGAGCGTGGACAACGCGCGTCGCTACACCCGTGAACACCATGCAGCCATCGCTCTTCAGAGACGCTTGCTGCCTCGGGCGGTCACGCACGCTCTCGCCGCCGACACGGCAGGCCTCTACTGGCCGGCCGGCGGAGGTTCGGAGATCGGGGGCGACTGGTTCGACGTCATTCCGCTGCCCTCCTTGCGCGTCGCCTTCGTGATCGGCGACGTCGTGGGACACGGCCTTCCCGCGACAGCCACCATGGGCCGCTTGCGCTCGGCCATCCAGTCTCTCGCCAACCTCGAATTCGACCCCGGCGAGCTCCTCGCGCACATGGACGACATGGTCCAGCAGCTTGCGGGCGAGGCTGACAGCAGACATCGGGACACCATGGGCGCCACGTGCCTCTATGCCGTCTACGATCCGGTCGCACGCAGTTGCACGCTCGCATCGGCCGGTCACCCGCCTCCCCTCCTCATTCGGCCGGACGGCTCGTGCCAACGGATCGAGCTCTCCCCCGGCCCTCCCCTCGGCGTCGGCGGCATGCCGTTCGAGACCGTTGCCCTCGACCTGGAACCCGGCAGTGTCATCGCCCTCTACACCGACGGAATGATCGACCGTGCGGATCATGATCCGGACGCCGGCATCCAGCAGCTCGCGGCCGAACTCACCACGGAATGCCGTCACCATCTCACGCTGGACGAGATCGGTCGCGCCGTGTTCGAACGCAGCGGGAAGGTGCCGTCCCGCGACGACTCCGCCTTACTGCTGGCCCGCACTCGGGGCGTGCCCCCCGACGACATCGCCGAATGGGAGTTCCCGGCCGACCCGGCCGCGGTATCCGACGCCCGCGAGGCGACCTCCGGACAGTTGGCCGATTGGGGGTTGGAGGATCTCGCCTTCACCACAGAGCTTCTGGTCAGCGAGTTGGTCACGAACGCCATCCGGTACGCGGGAGGACCGATCGAGCTGCGCCTCATCCGCAGCACCTCTGTCCTCGTATGTGAAGTCACCGACCCCAGCAACACCCAACCCCGCCTCCGGCGTGCTCGCACCACGGACGAGGGCGGTCGCGGCCTGTTCCTTGTGGCACAACTCGCTGCCCGATGGGGAAGCCGCTACCGTCACTCCGGGAAGACGATCTGGACCGAACAACTCCTCTCGGGGGCCAAGAGCGGGTGAGCCTCAATCCTGGCAGTCGATAGAGGCGCGCGCATAGTCTTCAATGGCGGATATATGTGCGCGAATGCCATCTTCATCGTCGAATGATGCTTGGAAGCTGTTGCGAGCGAGTTGCGTCAGGACGGAGTGGTCCAGGCCGAGGTGTTCGCGGACGGCGTCGTAGTTGTCATTGATGTAGCCGCCGAAGTACGGGGGGTCGTCGGAGTTCACGGTGACGAGCACGCCGGCGTCGAACAACTCCTTCAGCGGATGCTCGGCGAGCGAGGGCACCACGCGCAGTGCCAGATTCGACAACGGGCACACGGTCAAGGGAATCCTCTCGTCGCGCAGGCGCGCGACAAGCGCGGGGTCCGTGATCGCGGTGACCCCGTGATCGATGCGGTCGGGTCGGCAGACGTCTAGCGCTTGTCCGACGTAGTGGGCCGGGGCATCCTCGCCGGCGTGGATGGTCGTGCGATAGCCGCGTGCGCGCGCGGCCGCATAGTAGTCGGCGAACTTGGCAGGCGGGTTGCCGCGTTCGGCCGCTCCGAGGCCGATCGCGATGATCTTCTCGCGCCACGGATCGATGAGGTCGAGGACCTCCAACGCCGCCGACTGCGGGCGATGGCGTTGGCAGGTGACGATCAGCGCGCCGTCGATGCCGAGATCCTCACGTGCGTCGGAGATCGCCGCCAGCACGCTGTCGATCTGCTCGGCGATCGGCACACCGGCGTCGAGGAAAGTCTGTACGCCCAGGAACATCTCAGCTCGTCGCACGCCGTCGGCGGCGGCACGCGTGAGGTAGGCGTGTGTCAAGTCGTAGAAGTCCTGACGGCGTCGCAACACTGCGGCGCCTTGGAACAGCAGCGGCAGGAAGTGCTCGAGCCCGGTGAACCGATATGCGGCGCGCAAACTTTCGACGTCCGGCCACGGCAGCTCGACGTGGTTGCGGGCCGCAAGCTCGAACATCAGCTCGGGCTCGAGCGTTCCCTCCAGGTGGACGTGCAACTCGGCCTTCGGCAGCGCCGCGATGAACCTGTCGGTCATATGTCCGTCTCCTTCCACCGCGGCGCCACGCCGGTCCCGGTTGTTTCCTGCTGCAGAGTAAAGGTAAAGCCACGGCGGCTTTCTGAGCCGCTGCCGTCAGTTTCCGGTCAGGACCAAGCCGCCGTCGACGGTGAGCACGGTGCCGGTGACGAACTGGTTCTCCATCAGGTAGAGGTGGGCCGCGGCGATCTGCTGCGGCTCACCTATCGCACCGGTGAGGGCGCGCCGTGCGAGGCCGTCGAACACCGCCGCGCGCTGGGGTTCGGGAACAGCGTCCCAGAGAGGCGTGCGGACGGCGCCGGAGCGGACGACGTTGACGCGGACGGGGGCGAGATCGACGGCCAGTCCGCGGGCGAGGCCCTCGGTGGCCGCGGACCCGGCGGAGGCGAGGGCGGCGCCCGGGACCGGGCGGACGCCGACCGTCCCCGAGGTGAGGGTGATCGAGCCGCCGGGGCGGATGTGCGGGGCCGCGTGCTTGGCGACCGCGACGGCTCCCCAGAGCCGCACATCGAAGGTGCGCCGGGCCCCGTCGAGCGGGAGTTCCTTGAGCCCGCGGCGATCGGCCCGGTCTCCGGCGGTGAACACCACGTGGCCGAATTCGCCGACGCGGGCGAACAGGTCGGCGACGGCCGCCTCGTCGCGCACGTCGAGTGCGGCGCCGTCGCACGAGTCCGGGAGTTCGGCGAGCGCGGCGTCGATGCGCTCCTTGCTGCTCGAGGCGATGGTGACGAGGGCGCCGGCTCCCGCGGCCGCGTGGGCCGTGGCCAGTCCCATGCCGGAGCTGCCGCCGATGACGACGATGCGCTGACCGGTGAGTGCCATGGTGTTCCTCCTTGATTCCGCAAGCTGATGACTCATTGAGACATCACCATAGCACCTGATGTCCCAATGAGCCATCACTGCTAGAATCCCGGTTATGCCGCGATGGGAGCAGGGAGCGGAGGATCGGCTGCGAGACGCCGCGCTAGCGCTGTTTCTCGAGCACGGGTACGAGAACGTCACCGTCGCGCAGATCACCGAGCGCGCCGGGCTGACCCGTCGCACCTTCTCCCGCTACTTCGCCGACAAGCGCGACGTGCTCTTCGCCGGCTCGGATCAGCTTCCGGCCGCGCTCGCCGACGCCGTGTTGAAGGCCGACGCGGGGCTCACCCCATTCGAAGCCTTACTCAGCGCCCTTGAGCGGGTCGGCGATGTGCTGGCGGCTCGGGTCGCCCCGCACGCCGCGCAACGACAGGCGATCGTCGAGAGCAGCACCGAACTACAGGAGCGCGGCCGCACCAAGTTCGCCGCCGTCTCCGATGCACTCGAAGCAGCTCTTCGGCAGCGCGGGGCCGCCCCGCCGACGTCAAGTCTGCTGGCGGACGTCGGCGTCGCCGTTTTCCGCACCGCGTTCGGGCGCTGGGTCGCTGAGCCGAAGGCCGCTGCCTACTCGGCCCGGGTGGCGCCCGGCACCCGGGCGGTGTCGCGTATTCGCCAGCGCCGATTCCCACGCCGTCTGCACTGGCACCGTGAGTGCGCCCCGTCATGGCCGTCCTCGAGCCCTGACTCGATCATTGCAATATGGTTGATTGCGATCGAGCGGGCCGCGCACCGGAGCGCTGTACCGTGACCGCATTCGAGGGGGACGCGTATGCCTGCGCTGTCACGCACGGCCATGTCCGAGCTCGTTGACCGTCGCCTGATCAACCGGAACTTCGCCAGGCTGTGGTACGGCCAGGCGGTATCCAGCATCGGGGACTATGTGTTCAACACGACGCTGACGCTGTGGATCGCTGTAAAGATCGGCTCCGGGAAACCGTGGGCGCCTGCGGCGATGGGCGGTTTGCTGATCGCGGCCACCATCGCGGTCGTGGTCGTCGGTCCGATCGCGGGAGTCTGGGTCGATCGATGGGATCGCAGGCGGACGATGCTGCGCACCGAGTCCGTGCGCGCGCTGCTCGCCGGCGCACTGGCCCTCGTCTCGCTGCTTCCCGAGCGCGATCTCCCGGTCGGCGTCTGGCTGGCGGTCATCTACGTGCTGGTCTTCGCACTCAATGCGGCCGGACGGTTCTTCGGCCCAGCACAAATGGTGACGATCTCCCGCGTCGTGCCGGGCGTCGAGGAGCAGACCCGAGCGTTCGGCACAACCAACGCCACCAGCGCGGCCGCCAGGATGATCGGGCCGCCACTGGCGGCTCCACTGCTGTTCGCCTCGGGCGTCACCTGGGCACTCGCGCTGAATGCCGCGTCGTATGTGGTGTCCTACCTCGCGATCCGCTCGCTGGAACTTCCGCAGGTCGAAGCTGCAGCACCCGAGACTGAGACGAACGCCGCCGCACGCAGCTTCCGTCGAGACTTCATGGAAGGTGTGCGCTTTCTTCGCCAAGAGCAGAGTGGTGTTCGGCGTCCTGGTGTGGAGCATGCTGTGTCAGGTGGGAGTCGGGGCGCTCAACACCCTCGACGTCTTCTTCGTCACCGGGAACCTGCACGTGGCGGCCAAGAACTTCGGCTTCATGGCGGTGGCGATGGGCGCCGGGCTCATCCTCGGCTCGCTCCTCGCACCTCGACTGGTCAAGAT
>Ga0310811_10006530_pt1 | contig 14915 bp, 16 predicted proteins | sample YCmetagenome_FD_207642 | JGI IMG/M metagenome (GOLD analysis project Ga0310811, IMG submission 207642) | Soil microbial communities from experimental microcosm in Duke University, North Carolina, United States - YC | ecosystem: Engineered > Artificial ecosystem > Soil microcosm > Unclassified ...
CGGAAAGACGCCGGTCGAGGTTCAGGATTACCCTGGGTTCGTCGCGAACCGAATCCTGATGCCGATGATCAACGAAGCAGTCTACTGTCTCATGGAAGGCGTTGGGACGGCCGAGGCGATCGACACGGTGATGAAGCTCGGCATGAATCACCCGATGGGGCCGCTCGCGCTCGCCGATCTGATCGGTCTCGACACGTGCGTCGCGATCCTCGACGTGTTGCACGACGGCCTCGGTGACCCGAAGTACCGGGCTTGCCCACTGCTCCGAAAGTACGTCGCTGCCGGCTGGCTCGGCCGCAAGACGAAGCGCGGCTTCTATGCGTACTAAGGTCGCCGTTCCCCACCTCTCCGCGATCCCCGCGCCCGCTTTCCGCTAATGGCCTGGGCCCTCACTCCACTCACGGAAGAACAGCGCGCCATCCAGACGGTGGCGCGCGAGTTTGCCGCGAGCGAGATCGCTCCGTTCTCCGATAAGTGGGATCGCGAGGCGTACTTCGAGCCAAGTCTCGTGGGCAAGCTCGGGCAGCTAGGCTTCCTCGGGATGATGATCCCCGAGCAGTACGATGGGCTGGGGCTCGATACGCTCACCTATCTCGTGGCTCTCGAGGAGATTGCCACGGTCGACGCCTCTGTGGCCGTCATGCTGTCGGTGCACAACTCGCTGCCGACGCAGATGCTGCTCAAGTGGGGTACGGAGCAGCAAAAAGAGTGTTTCCTCAAGCCCATGGCTCGCGGTGAGCTCCTCGGCGCGTTCGCGCTGTCGGAGCCGGAAGCTGGATCGGATGCCGCATCGCTGCGGACGCAGGCAGTTCGCGACGGCAATGACTGGATTCTGAATGGCACCAAGGCCTGGGTCTCGAGCGGCACCAAAGGTGAGGTGATTCTGGCCATGGCGCGCACCGACTCGCCCGACGACCGTCGCGGCGCGCGTGGCATCAGTGCGTTCATCGTCACGCCCGATCTCCCCGGGTTCAGCGTCGGCAAGAAGGAAGACAAGATGGGGCTCCGTGCCTCGCCGACGGTTCAGCTGCACTTCTCGGACATGCGCGTGCCGGCTGACCGGCTGCTCGGTCAGGCGGGCAGCGGATTCATTTACGCCATGCAGTCGCTCGACAATGGCCGCCTTGGCATCGCGGCGCAGTCGGTGGGAATCGCTGAAGCCGCGTTGCGCGCGGCGGCGGCATACGCGGCCGACCGTAAGCAGTTCGGCAAGCCGATCAAAGAGTTTCAGGCCATCCAGTTCAGGTTGGCCGACATGGCAACGCGCGTCGCGTCGTCGCGCGCGTTGCTGCACTTGGCTGCGACCGCCAAGGATCGCGGCGAGAAGATCACGCAATTCAGCTCCATGGCCAAGCTGCTCGGCAGCGAAACGGCCATGTGGGTCACGACGCAAGCCATTCAGATTTTTGGCGGCTACGGATACGTCAAGGAGTACCCAGTCGAACGGTTGTTTCGCGATGCGAAGGTGACCGAGATCTACGAAGGTACTTCGGAAATCCAACGCATCGTCATTGCGCGAGAGCTGTACTCGCACACGTAGTTGCCGTTTCTGAAACCTGAGACCTCCCTCCTCAATCCTCCAATGAAGCTTTTTGACACCATCGCCTCCATGGGGCACGAGCAACTCGTGCTCTGTCAGGACTCGGCGTCTGGATATCGCGGCATCATCGCCGTTCATAGCACGGTTCTTGGACCAGCGCTCGGCGGAACGCGTTTCTGGAACTATGCCACCGACGAGGAAGCAATCGTCGACGCGCTGCGCCTCGCGCGCGGCATGACCTACAAGAACGCCGTGGCAGGATTGAATCTCGGTGGCGGTAAGTCGGTCATCATCGGCAACAACAAGACGGCCGATCGCGAGATGATCTTCCGTGCGCACGGCCGGTTCGTCGAAAGCCTCGGCGGCCGCTATATCACGGCCGAGGATGTCGGCACGAGCACGGCGGACATGGACTACGTGCACATGGAGACCGATTACGTCAGCGGTCTCGCCGGTCGCTCGGGTGATCCGTCGCCGGTCACCGCACATGGCGTGTTCCGCGCGATCCAGGCATCTGCCAAGGAGCGGTGGGGATCGGACGATCTCTCCAACAAGACCGTCGGGCTTCAGGGGTGCGGTCACGTCGGCTACTACCTCGCGAAGGAGCTTCACGAAGCCGGCGCCAAGCTGATCGTCAGCGACATCGACGCCGACCGGGTGAAGCGCGTATCGAGCGAGTTCGGCGCGCGCGCCGTTGGGTCGGAGGAGATCTACGGCGTGCAGGCCGACATCTTCGCCCCCTGCGCACTCGGTGCGATCATCAACGATCGCACGATCCCGCAGCTCAAGTGTGAGATCGTGGCGGGCGCGGCGAACAACCAGCTCCTCGAGGAGCGTCACGGCGACGAGCTCGAGAAGCGCAACATCCTGTACGCGCCGGACTACGTGGCGAATGCCGGTGGCGTGATCAACGTCTACAGCGAGCTCGCCGGCTGGACCTCGGCACGCTCCTTCCGCAAGGCGGACGAGATCTACGATACCATTCGCAAGGTGTTCGCGATCGCGAAGGGCGAGAAGATCCCGACGTATCTGGCCGCGGATCGCCTCGCCGAGCAGCGCATTCAGGCGGTCGGCTCGATGGTACGCACCTGGCCACAGTGGCCCAACAAATGAGCGAGAGAATTCTTATCGCGTCGGATCACGCCGGATTCGAGCTCAAGGAAAAGCTCGAGCACGCGTTGGCAAAGCTGGGCTATGACGTGGAAGATCTGGGAACGAACAGCGTCGAGTCGACGGACTACGCCGACTACGCGCATCCGCTCGCTCGGCGCGTCTCCGACGGAGACGCGCCGCGTGGTGTGCTGCTCTGCGGCACGGGCCTCGGTATGAGCTACACGGCGAATCGCTATCCGCGCGTTCGTGCCGCGGTCGCCTGGAGCCCCGAAGTGGCGAAGTTGGCGCGCGAGCACAACGATGCGAATGTCCTCGTCCTTCCCGCACGATTCGTTTCGGAAGAAGAGGGCATGAGCATTCTCAATACGTGGCTCGAGACACCATTCGAAGGCGGACGTCATGCACGCCGCGTCGAGAAGATCGAACACCAGGACGCATCTCGATGAGTGATTGGACGAAGCACAGCCTGTGCTCTCCCGGCAAGGCGCTGCGCGAGACCGACCCCGACATCGCCTCGTTGATCGAAGAGGAGACGGCGCGGCAGAAGGACGGGCTCGAGCTGATCGCGAGCGAGAACTTCGTGTCGCCGGCGGTGCTCGAGGCGATGGGCTCGCCGCTCACGAACAAGTACGCCGAGGGTTTGCCCGGCAAGCGCTACTACGGCGGTTGCGAAGTCGTGGACAGAGTCGAACAGCTGGCGATCGATCGCGCGAAGCAGTTGTTTGGTGCGGATCACGCCAACGTGCAGCCGCATTCCGGCGCGCAGGCGAACTACGCTGCGATGACGCCGTTCCTCAAGCCCGGTGACACGTTCCTCGGAATGGATCTATCCAACGGCGGCCATCTGACGCATGGCTCGCCGGTGAATTTCTCGGGCATGTTGTACAAGGCGGTCTCGTACGGCGTGACCGACGAAGGGCTCATCGACTACGACGACGTTCGCCGCAAGGCGCGCGAACACCGGCCGAAGCTGGTCCTCGCCGGCTACAGTGCCTATTCGCGCGTCGTCGACTTTGCGGCGTTCGCCGAAGTCGCGAAGGAGATCGGTGCCATTTTCATGGTTGACATGGCGCATTTTGCCGGACTCGTTGCGGCCGGCGCATATCCATCGCCCATCCCCCACGCCGACGTCGTGACGACGACGACGCACAAAACGCTGCGCGGTCCGCGAGGAGGATTGATCCTCTGCAAGGCGGAGCATGCGAAGGCGATCGACAAGGCGGTTTTTCCGGGAAGTCAGGGCGGTCCGCTCGAACACATCATCGCGGCCAAGGCGGTGTGTTTCAAAGAGGCGCTCGACCCGTCGTTCAAGACGTACGCGCAGAACGTGGTTTCCAACGCGCGTGCCCTGGCCGCTGCACTGGTGACCCACGGTTTCGAGATCGTCTCCGGGGGAACGGACAACCATTTGATGCTCGTCGACCTGCGCAATCGCGGGCTGACCGGCAAGCTCGCACAGTCTGCGCTCGACGAAGCGGCGATCACCGTGAACAAGAACACGGTACCCAAGGAAACGCAGTCGCCATTCGTCACGAGCGGTATCCGCGTCGGAACACCGGCCGTGACGACACGCGGCATGGGCCCGGCGGAGATGACGCGGATCGCCGCGCTGATCGACCGGGTGTTGGCGAAGCCCGAAGATCAGAGCGTGTTGCAAAGCGTGCGAGGCGAAGTGGTCGCCCTCGCGCGCGCGTTCCCGCTCTACTCCTGAACGGCGGCGACCGGAAGCCGCCGAACGACTGACGCGACGCACTGTTCGGCGAGATCGCGCGTCGTGTAGCAGCACAGGTCGATGTCGGCGCGCCGCCACTGCCAATCTTCCGGGCTGGTAGCGTGCGGTTGAAGGACGTGCTCGAACGCCGGCATCGCGTTCCGCGGATCCGCGGGCGCATGCTGTTCGCCGAGCTGGCCGCTCCACTCGATCACCAGCAATTGTCCGTCGGCGATCGAGTTGGAGCGACCACGAATCCACGAAAAGCTCAGGCCGACCGGACCAATCTGCACGGTGTAACGGTCGGGCGTGCGACGCATGTTTGCCGCCACGCCAGCCGGAAGTGTCCCCGGGGTTTCGCAGAGCCGCAAGACGGTCGCCGACAGCGAATCGAGCTCGCGGTTGATCAACGTGAGCGCACGCTGCGACGTCAGGAACGTCGCGCGGGCGCGCGCGCGTTGCTCGTCGTCCGCGGCGCGGGCCGCGAGGATCGCGTCGGTGATTCGCTTTGGGGTGCCGCCAGCTTCGTCGACCGCCTCGACGATCGCATCGATCACCGCGTCGCCAGTTGGGGATCCCGACGAACGAACGATCGTGCCTTTGAGCCATGCCGGCTGAGTCGACGTGTCGAGCGGCACGATCAATACGTCCTTACGTTTGACCTTCCCGATTCGCGCTTTGACGGCGGCTGCCTCGGCTTCGCTCGACGGAGTCGTGCCCCAGAGTCGCTGATATAGCACCACGAGGACGCGCGAATCCTTCTCGATTGCTTTCTGGATCGCTGGGTCGCTACCGGCAGGGCGCGGCCCATCCTTGGCGCGCGGCACGGTGAACACGGGCTTCGACAACCGCTGCTCGAGTCGTCGTTTGAGCTCGGTCACGGCAAGCGCGTCGAAGTCTGCGGCAGACACTGCAACGTCGTACTTGAAGGCGCGCTTCATCATCACGTCGGGACCGAAGGATATGAAAAGCGCCGCGACGAACCGAGCGGCGCGCGCTGGTCTGGCTGAGCCTCGCCTTGACAATCTAGCAGACGGCGCGGCACGGCGCCTGCCCTCACCCGGGGGGAGTTGTGGCTTGGGCGCCCCATCATCATTTTCTTGTCGTCGGCGGGACCGGAGACGGTTCCGCCTTATGTACCAGTATCTCGAGGCAGCACGTGGCGGAGTTGGCATTTCGCGATGGGATCATGGACCGCATCCGGCTCAGGGAGCCGCGGTTTGACGAGCGCGCGTATCTTTTCGTGCTCTCGGCCCTCGAGTATTGCCAGCAGCGCCTCGAAGAGCGTCGCCACATCACGGGACGCGAGCTGGCGCTGGCCTGTCGAGACCTCGCGCTGGACCGGTTCGGGGTCATGGCTCGCCTGGTCCTCGAGCACTGGGGGCTGCGGTGCAGCGCCGACATCGGTGATGTCGTCTTCACCCTGGTCGAGCTGGAGCTGTTGATGAGCCAACCGACCGATACGCGCGAAGAGTTCGCCGATGTGTTCGACTTCGATCAGGCGTTCCAGCGCGAGTATCCGTGGTCGGGCGTGCTCACGCCGTCCTGAGGGCCAATCGCAAAGTGTAGGCGCGGCGAGGTTGGAGCTGCGTCGGTCGACGTGGTGACGGGGAGGGGGGTACATGGAGAAGGCGGTTGAATGGCCCGAGTGCCGGAAGTGTCACACCGGATCCCTGCTCCCGTTGAGCGACTACGGTCGTGACGGTGCGCCGATCACGTACAAGGCGTGGGCGTGCAGCAACGCGGAATGTGGCTTCAACATCCGCATCGACAACGGCGAACTGAGTTACGGTCGGACCGTCGGCACGTCGCAGAAGTAGCTGGGAGGCGATCGCATGCGCTCTCTCGTTCGCGTCGTCACCGCCTCGGAGTCGGCGGCACGCGATGCGTCAGCGATCGGTGCCGGCGTTCCGTCGCGAGCGTTGATGCAACGCGCCGGTGCTGCCGCGGCCTCGGAGGTCGCGCTCCGCTACCGCGAACAACTCGACGATGGCGTGCTCGTATTCGCCGGCCCCGGTAACAACGGCGGCGATGGGTGGGTCGTCGCCCGCGCGCTCGCAAACACGGGCGCGCGCGTTCGCGTTATCGAGCCCGTCGCCGAGAAGACGCTGGCCCTCGACGTGATCGACGCCGCGAACGTTGTCAGCGGCGAAGTCCCGTCGGACTTCGATCGGGGCGAGCGACTCGTCATCGATGGTCTCCTCGGGACCGGCGGAGCAGGGAATCCCAGGGGCGTGATCGCGGCGGCGATCGATCGCGCCAACGCGCTGCGCGACCGAGGCGCGACGATGGTCGCGATCGATGTCGCGAGTGGCCTCGATGCGACGTCGGGTGTTGCTGGAGATTCCGTCATCATCGCAGATCTCACGCTGACCTTCGCGACGGTGAAGCGGGGACACGTGATGAACCGCCAGGTCAGCGGCCGGGTCGTGGCGCTGGACATCGGCCTCGATGCGCACGCCGCACTCGACGACGGCGCGCCGCTGTTGGTCGATGAGCAGTGGGTCGCCTCGCAGGTTCCGTCGATCCCCGCGAATGCCCATAAGGGAATTCGAATGAAGCTCGCGATCATCGGCGGGGCGAAGGGGATGGCCGGCGCGACCGTGCTGGCGGCGCGCGCCGCGCTTCGCAGCGGGATCGGGATGGTGAAGATCGTCGCGTCGGATGACAGCTTCCCCGTCATTCAGGAGAGCGAGCCGGCTGCGCTCGCCGCGCCGTGGCCGCAGGACGACAGTGCCTTCGATCGCGAAGTTGCCGGCTGGGCGGACTGCATCGTGATTGGGCCCGGACTCGGCCGGTCGGACGCGAGCCGCGGGATTCTCGAACGTGCGCTCCGTGTGTGGACCGGGCCCGCCGTGCTCGACGCCGACGCGCTCACGCTGTTCGAGTCGCGGGTGCCCGCGTTGGCGCAACTGATTGGAAAGCGCGCGGCGCTCATCACGCCGCACCCTGGGGAATTCGCCCGGCTGTCCGGTCAGACGGTCGACGACGTGCTTGCCTCGCGCTTCGATGCCGGCTTGTCGCTCGCAAGCCAGATCAACGCCGCGGTTCTCCTCAAGGGAACGCCGACGGTTGTGTCGAGCGTCGACGGTCGCCGATTGGTGAGCGCGGCGGGAACCGCGGCGCTCGCGACTGCGGGAAGCGGTGATGTGCTCAGTGGCATTGCCGGGACGCTCCTCGCGCAACTCGGCGACCCATTCGTCGCGGGCGCAGTCGCCGCGTGGATTCACGGACGAGCCGCCGAGCGGATTCCGACCGCGAGAAACGCCGGCGTTCGCGGCGCGTCGCTCGACGACGTCATTGGCGAGTTGCGCGACAGCTGGAATTTCGATCGTCGACCGACGCGCTATCCGGTGCTCGCCGAGCTGCCGGACCTCGCCACGTCTTCATGATCGGGAACTCATCGCTCGGCCCCGGCGCTGAATTCGATGCCATTCGTCGGATGCTCGAGACGTGGGGGCCGCGCGCGAGCGGGATTGGTGACGACGCGGCGATCGCACGACTGCCGCGCGGCGACGCATTGATCGCCAGCGTCGATAGCGCGGTCGAGAATCGCCATTTCAAATCCGACTGGCTCTCGCCGCGCGAGATCGGCTATCGCGCGATCGCCGCGGCGCTGAGCGATCTCGCCGCGATGGCGGCGCGACCGCTCGGTGTGCTCGTTGCCATGGCTATTCCCGACGCCTGGCGCGGCCGACTCGATGATATCGCTGCGGGTGTTGGCGACGCGGTGGAGGCGGCGGGAACCCACGTGCTGGGCGGCAACCTGACCGACGCGACTGAGCTGTCGATCACCACGACAGCGCTCGGCTCGGCATTCAGCCCGCTGGTCCGAGGCGGAGCCAACCTCGGAGATCACGTGTACGTGACTGGGCGGCTCGGAGCACCGGCCAGCGCCATTCGTCGCCTCTTGGCCGGGGATTCACCCGGGGCATTTCGTGAACGGTTTGCGCATCCGGTACCTCGATTGCTCGAGGCGAGGTGGCTTGCCGACCACGGTGCGACCTCCGCGATCGACATCTCCGACGGGTTCGTTGCGGACCTGCGGCATGTAGCCCACGCGAGTGGAGTCGCGATCGAGATCGAGGGTGGCACGGTACCGTGTTTCCCGGATGTCCCCGCTCAGCTCGCGGTAGAGAGCGGGGAGGAGTACGAGTTGATCGTCACCGCGCCGGGTTCGCTGGATGTCGGGGAGTTTCAGAGCCGTTTCAAGCTCCCGCTCACCCGCGTCGGAGGTGTGGTAGGCGGAAGGCCAGGGCACGTCGATGTTCGTGGAATTGCGGTGGCCAACGCCCGGGGCCACGACCATTTTTCTCGGTGATGCGCACCTTTATCACTTCACTCGCGGCCGTGATCATGACGGCCACGCTCGGTCCGCTGGTCGTCATCGCGCGTCTGCTCGGCATACCGCAGGGCCCGCGCTCCGTCTACGCGAGATCGATTCGGCTGTGGGCCCGGGTGATCAACCGGGCGGCTGGGGTTCGGGTGCGCGTGCATGGAGCAGAACAGCTTCGACAGCCGCATGGTGCGGTGTTCATCGCCAACCATGTGAGTTGGTTCGACATCTTCGCGCTCGCGTCAGAGGTGCCGTGGTGTAGCTTCGTCGCAAAAGCCGAGCTGCGTCGGATCCCGGTATTCGGATTCGCGGCCGAATGCGCCGGAATCATTTTCATCGAGCGCGAGAACCGGAAGCAGGCATTCGAATCGTATCGCGTCGCAGCCGCCGAAGTCCAGCGCGGGCGATGTGTGATCGTCTGCCCGGAAGGAACGCGCGGCGTCGACTATCACCTGCGCCCGTTCAAGAAGGGCCCATTCGTGCTCGCGATCGCGGCGCAGTCGCCGGTCGTTCCGACCCTCGTTCACGGCTCGCGAGAGGTCATGGCCAAGGGTTCATTCCGTGTCCGGTCGGGACCGATCGATTTGCATTTTCTCGAGGCGGTGCCGACGACGGGCCAGACCTACGACCATCGACGCGAGCTGATGTCCGTGGTTTGGCGCGACATGGCCGATGAGATGCGGGCGCTGTACGGGATTGGGACCGCCGAGCATCCGATTGCTGCAGAGCGCGTGTCTGGGGAATAGCACTGGGTTTCCGTCTCACATCGAGCCGGAAATCGCTATTATCCACGCACCACTTTCACCACGGGATCGATGGTTACCATTTCCGAGATCAAGGCCCGCGAGATTCTGGATAGTCGCGGCAACCCCACCGTCGAAGCCGACGTCATTCTGTCCAACGGCATGATGGGTCGTGCGGCGGTTCCGAGCGGCGCGAGCACCGGCGAACACGAAGCCGTTGAGCTCCGCGATGGCGACGCCCAGCGCTACGTCGGCAAGGGCGTGCAGAATGCCGTTCAGAACATCGAAGAGACGATTGCTCCGGCGCTGCGCGGCTGCGATATCACCGATCAACTCGGGATCGACAGCGCGATGATCGAGCTCGACGGAACGCCGAACAAGTCGAGCCTCGGGGCGAACGCCATCCTCGCCGTGTCACTGGCTGCGGCGCGCGGTGGAGCGCAGTCGGTCAATCTTCCGCTCTATCGTTACCTCGGCGGGCCGCTCGCGCGTGTCATGCCGGTCCCGATGATGAACATTCTCAACGGCGGTGCGCACGCAACGAACACCGTGGACTTTCAGGAGTTCATGATCGTGCCGATCGGCGCCGAAACGTTCGCCGATGCGCTGCGGATGGGAACGGAGGTGTTTCACTCGCTCAAGAAGGTGCTCGTCAAGCGCAAACTGGCGACCGGTGTTGGCGACGAAGGTGGATTCGCCCCCGACCTGCGCGATGACGAGGAGGCGATCAAGGTCATTCTCGAGGCGATCGACGTTGCGGGCTACGCGGCAGGGAAGGAGATTGCCCTCGCCCTGGACTGCGCGGCGAGCGAGCTATTCGTCGACGGTACCTACACGTTCAAGAAGAGCGGTGCCGGGAAGAAGGATGCTCAGGGGATGGTCGACCTCTATGAGCAGTGGATCAACGAGTACCCAATCGTGTCGATTGAAGATGGTCTCGCGGAAGACGATTGGGCCGGCTGGGCCAAGCTCACCACCGCACTCGGCGATCGTTGTCAGCTCGTCGGTGACGATCTGTTCGTCACCAACACCGAGCGATTGGCCCGTGGCATCGAGGCTGGGGTCGGCAATGCGATTCTCATCAAGGTCAATCAGATCGGCACGCTCAGCGAGACGCTCGAGGCGATCGAGATGGGGCGCGCGGCGGGCTATCTGTCGGTGATCTCGCACCGGTCCGGTGAGACGGAGGATACGTTCATCGCCGATCTTGCGGTCGCCACCGGCGCCGGTCAGATCAAGACCGGATCGGCGAGTCGAACCGATCGAGTGGCCAAGTACAACCAACTGCTCCGGATCGAGGAGCAGCTCGGCGGCGCCGCGGAGTTCCCGGGCGGCGCGCTCTACGGCATCTAGCATGGCGTCGGGCAGCACGGCGCTGATCAAGCGGATCGTTTGGACTGCGATCGTGGTCGGCGCCGTCGCGTTCGCTGTCGAGGGTGGAGAGTTCGGATCGACCGATCTCGTTCGCCAGACTCGGCAGAAAAAGCGGATCGCGCATTCTATCGACTCCCTACAAAAGGTTGTCGACTCCCTGCGACGGTATCAAACGGCGGTGTTGCAGGATCCCGCCACCCAGGAGCGGCTGGCGCGCGAGGTCTTCGGGATGGTTCGGGGCGACAAGGAACTGCTGTATCGGTTTGCGGACAGTTCGGCCGCGCCCAGGCGGCCGTAACCCCGACACCAGGATTTTCGTCGTTCCGTTGACTACCATTCGAACGATCTCCCGGTAGCCAGCCCTCACGCAGCGAGAATCGGATCTGATGGAATCCCGTGCAGACGCCGCTGAATCAGCGGGCCCCGGCCTTTCGAGCCGGGTCGCGCGGTTGGCGACGGAGCTCCGCGTCGAGTCGTGGTGGAGCGTCGAGAGGATTCCCGCTCTGGTCACCGCGGTCTTTTTCGTCGCGCTGTTCTGGCGACAAGCTTTCGACCTCGCCGTCGACTGGTGGACAGTTCCCGAGGCGGGGCACGGTCTGCTGCTCGCACCTGCGGCGCTGTGGCTGGCGTGGCGTGCGGGAATTCGCCAAGGCGCCGAGCCGAATCGCGTTCTGGGGCTAGTCGTGATCGTACTTGCTGTGGTTATTCGATGCGCCGCTGGTTTAGCCGCCGAGCTATTCTCGATGCGCTGTTCGATGATCATGGCACTCGGTGGCCTGACGGTCTACCATTTCGGCTTCCGACAGCTCATTCACTGGTGGTTACCGTTCACGCTCGCGTGCCTCGCGGTGCCGCTACCGGAGCTCGTCACCCAGGCGCTCGCGCTTCCGCTGCAGTTCAGAGCCTCGAGAATGGGCGCAGCGCTTCTCGAGATGCGGCAGGTGCCAGTTCGTCTCGACGGGAATGTGATTCGCATCCCGGGCAACGAGCTGTTCGTGACGGAAGCCTGCAGCGGACTCCGATCGCTGACTGCGCTGCTCAGCGTTGGAGTTCTCATGAGCGCCTTGGTTCTTCAGACCGTGCTCGGACGAATCGCGCTCGTTTTGTTGGCTATCCCCATCGCGATCGTCGTCAATGGCGTCCGCGTCTTCATGACCGGTTTCCTGGTCATCTTCGTCAGCCCGGAGCTCGGCAAGGGCTTCATGCATCTCACCGAAGGGTGGCTGCTGTTCCTCGTCTCGCTCGCGTCTATGGCGTTGTTTGCGTGGGCAGGCGCGGCGGCCGAGCGTCGGTTTCTTGGCTGGCGTCGCGCTTCCGAGGCGCCGACGAATGCGTAACTACCACCGCTATCTGCCAGCGATTGTATTTCTGATCGGAGCAGGGTTCGTCCTGAACACGCGGTCGCAGGCCGCGATCCCGCTCGCGGCTCCCCTGGCCGGCATCATGTCGCAGGTCGATGGTTATCGAGTCGAGGACCAACACCTCTCCGACGATGAGCGACGCGTAGCCGGAATGACTGACTACGTCGCGCGAATGTACTCGCGGGACTCGGTCGCGGCCTTCACGACGTTCGTGTCGTACTACGAGCGTCAGACACAGGGCAAGACCATCCATTCTCCTCGAAACTGCCTTCCCGGCGCCGGCTGGGAGGTTCTCACGGCGGGGGAGGCGGACGTCGTGGTGGACGGTGTGAAGCAGACGCTGAATCGCTATGTGTTGAAGAAGGGGCCGGCGACGGCAGTCGCGTTCTACTGGTATCAGGGCCGTGGGCGACTCGTGGCGAACGAGTACACCGTGAAGTGGAACCTGCTTCGTGATGCCGCGCTGGCCGGCCATACCGAGGAGGCCCTCGTTCGGGTCGTTGTCCCCGTCGCTGCATCGACGGATGGTAACGAGGCGGATGCGCTTCGAGCGGCGACCGCGCTCGGCGAGAAGATCTCCGCGCGGCTGGCACATGAGGTTTCGTCGGCACTGCCGAAGGCCTAGCGAGAAGGCATTTTCTGCTTCTCCGCCACAGGAACGTGGGCTCCCACAACATGCGTGTTGTGTCATTGCCACAACTCACCGCGCGCTGTGCCTCCGAGCAAATTTTTTTGCAGCTCCTGGCACTCGGATTTGAGTCACGAGCGAATCGCGCAACCCATTATAGAGTAGTGATTTAGATTTCTTGTTGTCGTCGGGGATTCCACTACATTCGCGGTACTCCGTAGTAACGAGCACGGGCATGCGGCCTGCTATGCTCGCTGGTCGACGAATGCCGTAAATGGCGGGCGTCGTACTCGGCGGACGACACCCGTCAGAGTCGCCTTCTCAACCAGCACGCGGAGTCCACATGCGGGTTAGTCACCGAGCCTTGGCCCTGGCAGTCGCCGGGGTTCTAGGGGCCAGCGGGGTCGCGAAAGCGCAAGACCTCGAATTCAAAGGCACGACCTCGGGTTGCTTTATCCCCGACGGGGGTGTGGTGTGCAGCCCGTCGTATCAGGGCCTGAGCTACACAGGCGGTAGCTTCGACGTGTTCAGCCTCTTCGGCAAAGCTTCGATCGGGTCGCTTGCCAACAACCTCGGTTGGTTTGATCTGAATCCGCCGGGCGGAATCACCCAGTACAACGGGTCGTTCCTGCTGTCGATCATGTTCACGAAGCCCACGGTCACCGGCGACGAGATTTTCACGGCCATGGTTACCGGAGCGGTCACCACCAGCGCGGGCTTCCTCAGCATCGTGTTCGATCCGTCGAGCAAGGTGTTCGACTACACGAGCGGCGGCGAGAGTGGCTCGTTCTTGCTCAGTGTGAACAACCTGAATGTTGATCCGGGCTACGGCCCCGTCATGCTCACGGGCAGCGTCAGTTCCATCACCGCGACCCCAGAACCAGGTACGACCGCGTTGTTGGCGACGGGCCTGCTCGGTTTGATCCCCGTCGTTCGCGCGCGTCGCCGAAAGACAAGCGCGTTGGCTGTCTAATCGACATCGACGTCCCAGCCTCCGATCGTCAGAACGGCCACCGCGTTTAGCGGTGGCCGTTCTTCATTGCATCACAACGCCAAACTCTGCCAGCGATCCACATGGGCAAAGAAGAAGGCGGCGTCGGACCACTTCGCCCGACGCCGCCTCTTCTGCTTGGTTCGCTAGTCTTACCGCGGTATCCGCTCCCGCCTAGTCGGCCAATCCGAGTCGCCCAGCGAGCTGCAGATCGCGCACGTTTTCTCTGATGTCGCTCGACATGTTCGCGACCTCGAAGGACGCGCCATGCTCGCGGCAAGCGGCCGCACATTGGATCAGGGAGCTCAGTGTGCTCAGATCAAACTGGTTCCAACCCTCGCAGTCGACCACGAAGTGCCGATCGCCCTCCTGCAACGCTTGACGGACCTGCGTGCGCAGATGCTTTGCGCCGTACGAGGTCTGTCGGCTTGAGATTGCGAAACGCGCGCTGGAAACGTTCATGTGGGCGGCGGATGCCATGCGAGGCTCTCCATGCGAGGACGAAGTTGCTCATCGGCTGACCGCCGGCGGTCTAGGCGATAGAGCGACGCGATGCGGTTACGCGGCCGCCCTATCGCAGTCTGCGTGCCAAAATACAGGCGTTCTCTAGTGCGCTAAGTCACAGCGCAACAAACGCTTATACACAAACGCCTGTTGTCACACTGGATCCGGGATGGACGGGTGTTGCGCCGACGCTGCAGGTCGCGGCGGTCATACACCGACCGGCTGGCACCTCAAATGGCTGAAGCTGCTGGAACGTTACATTCCAGCTGGTGAGGCGGTTCGACGCGTCGGCTCCCAGAGGTGATCCTGATGACCATACGCGACGCGCACCAAGGCGTGAACTACCGCCAAGTTTGCTGCGACCGCGAAAGTGATGATCGAGATCGGCCGAGGTATCGGTCGGGTCGCCGGCCAGAGAGCTCCCAGGAGAGCGATGCCTGCTAATCCGATTCCCGCCCCGAGCGCCGCAGCTGCCCACGGGTGAATTGGCGCTAGCAAAGCCAGACCGACGGCGCCGGGGATCGCCGATGCCGGGGCGAGCCAGCGGCAGATCTTGTGGCTCAGCAGCTTCCACGAAAAAGACCCATACCGGATCGGGTCGAGCAGGTGTCGTT
>Ga0310811_10006531_pt1 | contig 14914 bp, 11 predicted proteins | sample YCmetagenome_FD_207642 | JGI IMG/M metagenome (GOLD analysis project Ga0310811, IMG submission 207642) | Soil microbial communities from experimental microcosm in Duke University, North Carolina, United States - YC | ecosystem: Engineered > Artificial ecosystem > Soil microcosm > Unclassified ...
CGCGACCAACGGATACACGGTGGGGGGCGTTTTGGCGCGCGGCAGCGTTCCCGGTTTGGCCATCCCGGCCCTTCCTCCCCAACGAAGACCAGAGCTTTGAAGCCAGGCCTCTGAGACGCGTGCTGCCGGGTCCGGCGGCACACATAGTAGAGCGCCGGAGGCCGCCCGTCCACGTCCGCACTCGCCCGCCGGTTCGCCGCGTGAACGCCCCCGCCGCCCCGACCCGATGGGACCGGCGGGTCCTGGTCGCGGAGAACTGTTCCGGTGAGTAGCGGCCCCGCACCGGTCGCGGGGAGCGCATAGAGCGCAGCCGCGAGTAGCGCACGGGTGAGCTTGTCACTCGTTCGGTCTCACCGACGAACTTCTCCCACGCAGCACCCCATAAGCTCTCCGTGACGGAGCGATCCCATGGCGTGATGTTCGGAACTTGAGGGGTTTTCATGCGTGGTCAGCGGTTGTTGGTGTGCGCGAGCACCGGTCTCGCCGCCGTCGGGGTGTTGGCGGGGTGCGGCACGAACAGTGCGGCGGTCGCACCGCGCGCGGCGTCCTCGCCGAGCGTCTCGTGCCCCTCGGGCGGCGGCACGCTGAACTCGGCCGGCTCCACGGCCCAGGCGAACGCGATCCAGAAGTTCGCCGTCGACTTCCAGTCCGCATGTTCCGGTACGACGATCAACTACAATCCCTCGGGCTCCGGCGCCGGCCTGACCGCCTTCGAGAACAAGACGGTCGACTTCGCCGGATCCGACTACCCCCTCAACAGCAGCAACCAGGCCGGGGCGAACGGGGCCTGCGCCAACGGCGGCCCCGCCATCGACCTGCCGATGATCCCCGGCCTTATCTCCGTGATGTACAACGTCACCGGGGTCTCCAAGTCGATCAACCTGAAGGCTTCGACCATCGCGAAGATCTTCAACGGAAAGATCACCAATTGGAACAACGGGGAGATCGCCGCGGAGAACCCCGGCGTGAAGTTCCCCGACCTCACGATCAGCACCGTGCACCGTTCGGACACGTCGGGAACGTCGTTCAACTTCTCGAACTACCTGCACTCGACCGACCCGACCGACTTCCCGCAGGCGGCGAACAAGCAGTGGCCGGGCACCGGGGGCGTGGGCCAGAACGGCTCCTCCGGCGTGACGCAGGCCGTCTCGAGCACGCCCGGAACCATCGGATACGCCGAGCTCTCCTACGCGAAACTGGCCAAGCTGCAGGTCGCGAACATCGGCAATGCGCAGAACCAATACGTCCCCGTGAACGCGGCCAACGCCTCCAACTTCATCTCCCAGGCGAAGGTCGTGACCAACGGCAGCGACGTGGTGCTCAACTTCAACTACCAGTACGCCGCCCCCAACGCCTACCCCGCCGTACTGGTCACCTACGAGATCGTGTGCGGTAAGGGCAACAAGGCCGCGAAGCTCCCGCTGATCAAGTCGTTCCTGAGCTACGTCGATTCCTCCACTGCCCAGAACGGGCTGCCGGCGATCGGCTATGTCGCGCTGCCTTCCTCGATCCAGTCCCAGGTGAAGACCTCGATCAACTCGATGCAGTAATGACCGACCCAACGGCGGCCGCCCCGCAACCCGGGGGGCGGCCGCCCGACCAGCCCGACTCGGCCGCCTGGCACGAGGCGGGCGCGCATCGGCGGGCGGATCGGACCTTCGCGGGCGCCACCCGCGCTTCGGCGATCGCCGTGGTGCTGCTCATGGTGCTGATCGTGGTGTTCCTGATCAGCCAGGCGGTGCACGCGATCAGCGTGAACACGGTCAACTGGCTCACCTCGTTCGCGTGGGCGCCGGACGCCACGCCGTCGCAGTGGGGCATCGCCCTCGTGGCCTGGGGCACCCTCGTGACCTCGCTGTTCGCACTGGTCATGGGGGTGCCGGTGGCCATCGGCACGGCCCTGTTCATCACCCGGTACGCGCCGCGCAGGCTGACTCACGTCCTCGGCTACATCGTCGACCTGCTGGCCGCGGTGCCCTCGGTGGTCTACGGCCTGTGGGGCCTGCTCTTCCTCGTTCCGCACATGACCGGAGTCTCCCAGGTGGTGAGCTCCGTGCTCGGCTGGATCCCGATCTTCGCCTACAGCGGAGCGCCGAACCCGCAGTCGTGTTTCGCCGCCGGCATCGTCCTGGCCATCATGATCCTTCCGATCGTCGCGGCGATCTCGCGCGAAGTGTTCCTGCAGACTCCGCAGGAGCACATCGAGGCGGCTCAGGCGCTCGGCGCCACCAGGTGGGAGACGGTCAGGCTCGCGGTGCTGCCGTACGGGCGCTCAGGCGTGATCAGTGCGGTGGTGCTCGGGTTCGGCCGGGCCCTGGGCGAGACGATCGCCGTCGCGCTGGTGCTCGCGACGATCCCCACCTTCTTCACCCGCTTCCTCGATCCCGGCGGCAACACGATCGCCGCGAACATCGCCACCCAGTTCAAGGACGCCCTCTCGGTCGGGCGCGGCGCGCTCATCGCGTCCGGCCTCGTCCTGTTCGTCATGACCTTGATCGTGAACTACCTGGCGCGGTGGATCGTGCGCCGCTCCGCGCTCGCGGGCTCGCAGGTGAAGGTGGAGCCGACCGCCGCGACGATGTCCGCGATTTCCACCCGAACGGCGGAGCCGGATGCGGAGGCGATCGCGCGGGGCGAGCGGGGTGAACCGAGCGAGCACCCCGAGGTGAGGGACGCGCGTGCGAGGGTCCACGGCGTGGAGTTCGCCGACGTGGAGCGGGCGCGCGCCCGCCTGGCCGCCACCGGGCACGGCGCGGAGGGGATCGGCCGGATCTCGCTCGGCAGGCGCCTGCGTGCGGCCGATGCCGCGCTGTGGGTCACCCTCGCATTCGTCATCGCGCTCCTGCCGCTCGCCTCGATCCTGATCATGGTGGTGGTGCGCGGATCGAAGGTGTTCGGCATCGCGTTCCTGACCCATTCTCTGTTCGGCGTCTACCCGCTCGTTCCCGGCGGCGGTGCGTACTACGCGATCCTGGGCACGCTGGAGCAGGTCGCCCTGGCCAGCGTCCTCGCCGTCCCGCTCGGCGTGCTCACCGCGATCTATCTGGTCGAGTACAGCCGCGGCGGCGTGCTGCGCACGGCGGTGAACTTCGTCGTGGACGTGCTGACCGGCCTGCCCTCCGTCGTCTCCGGCCTGTTCATCCTCTCGCTGTGGATCCTGACGCTGCGCATCGAGCCGACCGGCTCCGGCTTCGCCGGCTCGCTCGCCCTGGCGATCCTGATGATCCCGATCGTGGTGCGCTCCACGGAGGAGATGCTTAAGCTGGTTCCGAAGAGCCTGCATGAGGCCGCGTACGCGCTCGGCGTGCCCAAGTGGCGCACCCTGGTGAAGGTCGTCGTGCCGACCGCCCTGCCGGGCATCGTCACCGGAGTCATGCTGGCCGTCGCCCGCGTCTTCGGTGAGACCGCCCCCGTCCTGCTGGTGGTCGGCTTCACCAACTCGGTCAACGACAACCCGTTCGCCGGACCGCAAGGCTCCCTTCCCGTGTTCGTCTACACCCAGGTCACCTCCGCCTATCCCGCGGCCATCGACCGTGCCTGGGCCGGGGCGCTGACCCTCATCCTCCTGATCATGATCCTCAACCTGCTGGCCCGGTTGTTCGCCTGGTGGAAGAAGCCGGGACGCTGACGACCGACCCGAGTCCGAACGCGCGACCGCGCAAGGAGCACCAGACATGTCGAAGCGGATCGACGTCTCCCGCATGAACGCGTACTACGGTGCCAAGCAGGCGGTGCAGGACATCAACTTCACGATCGAGCCGACCACCGTCACCGCGTTCATCGGACCTTCCGGCTGCGGGAAGTCCACAGTGCTCCGGACGCTCAACCGCATGCACGAGGTCATCCCCGGCGCGCGCGTCGAGGGCACGGTCCTGCTCGACGGCATCGACCTCTACGGGCCCGGCGTCGACCCGGTGGCGGTCCGCCGGACCGTCGGCATGGTCTTCCAGCATCCCAATCCCTTTCCGACCATGTCCATCTATGAGAACGTGGCCGCCGGGATGCGCCTGAACGGGATCAAGCGCAAGGGCGAAATGGACGCGCTCGTGGAGAGCGCCCTGAAGCACGCCAACCTCTGGGCCGAGGTCGCGGGCCGTCTCGGCCAGCCGGGCGGCAGCCTCTCCGGCGGTCAGCAGCAGCGCCTGTGCATCGCCCGCGCCATCGCCACCGAGCCCAAAGTGCTGCTCATGGACGAACCGTGCTCGGCCCTCGACCCGATCTCCACCCTCGCCATCGAGGACTTGATCGCCAAACTGAAAACCGAATACACGATCGTCATCGTCACCCACAACATGCAACAGGCCGCGCGGGTATCGGACCGGACGGCGTTCTTCACCATCCACGACGTCGGCCAGCCGGGCAGGCTCATCGAGATCGACAGCACCGGGAAGATCTTCAGCAACCCCGGCGAACGCGCCACCGAGGACTACATCGAAGGGCGCTTCGGATAGGCGGGCCGGGCGCGCCGGCTTCAGCCGGGCAGGTCTTCCTTGCGTTTGGCGGCCAGTTGCCCCGTCAGCAGTCCCGTGGCCTGGCCGACCTCGATCAGGTAGCCGTCGGGGTCGCGCATGTAGCAGCGGATCTCAGCGCCGCGGTCGATGGGCGCGGTGACGAACTGCGCGCCGCGCTCGCTCCACGTCCGGTAGCAGGTGTCGATGTCGGCGACCCGCAGATTCAGGAAGATGGAGGTCGTGTCGCCCGGTTCGTAGTCGACGACGGTGATCCCCGGCTTGTCGGGCGTCGGAGGGCCGCCCGGGTTCATGATGATCCACGAGTTGGCGAGCTTGACGATGCATGGGTTCTCTTCCAACACCACCATGCCGCCGAGCACCTGCGAATAGAACTCACGTGAGCGGGCTACGTTGCGCACGGTGAGGAAGAGTGTCGCGACGAGACCTTCCGTCGGTGCCGGGAGGTTGTCGTAATCGATGTTCGTTTCCTTCTCCGCCATCCCTGCGCCTTTCCCGATGAAGGTGACTCGCCGTCGGTCACGCCCGCTTATCGCAGTTCACGTTCGCCCCGCGCTGGAAGACCAGGTCCCCGCCGATCGCGCCGGCCACGGACACGGCGGCCAGCCCGGCCAGGCCGAGCCGCTGACCGAGCCGGACCTTGCCCGCGCAGCGTGCGGCGATCGAGCCCGTGTACAGCACGAGCCCCGCCGCGATGGCGCCGGCGTGGACCACGCCGATGCGCTTGTGCTCGTACGAGCGCAGCTCCACCCAGTCCGACCATCCCGCCACGGCCGTGGGGACCGCCGCCAGCACGCCGAGCACGGTCAGCGAGCGCGCGGCGTCCGGCCGGTGCGCCGCGTCCATCACGCTCGCCGCGACCCACGACCCCAGCGGCACGTGCACGAGCGCCGGGTGCAGCGGGGCACCGGACCAGGCCACACCGTGCAGGCCGCGCCGAACCCCCTCCGGAACCCGGCGCACGAACTGCTCGACCGGCTCCACCATCCGGTCCAGCGCCTGCACCTGCTCAATACGGTCGAGTAGGGCGGGCAGCGGCGCGCGTCGAAGTTCACTCATGACGGCTCGACTACCCCTCAGAATGCTAGTAAATCGGATGAATAGCCCTCTCGGGTGTCCCCGGGATTCTCGCCGCCCGACCGCGAACGTACCCCTTCCGCAGCCCGACCGGCCCGTTTGACGTAGTGAACCCCGCCAGTATCTACTGAATACCGCCAGTACTTTTCGGGTGGGCGGCTGCCGAGCCGCGGGGCAACGCCCGATCACCCCCAGAAAGGGATCTCATGTACAATCCGACCACGTCGCAGCCCGACGAGTTCGCCGGACGGCGGGTTCTGGTCACCGGCGGCTCCCGCGGAATGGGTGCGGCGATCGCCCAGCGCCTTATAGACGGCGGCGCCACCGTCGTCACCAGCGCCCGCACCGCGACCGAGGACACGCCCAAGGCCTCCACCTTCATCCCGTCCGACCTGCGTACGCAGGAGGGCGCACAGGAGTTGGCCGTCCGGGCCGTCGAGGCCCTGGGGCGCCTGGACATCCTGGTGAACAACGCCGGCGCCTCCCGCGTCTTCATGGCCGGCCCGGCCTCGATCCCGGACGCCGAGTGGCAGGACTCGCTGGACGTCAACTTCCTCTCGGCCGTACGGCTGACCAACGCCGTGCTGCCCGCGCTCAAGGACTCCGGCGCCGGAGCCGCGATCGTCAACATCAGCACTGGATTGGCCAAGGCGCCGATGCCGCCGCTGCTGCACTACGGCGCGGCCAAGGCCGCGCTCGCCGCCTACTCCAAGGGCATGGCCGCCGCGCTCGCCCCGGCGGGTATCCGCGTGAATGTGATCACCAGCGGCGCCGTCGAGACGCCCGGCGGCACGGAGGTCCTCAAGACCGTCGCCGACGCGATGGGTGCACCGCTGGAGGCCATGGCGAGTCGCATCCCGCTCGGCCGGTTCGGCGACGCCCGCGACATCGCCGAGGCGGTGGCGTTCCTCACCTCCACCCGCTCCCAGTGGATCACGGGTGCGGACCTGGACGTCGGCGGCGGCCAGTAGGCGCGCTCCCGAAGCCCGGTGCGCCGGCGACGACGCCGGCGCACCGGCGCCGGGCCTGCCCTGGCCCTGGCCCCGCAACGGCCGACACTCGGCGGGGCAGGCGCCGCAGGCTCCGGTAGGTTGGATTCCATGGCCCGCACCGCCGCAACCTCGATCCCTGTCGCCCTCGCGGCCGCGTTCACCGAACTCGGCCCGGCGTGGGGGAGGTGGATCACCGTGTGCACCCCGGCCGCGTCCGTCAGCTATATCCGGATGCGTCTGCTGCGGGTGCTCGACCGAAGCGGCGAACAGACCATGACCCAGCTCGCCTCCGCGCTCAACGTCACCCAGAGGCGGGTGACCGCACTGGTCGAGGCCCTGCTGAAGGATGGCATGATCGACCGGCGGCCCAACCCGCACGACGGGCGAAGCAGCGTCATCACGCTGACGGACACAGGGCGTGAACATCTCGAACGCACGTGGCAGCAGTTCCAGAGCGACATCTCTGCCGCGTTCACGGACCTGACCGATCAACAGCAGGAACAGTTGCTCGCCATCACGCCGGTCCTCACCGAAGCGCTGCGCCGACACACCGCTTCACGCGCGGACACCGCGTAGCCCGGAGGCATCGGCTCTCCAAGTCTCCAGAAGTCGCCACGGGCGCGCCTCGGCAGGCGGGCGAGCACCGGGTGGTCGCGTATACGGGTTTTGCGTATGCGGGTTCTGGTGTATCCGGCGGCGCGGGCTGCATCCCGAGTCGAGCAAGGACGGATCACAACCGTGCCGTTGTCAGGAGCGCTGGCGCGCTATCGGGCTCAGGCGGACCTCGCTGAACGCCTCCTGCCGCCGGACCCGATGCTGCCGGAACTGCACGCGCCGACTGGGCACAGGTGTTCGAGCTCCACGACGCGCTCATCCGGCATCTCGGCGCATGGCCGGCATCTGACGTGTGGGCGCCGGATCTGGCGGCCCGCATCCGCGCGGCACGGCTCCAGCTGACTCGGTTGTTGCTCGGCCGGCACGCCGAGAAGAACGGTGGTCTCGACGCCGTGGGGCGGGCGATGGTCGTACAACGCGTGGAGAACCTGAGCGCCGCGATCGAGATCTGCAATACCGCCCTCCTGGGCACGGAACTTCGCAAGTGGCCCGCTCGTACGCCCGATGCCGGCCGCCGGCGGGGTGGCGCCATCCGGGGCGCGGTCGCGCCACGCATTCAAGCCCAGTAACCAAGGGTCTTGTATTGCGAGACGCGTGTTGACAGCGCCGGGATTGACGCGGATGATCCCATGGCAACGTTGTCATTGGCGATGGCGTCGGCGACATTCGCCGGACCGCACTCGCATCCGATGATTGTCCGTCACACGAACTTGAGGGCGTGTTGTAGATGTCCGAGAACGACATGCCGGTCTCGCGGCGTGGTTTGCTGACCTCCGGAGCCACGCTGCTCGCGGGCTTCGGGTTGAGCGCGGCGCTGCCCGCCCCGCGCGCCTTCGCGGCCGGGCCGGCGCCCGCGACCGGCACCGCCGGCGGGGCCGCCGGGAGCGCGGTGTCCGATCTGGCGCTGTACCGGCCGGTCTCGGCGTCTTCGACCGCGTATGCGGCGACGCCCGCGGCCTTCGCGGTCGACCGGATCGCCGAAACAGGTGTCAAGGGCTCCGGCTGGCGCGCCGCGTCCGGCGATCCGCAGTGGATAGCCGTGGATCTGCAGGCCCCGTGCGTGATCGAGTCGGTCGTTCTCACGTTCGAGGCAGAGGCGAGCGACCCGGCGTTCTCCCCGGCGGGCGGCGGGAACCCGTACGCGAACACGACCGGCGACGAGATCATGTCGAGTTGCGCGGTGGCGTTCACGCTCGACACGTCCGCCGACGGCTCGACGTGGACCACGGTCTACCAGACGACCTCGGGCACCGGCGGCGTCACGACCGTGCCGCTGCCGAAGCCGGTCACCGCGCGCTGGGTGCGCATGAACGCGACGCAGAACTCGAACAGCAATCCGCTCGGACTCAACGGCTTCGAGGTCTACGGCACCTGCGGGCAGGGGCGGCCGCCGGCGCGCGGCTGGAGCAGTTGGGGCGCGAACCGGCAGCCGGCCCCGCCGCTGGCGGTGGCCGCCGACGGCACGGTGCCGATCGAGTCGGGCTGGGACCTGACGCTCGACGACTGGGCGCCGAGTTCGAGCGGTGCGACGCTCTCGAGCAGCGGCACCGACGTCAGCGACTGGCTGCCGGCCACGGTGCCGGGCACGGTGCTCGGCTCGCTGGTCGAGCAGGGCCACCTGCCCGATCCGGTGTACGGAATGAACAACCTGGCGATCCCCGAGGCGCTCTCCCGGCACGCCTGGTGGTACCGGCGCGCGTTCGAGCTGCCGTACGGACTGGCCACCGGCGCGGGCCGGCACGTCTGGCTGGAGTTCGACGGGGTCAACGACCAGGCCGACGTCTGGCTCAACGGCACCCAGGTCGGTCAGGTGGCGAACGCGTTCACCCGCGGCGTCTTCGACGTCACCGACGCCCTGAACCGAGGCGGCGACCAGGTGCTCGCCGTGCGGATCACCCCGATTCCGAAGCCCGGCAGCCCGGGAGACAAGGGCCCTGCCGGCGAGTCGTTCGTCAACTCGGACATGCTGTACCTGAACTCCCCGACCTACGTCGCGGCCTCCGGCTGGGACTGGATGCCGGCGGTCCGCGACCGCGGCGCGGGGATCTGGAACCACGTGCGGCTGCGCTCGACCGGAGACGCGGTCATCGGCGATCCGCGCGTGGACACCAAGCTGCCGAATCTGCCGAGCACAGACGTAGCCGAAGTCACGGTCACCGTGCCGGTCCGCAATGTCGGCTCCAGCAGCGTGACGGTCACGGTGACCGCGTCGTTCGACGATGTGCGGCTCACCGACACCGTCACAGTGGCCGCGGGCCAGGAGGCAGACGTCGTCTTCGCGCCCTCGGCTCACAGCGTGCTGCGGATCAGCCGGCCGAAACTCTGGTGGCCCAACGGATACGGCGATGCGAACCTGCACGACCTGACACTCACCGCCAAGATCGGCTCCGCCCTGAGCGACCGGCGCACGCTGCGCTTCGGCATCCGGCAGTTCGACTACGTGGCGAACACCCCGATCGTGATCTCCCCGGCCGGCAAGTCGCCGCTGAACTTCACCAACGACCAGGCCCCGCAGACGGTGAGTTTCGCCCGGCAGCAGGCCAGGTACGTGCGCATCCAGTGCGGCACGAGGGCCACCGGCTGGGGCGACTCGCTCTGGACCCTCTCGGTGTTCGACACCGTCGGGGCGAATCCGACCGCTGACTTGGCGCTGAACAAGACCGCGACGGCCTCCTCCGAGGACAACTCGTCCGACGGTGCGGGCAGCGCGGTCGACGGGAACCCGAACACGCGCTGGTCCTCGGCCTTTGAGGACAACCAGTGGATTCAGGTGGACCTCGGTTCGAGCCAGAGCTTCGACCAGGTCTACCTGCTCTGGGAGCAGGCGTACGCCGAGACGTTCGCCGTTCAGGTCTCCGACGACGCCTCCACGTGGACGAGCGTGGCGTCCGTCGACAACGCGACCCCGCTCGGCGATCGGGCAACGCAGACCGAGAGCTTCCCCGCGCAGAGTGCGCGCTACGTACGCATTCAGTGCGGGCAGCGGGCGACGCAGTGGGGCGACTCGATGTGGTCGTTGTCAGTGTTCGATAGCGCTGGGGCGAATCCGACCACTGACTTGGCGCTGAACAAGACCGCGACGGCCTCCTCCGAGGACAATTCGTCTGACGGTGCGGGCAACGCGGTCGACGGGAACCCGAACACGCGCTGGTCCTCGGCTTATGAGGACAACCAGTGGATTCAGGTGGATCTCGGTTCGACCCAGAGCTTCGACCAGGTCGTCATCGTCTGGGAACAGGCCTACGCGGCGACTTACACGATCCAGGTCTCGAACGACGGCTCGACGTGGACCGACGTGCTCGCGGTCGAGAACACGCCGACGCCGCTCAAGATCATCGTCAACGGTGTGCCGGTGTTCTGCCGCGGCGGAAGCTGGGGCTGGGACGAACTGCTGCGCCGGGTGCTGCCCGACCGGATGAACTCGCTGATGGCCCTGCAGCGCGACATGAACTTCACCATGGTGCGCAACTGGATCGGCACCTGCCACCGCGAGGAGTTCTTCGCCGCCGCCGACGAGAACGGCCTGCTGGTGTGGAACGAGTTCTGGGACGGCTTCTCGGAGGAGCCGCCGGACGCCGCCACCTACATCGCGGCGGCGCGTGACACAGTCCTGCGCTACCGCACGCACCCGTGCATCGTGGTGTGGTTCGGGTGCAACGAGGGCAACCCGCCCGCCGACATCGCATCCGGAGTCGCCGACATGGTGGCCGCCGAGACCGACCTGCTGTACGAGCCCGACTCCAACGCCGGCGTCATCACCGGTGATGGGCCGTACTACTGGCTCGACCCGACCGGCTACTTCACCGGCGACGCCACCGGCGGCAGCATCGGATTCCACAGCGAGATCGGCCTGCCCACGGTCCCGGTCGTCGAAAGCATGCGCAACCTGGTCGGGCCGGATCACGCCGGCTGGCCGATCGACGCACCGTGGTACATGCACGACTGGTCCAGTCAGGGAAACCAGGCCCCGCAGACCTACGAGGCTGCGATCGCGGCGCGCCTCGGCACCTCCAGCAGCCTCGAGGACTTCTGCACCAAGGCGCAGTTCGTCAACTACGAGAGCATGCGCGCGATCTTCGAGGCCTGGAACTCGAGGCTGTGGAACAACGCCACCGGCGTGCTGCTGTGGATGTCGAACCCGGCCTGGCACAGCACCGTGTGGCAGACCTATGACTACGACCTCGACGTCAACGGAAGCTACTACGGCGCGCGCAAGGGCTGCGAACCGCTGCACGTGCAGGCCAGTCTCGCCGACTGGTCGGTCGTCGCCGTCAACCACACGCCCACCGCCCGCGACGCGCTCACCGTCACCGCGCAGCTTTACCAGCTCGACGGCACGAAGCTGGGCGCAGCGACGACGCAGAAGCTCGACATCGCCGCCTCGTCCTCCACTTCCGCCTTCAAGGTCGCGTTCGGCGACTCGCTGCCCGCGCTGCACCTGCTCCGGCTCGAACTGACGGACAGCTCGGGCAACGTACTGTCGGAGAACACGTACTGGCGCTACCGCGCCGACACCGACATGCAGGCACTCAACAAGCTTGCATCCACCCATGTATCGGTGACGACCGGGAGCCGAGCCGGCAACGGCACATTCACCGCGACGCTGCGCAACACCGGCTCAACGGTCGCGGCGATGTTGCGACTGTCGCTGCGCGACCAGCGCACCGGCGACCGCGTGCTGCCCACCGAGTACAGCGACAACTACTTCTGGCTGCTGCCCGGTGAGTCGCGCGAGGTCACAATGTCCTGGCATGCCACGGGCAAGGTGACGCCGCAACTCGTCGTCGAGGGCTACAACGTGCCCACCACGAAGAACTGACCGCACCACCTGTCCGTCGAGCGCACGTAGTCCGCCCCGGTTTCTGGGAGTCCTCCCGGAGACCGGGGCGGATCGACGTTCACCCCGGCCGGGGCGGTGGCCGAGAAGATCTCTGCGGGCCGAGCGATGAATCAGGACCGTGCGCCGCGTCATATAGGTATGGTCGATCAACTGGTGGAAGCGGCGCGCTCGGGTGATCACGGCGCGTTCGAGCGGCTGGCCGAGGGGCATCGTCGTGAACTGCAGGTTCACTGCTATCGGATGCTCGGGTCGGTGGAGGACGCCGAGGATGCCGTGCAGGAAGCCTTCCTGCGGGCGTGGAGCCGCTTGGACGGCTTCGCCGGGCGGGCTCCGTTCCGGGCCTGGCTGTACAAGATCGCCACGAACACGTGCCTGGACGCGCTGCGCAGAAGGAAGGCGCGGATGTGGCCGACGGACCTGACCGACCCGGCGGATGCGGGCGACTATGAGCTGGTGAGGGCCGAACTGCCGTGGCTCTCGCCGTATCCGGACCGTCTGCTGGAGGCGGCGGGACCGCAGGAGGCGGAGCCGGAAGCGATCGTGACCGCGAAGGAGACCATCGAACTGGCGTTTCTGGCCGCCATCCAGCATCTGCCGGCTCGTCAACGGGCCGTGCTGATCCTGCGGGACGTCGTGGACTGGTCGGCCAAGGAGACGGCGGCCGCGCTGGAGATGAGTCAGCCCGCTGTCAACAGTGCATTGCAACGGGCGCACGCGAGCCTGTCCGAGCATCTGCCCTCCGGGCGGGGCGAATGGACTTCGCGCTCGGACGCGGCGGAACGGGCGCTGCTGCAGCGGCTCATCGCGGCTTGGGAGCGTTCTGACACCGCGGCGCTGGTCGAGTTGCTGCGCGCGGACGCGCGCCTGGTGATGCCGCCGGCGGCCCTGTGGTTCGCCGGCCGCGACGCCATCGAGGCCTTCTTCCGCGGCCACGTGTTCGGCGAGATGGGTGGGGGCTGGCGCCTGCTGCCCACCGCGGCCAACCGGCAGCCCGCCTTCGCGGTGTACTACCGGGGCGCGGGCGATTCGGAGCACCGGAGCTTCGGTATCGGTGTACTGAGTGTCGAGGACGGCGCGGTCGCCGAGGTGGCGCTGTTCCGGCAGCCCGAGCTCTTCACCTCCTTCGCGCTGCCTGCGGTGTTGTGATGGACGACGCGGACCGGCTTTCGTTTCTCGGCGTGCCGTGCCCGACCGGGTGCCGGGTGCGGACGGTGATCCTGCAGCCCGGCGACTCGCTCGATTTCCGGGCTGACGACTGGCTGGCCGCCCTCGTCGTGGTGGAGACGGGCGAGCTCGAGGTCGAATGCCGCAGCGGGGCGTGCGCGCGATTCGGGCCGGGAGCGGTCCTGGGATTCGAAGGGTTGGCGGTGTGCCGGCTCCACAGCACCGGGTGCAGACAACTGGTGCTCAGCGCGTTGTCGCGCGTGCCGGAGCCGCGGGCGCGACCGGCGATGATCGATTCGGACAATGACGGATAAGAGTTTTGCGGCCGACCTCGAATTCCTGCGGATGAGTGTCGGCCTCAGCCTGCGCGAGCTCAACAGGTTGACGGGAATCCCGCGCAGCACCTTGGGCGACGCCCTGGCCGGGCGCCGCGCGCCGAGGCTCGAGACGGTCCTCGCGATCGTACGCGCCTGCGAGGCCGACCCCGGCCCATGGCGGCATCGCTGGGCTCACATGAGCAGGCGGCGGCGGGATTCCGCCGTTGCACCGGGGTCTGCGGAGGTACTCACACCCGCGCAGCTCCCGCGCGACATCGCGGGTTTCGTCGGCCGCGAGCCGGAACTGGCCCGGCTCAGGCGCGCGGGCATCGCGGTGATCCACGGGCAGCCCGGCTCCGGGAAGACCGCACTCGCGGTGCACTGGGCGCATTCCGTGGCGGCGCGGTATCCGGACGGCCAGCTGTTCCTGAACCTGCGCGGCCACCACGCCACACTCGGCCCGGTGACGCCCGTCGAGGCCCTGGGCCGCATGCTCGGCTCGCTCGGCGTGTCCTTCGCGTCCCCTACCACCACCCAGGAGCCCGACGAGGCGGCGGGGCTGTGGCGTTCGACGCTGGCCGGACGCAAGGTGCTGATCGTGCTCGACGACGCGATCAGCGCCGACCAGATCCAGCCCCTGCTGCCCGGAGCCCCCGGCTGCACCCTCATCGTGACGAGCCGGCACCATCTCGCCGACCTCGTCGTGCACGACGGAGCCGAAAGCATTCCCGTGGGCGTGCTGCCGGCCGAGAGCTCCCTCTCATTGCTCGGCCACGTGGCGGGATCCGAGCGGGTCGCCGCCGAACCCGCTGCGGCCGCCGCGGTCGCGTCCGCGTGCGGACATCTGCCTCTGGCGCTGCGATTGGCGGGCACGCTGGTGGGCGGGACCGCACACCACACCTTCGCCGAGCTGGCTCGCGAGCTGCTCTCCACGGGTGATCGGCTTTCCGCGCTGGAGCGGCTGAGCCGGCCGTCTCCGGTGGAAAGGTCCTTCGAACCCTCCTATCGCAGGCTGCCTCGCGACGCCGGCCGGCTGTTCCGCAGCCTCGGGCTGCATGCGGGGCCGAGCATCAGTGTTCAGGAGGCCGCACTGCTCGGCGACCTCGATCCGAGGGCTGCACACGAGCTGCTGCGTACGCTCGCTGAGACGCATCTGATCGAGCTCGATCGGTCGGGTCGTTATCTGATCCCTGATCTGCTGCACGCCTACGCGGCGCGCCTGACGTCCCCCGAGACCTTGATGCGTTGCTAGCGGAGGCGGGGACGATCAGAACGTGACCCGCTCTGATCGCCCCCAGCCTTTGGTGTGGTGTCTTATCGTGAGGTTCCGCCGAGGGGGGCGGGGCCGGCCCATCCGGTGGTGGTGTGCCAGTCGTTGACTAGGGCGCCGTTGGTGTCGATGTATGCGACCTTGGTGCCGTCGGAGTTTGTGGTGATTCC
>Ga0310811_10006533_pt1 | contig 14912 bp, 14 predicted proteins | sample YCmetagenome_FD_207642 | JGI IMG/M metagenome (GOLD analysis project Ga0310811, IMG submission 207642) | Soil microbial communities from experimental microcosm in Duke University, North Carolina, United States - YC | ecosystem: Engineered > Artificial ecosystem > Soil microcosm > Unclassified ...
TATAAAAGGAGCCCATTTACACCCTTGAATAAAAGCTTCCCACTTTCAGTCTTCTCTCAAATAGTGTGAGATAAAGTAAGATTTAAGTGCAGGCCAATCAGGAGCCTTGAAGTAAGATTAAAACATACAGTCTCAGGTTATATACTACCTTACAGGGGTTGACTATATAACACAGTACAGCTTTCTAGTTAAAGTTTATACACTACTGGTCTCTCTCTTTTTCAGGAAGGGAGACACGATTCAGCAACACTCAGTCAGGTACACTCAGTACAGAAGAACTCCAGAAACCAAGCAGGGATAATCTAACCAAGGAACAAGAAGAGGATATTTTTAAATAAACCCTCCCAAGAACTCACATGTTATTTACCATGAAGTAGAAAAGTTGTAGACTGTGTACTTAAGGACTGGCAAGAAGTCTTATCCTGTACAATTGTGTTGTCATTATACATGCATTGTTCATAAGACCCTTAAGTAGTAGGACACTGTTAACTACATTGTCAATTATGAATAGTGTTTGAGAGATATCCACAGCAGTGTGCTCACTTTGGTAAATTGGTGAGTAGATTTTGACTTGTTTGATGCCAACAATCACATCATAGGTCCAGCCTTGTTTGTACCAATGATAGTACCATCTGAGCCTTGAAGTGTATGTCTTAAAAACATGATTGAACTTGTTGATAATATATATGCATGTGCTCCTACATTTTGCCGTCATACATCCTGAATACTAACAGGTTTCTACTTGCTGTTTGTTTAAATTGGACAGTGCATGGGACTGTGGTGGACAGGTCAACACTGAAGATCAGTATCAATGGTCCTTTAGAGTCAAATGCCCATACTTGAACCTGTCTGTTGTGTGTTCCACTTACAGTATGAGTTTCATCCCTGGTGTGGTCATATGTTAGACATATGATCTCTTTACCTGTCCCAATTCATCTTGATACTTTTGCATGGAAGTTCTTAGAGTCTTCCCCTTGCTGTTGTCAGATGCTTATAAAACCCAGCCTTGTGCCATAGCATAGTGTCTCGTGCGTTGCTTCTTACCAAATTATCCAGCATGCACAGGTCACTGTGTCTGCTGGATTTTGGATGGCTGTGGTTTGACATGGAGCTGGGAGCTGCACTTGTCATTTGAGGTCCCAGATCCTCATGCCATCTGAACTTGTACTTGGGTGAGTGTGTAAATGTCATTCTGAATGTTACACTTACTTCTGCTTGCCAACATGTTTCCATTGCAAGAGACCACCAGGCAATTGATGGCATTCTTGTGTCTGATAAGGTGCCCTTCAAGCTGATACTCTTTGCAGCTGTTGGTGGAGAGGAAAAGCATCGGTAGTTATAAACGCCAAGACTGAGTTGAACACCTTTATAAGGTGGTATACAATAAGATGACAACACCATTACCAGGCAACCCTGGAAGGGCGCTGGGATCTGATCTAGGCCTGGATTGCCATCATCCATTAAATATATTCCTGGCTCTGTTCAGTTCCAAAGTCAATCATACCTCAATTTTCTACTCCCATCACCCCTTTTCATGAATCTGAAGGTCCTCCCCAGGCTCTTCCATTACTGATATATCATATGGAGATGTTTTATCATACATTATCATTCGTCTTGTTATTTCCACAACAAGAGATGGTGTTCTCTGCCCTTCCACTGAGGGGACACAGTCCTACTCCTTCCCATGTCTTCACAATCATGTTTCATGGAATCACACCCATCCATCCTCCCACAACTACTCCCAAAGTCACCAAATTAGTCTCCTTTTTGCCAGAACAGTTCACACAGAACAGCAAGTCCGAGAAAGTGTTAATATATTCCTCCTTGCCCTCTATAGATTCCAAGGACTCCAAGATCCCAAAACCAGAGGGTAAGGCTGGCCGTCCTGGATGTGGTGGGTACAACTTGGAAAAGGCACTTAACTGGGATGCTGAGCGCTTCAAGAATCTCAAAGTGGGATTGCACTTATCAATTTTTTTAAAATATTTATATAACATTAGGAATATGTTTACTGGTCTATTGAGAAACATTGTCACATTGGTAAAAGCAAGAAATTTCAAGCTCCAACTGTTTTGTTTCAGGTTTACAAAGAGGTTTGTCTGTGGTTGCTATGGTTGCTTGATATTAACTTTTTTTCAAGGCTCTAGGCCATTTCCAGAACTGGCTGATTATCATGGGAGTTGGCCAGTCAGGGATATGATTCAGATGCAACTTAAAATACTTCTGCCAAGGTGCAACACAAAAGTTCTCATAAATTTTAATCAACTTCATCATTTCAGAAGGAGTTGGGAAGCAGTAGTTGAATGTATCAGAAGCAGTCATGATAAGAACTTATTGTCTGTTTTGTTTTGTTGGTTTTGCTTGTATGTACTCAGGAATGAATTAAGGTGACAACCAATGTTTTCACACTCAGTTACACAACCAGGTAAGTCATCCTCAGATAAGTTGTGAATTACAGAATAATTTCTTGCATCAAGATATCTCATCTAATGTCCTTCTTCTCTTCAGACGATCCAGTCTCTGAAGCTATTGGGTCACCCTCTCAATGAGCTTCCTCTGACCACAGCCCATATATACCCACCTGCAAGTAGTACATTGGCTAGTGTAGATCATGATGACTGTCATCCCTTGGCAATAACTCACATGTGCCCACCACAGCCAGTCATTTACTCCGGCAAGAAGTGTCAAATGGAGTCAGATAACCCTTGGCAGTTTGTCCATAGGGTGAGAGATGATGACAAGCAGTAGGTGAGGAATGTCCAATTCAGCTCCTTGTGTCAACTATAAAATAACAAATATTTAGCCAAATAAAGTCTTTCTCAAGGAAGTCAATCAGTCATTCAAGCTGTGTGAAGATGTGTGTGAGCTACATTTTAGCAACCATAATCTTCAACTCCGGAAATGCAATGCACAGGTGCAAGCAGTCTCACATCCCTCACATTCACACTTAACTTGTTTCAGGTCACCTTGAATGTTCACAAATCAGATATGCAGTTGAAGCATTGAGCTCATAGTCTTGCATAACAGCATCACAGAGTCCAGTGAGGGCACTGTTGTCAGGGTAAGTGTCCAGTATTGTCTCATCCAGTGAGATCCCTGCATACAGATGGTTGTTGTGGGTAAGCCATGTCAGACAAAACCATATCTTCTGTTTTTGAACTTGGAACAGTGTTGCCAGCCATTTCAGATCAAACTTCTCTGGACCAATGAATACAACACTGATGAAGCCATTAATATCCATGATAGTCCAGAGTAACACAGAGAATGTGGACATGACATTCATGTCATGTGTACAAGTATTTCCATGAAATACTTTGGGTTGTGCAGGATCTGAAGGCTGGGAGAAGCGAGTCACATGTGTGGTAATAGAATAAATCACACAAATATTTTCCTCAACCCACATCAGACTCAGGAACTCAGGAGGTAATGATCCACGATACAGATTGTTCACAAGTGCCAACTGAGACATCTTGTTGCTGCACAAGGTAGACACACAAGACTTGCAAGCAGTCATGCCCACTGCAGCTGAGACATCATATACCAAGCCTCCTGGGGCCAACATAAGCCCATCAATACATGCATTACCATAAGTGAAGTGCAATGATCCATTTCCAGCTGCCAATTCACTGCTCATTAAGTATTCTGGGACACAGAGCAGGTCAAGGTGATAAGGCTCCAAATCATCTGAAAGGGCAGCAGAAATGACATCACAGTCATAACAAGAACAGATGGTACACATGGGTGGTTGACTTTATGCAGAGCCCACAATATAAGCATTCAGACAATTGAGCACAACATTCTGGGGCACAGTAGTAAGCCACTCAGCCTCCCAGAACCTGTGATTAGTCTCTGATTCCTTGATAGCACAAGTTTAAGCTCAGCCCATCTGACAGCTCTCACTTTGCCAGTACCAGTTGTTGAATCCTGTGAAAAGTGTGTCATAACAGCACAACTAAACTCATGATCAAGAATTTGCATGAGAATGTATGCATCAGATTGGCTGGGATCAATGGAATCAGCAAACAGAAAGTGCGCAACAAAGACATCAGCCAACAATGTGGGACCTGCATGCAACAGTGACAATGCTCAGTGACAGATGTGGGTGACAAGTGTATTACAACACTTGTGATGTGACCGCAGATTGAATGCTTTGTGAAAGGGAGATGGTAGTTTATACAGAGCTGTATGTCAGATCTTGTGAGCTTCTCCAACCTGCAAGTCAGATCATCAACAGACACAGACAACCATGGAATGAAGGGAACAACAAGCATTGTGGTGAATACATCACACACAGCCACCAGTTGAGGTGGAGCGCACATCGCAATTGCTACCTGGTCACTGTGTTAAAGACCATGGCACGCAGGTGCATATAATCTCTTGGAGGGGTGAGTATGACTGACTCAGAAGGGCTTTGGCCTCAGCTCATATGCTGTGCCCCTCACCTGAGTACAGTGCCCTTAATTTCGGATAAAGTCCAATAAGGTCCTAACAAAGTCCAGAGGACTCCGGAGGCAGACAACTCTGGTGGAGTGTCCAAAGGACTTCCGGATGAGCACGGGAACCGTCTGGATGAGTGCGGGAAACTTCCGGACGAGTATTGGAAACTCGGATGGAGTTCCGTCTACTTGATAGAAAGTGTAATAATCATGTGTATCAATCCTTAGTAAAGACATAGGGTGGAAATACTGCAATGGACACAGTCCAAGGCAGGAAGAGTGGTCCGGAGTTCCAGATAGGGGTTCCAGAGTGGATGGATATAGACTACCCTTAGGTAGAGACAGAGTTGGATAAGGATTGGAAAGACTGTAAGTATTGGAAGGACAAGACTTTAACCTAAGGATACAATCCTTTAGGCTTAAGATAGAATCTGGGAATGGATGAAGTCCAGAAATGCAGAAGAGCAGAGCTCTGGCCTAGGAAATCAATCCCTGGGCCCAAAGGATAGAGAAGGGGTCCTTACAACACTAATGTGCGAGGACAAGAATGCTGCAAGACTGTAATATTCAAACTGAGGATCTATCAAGATGTACAAGAGTTTATATACTGTAGGTAGCTAACAGAATAATCAGAGGCAGTGTCCAAGGCTATGTACATTAGCGCAGTCAAAGGATAATGGATCAGTAAGTGTATCGGATAGGTAAACAACCGAGTACCGGTAATAGACATGTAGCAAAGATATCGGGTAAGTATAGAACCGGTTATCCAAAAGGTAGAGACTACCAAATAAAGGAATAGGCTGTGTTAATGCTATATGGACAGGTAATGAATAAGAAAGCTTATCATATCGGATCCGGAGCAGATAGGCATATCGGATCGGACAGATGAGCGGTAGTTGGACAAGCACGATAGTGGATGAGACTGGATATGGTTATGAATGAAGTCTAGAGGTCTAATCTAAGGATTAGTCCATATATCCAACGATAGGATAGCTCTGGAATCTGGGATATGACAGTATCCCCCCTTTACGGCCAAGCCCACGAGGCCAAAGGTTAAGGAGGTATGGACTGGAGATTGCTTCCATGGATCTGGATGATCAGGAGAGTTTCAGACATGAAGAGATGAAAGTTCTGGAGGGAAAATCTTCTCAAAGAGGTGATAATGATGTCCGGAAAAGGGTGGAAAAAGTGGAGGGTGTTTTGACAGCACGGAGGTGATGATAGGATGGATGGGAAGACAGCAAGTAAAGGAAATCAAAGGATGGACATGGAAATGTGAGGCCTTCTTTTCTGAGCTGACTGAGAGTCCTGGGGACAGAGTTTGCGCTGAGGTCCAGCCACAGGTGAGGATATCCGATGAAGGATGAGTATTTTGATGAAGATCCGGAAATTAGCCCCTAAGTCCGGACATGTCTGGACATGGTAATGCATAATAACAAGGATCATGGACGGAGTTGCTGAGTTGACCAGAGGTCATATTATGGATAGCGGAGAACTGTATAAAGTGGGGTGGATAGAAATCCAGGTGATATGAGACATGGATGAAAACGCGGAGGAAACATGGAGGTCGGAAATGCAAAGGAAGAGTCGGATGTTCGGAGGAATGGGTCGGATGGGTAGAATAATGAATCGGATATACAGAGAACAGGTTGAAATACTGAGAAATGGTCAAAAAATGCGGACAAAGAGTTGGAAACACGGAGGACTAGGTCTGGAAAGCAGAGGAAAGGTAAGACTGCAATAAGGATGTCCTTCTGGAGGTGCTTGATATCAATTAGGAAGACTACTGGAACAACTGAGTTGATAGTGTAGAGGCTTGTAAGGATGGAGCACGCTATTCCATGGACTGGAAACCGAGTAGAATCAAGGATGTATGCAAATCTATGATTTTCCGAGGGTGTTCCGGAAATGGTCCAAAGGTTCCGGAGGGTGTAATGGACTGGATATGATATGGAAGTTAATGCTGACAATGGACAGGATCCTTCTAGCTTGTAAGTTCAGCTAATAGGTGATCATGATAACTAGGGATGCGTGCAGAGTGGTGAAATCAACAAAATAACTAGGTTGGGTTTCGGACAATGGGTTTTCCACTGGAAGGAATGCACATGGATGTGTCTGGGTGTATCTCGGATAAGGATATCCGGAAATGCAGCCAAGTGCAATAGGACAATAAGGGATATGATGCAGGAAACAAAGGGTGACTATCTGGATGATGAATGCATGCATCCGGATATGTTCTGGTGATCTTTGCAAAGTGATGCACAAACTTCCCACGGTCGTCCAAAGCGGATCCAGTGGATAATATCCTATGGGACGGAGCGAGTGATTCCAGGTGGAAATGAGTCAGAAAGGTGACATGAATACTCGGGCAGAGTCCCTATCCCCCCTTTTGGGAGAAGTTTCCAAAACTTCAAGGGTAAAAAATTTGGGCATAGGGTTCCAGTAGGAGTTCAGAGGACAGAGTAGTAACGGACTGGATGATGGAGTGCAATAAGGGCAGATTGTCCAAGGAATTGGAAGTGCATCATGGAAGTGAGTTGAAATGGATATGAAAGCTATAACACAAAGTGGACGATGATGCTGAAAACTTCCAGAGGTATTTCCAGTGCTTTTCCGGATCTGAAGCGGACCTGAGAGAAGACACTATTGACATGGTAAGGAAATTCTAAGCAGGAACTGCGATAGGAGTGGAAGTGGTTATAAAAGCAACAACGCGCTATCGTGAAGCATATCCATTTGATTTGAAAGGTCCAGAGATAACAAGGTGTGGATCGGAGGTAGGAGTTGAAACCTTCATCAAGAAAGCTTCGGATCCGGAGTGTTGAGTTCCGGACATAAGGGTGAAAGTCAGATATTGTTAATGCAACATGGAAACAAGGAAAAGGACAGATAGTCGAAAAATGGAGTAAGGAATGAATTGATCGTTAAGGATCCAGATGTATCGGATCAGATTTGTACATCAGATTGGATCCATGCATCAGATGGGATCAGATGGGATCAGATGAGTGTCAGAGGACAAACAGAATAGGGAGTGAAATGATCATTAAGGATCTGGAGGTATAAACCAAAGTTGAGACAGATGAAATGGAGAAGCTGCAATGCGAAGTAGGATGTTCCAGTGATGAAAACTTCCGGAGGTCTGAAAGTGATGCCAGAGCATTTCCTGGATCTGGAGGGGATTTCCGAAAGCATGCGAGGCAATCCGGAGCTATTGCAACACATATCCATTTGATAACAAAATGGTTCAGAAGCGATGGAGAGTGGAAACCTTTTGTCAAGAAAGCTTCCAGAGTTTTGGACTTTTGAGTTCTGGAGGTATAGAATCAGGAGTAACTAGGAAGGGGTTGGAAGACTGAGTAACATGGAGGGTGCAAAATAGAGGATAAGACTGGATATGGTTATGAATGAAGTCTAGAGGTCTAATCTAAGGATTAGTCCATATATCCAATGATAGGATAGGTCTGGAATCCAGGATATGACACACTGTATAGGTGCAGAAATTCCACTGCAAGTAATGTTGTTTGAGTTCTACAGCATCCAAGTGGGACTCCAGTTGAAGACAAGAGATTATCAAGATTGTCAAGAGCCATGCTGCACAGATGTGTCTTCTGTGCAGTGGAATGCTTCATGAGAAAATCAACATAGTTTTTTTTTTCATTTGGAACTGTGTATTTGGTTCACACACTTGGTGCACAGGAGATGACAAGATGGCTCACAACAGTGCAATGAGCGGGGAATGCACGTAATCATCTGTATATGTGAGCCAACTAGGGACAACATCAGTGTGAGATGCAATACAACAAGTCGTGGTCTTGTTGACAGCAGTACCTGACCCAGACACTGTGAAATGCAAATATCTTTGGCATTGGAACACACTGCAATGAGAATAGAAAGCAGATTCAAAATGCTGCAGGGCAATCTGATGGAAGTATTGTCAATTCTGACACACAGCAGAACCATCATAGACAATGGTTGTGGTGTTGTAAAGAGGACAGCATGAGACACACACTTCATGGTGGGAGGAGAGGTAAGCATGAAGCCAGAGACAAAAATTATCAGGAGTAGCAAAGACACTAGGGTGATAATGCGGAAAGTAGAGAGCATCATAATAATTGGAGTACAATTTCACATCATGGACAACATTGTGAGGTGAGCACAGATCATAGTTAAGCACATGAGTTTTGTTAGAGGGCTGTTTCATGAGAAACATTGGATGGACAAGCTGTAGATAAGCAGAACATTAACAAGTGAAACACAGACACCACACAGACATACCTTGCTGCATAGCACAAAGAACTAATGGGTCACAGTCATACATGACCAAGTGCTAAAAAGGAACAGCAGCAGGTTCAAGTCTCCATCCAGAATGTAGCAAACAATGGCAACTGAAGCCGAAACAAGTACCTTGGAGGGACTGTGAGACATGACATGTAGTGGATGTCAGATTGTCATTTTGACAGTTCACAACTGCTGATAGGAGTGCGATACAGTGGCCGAGACCATCACAGATAGGATCTAATGATAATCTTCAGTGATTGCATGAAACAATCACAAGAGGAGGCAGGACCAATATGTACATAGATCCCATTGGACACAGGTGGAATGGATGTGTGGCAGTTGAGATCATGACTTTGACACAATCACATGTATAGAACATGCAGACAGGAACATCCATGCAATTGGACAGACAAAACTGCAGCCTGAGACAAGCATAAGTTCACATGATTGGCCAATCAATCTAGAACAAAAATTGCATTGTCACACAGGTCTCAGGCTATGGCAGGCAGAGGAGCATTTTGCTTGCTTAGTACACAAACCCATGCAGGGAGACAATGTAAGGGTGACAATGTACACAACAAGCTATTCAGAATTTTTCTGGACCATTTCTTGCATGATGAGCCCCTCAGTGGATACATATGCTGCATGTCCTTCCTTCATGGCCTCCATAACCAAGAAGTTCACCAACTTGAGTGATTCAGCATACATGCAACCCACAGTGAGGTTGTTGGCAATGAATTTGACCATGCCTACACAAGTCAATTGAGCTTACAAGGGAACAAAAAGGATGCAGGTACATACTGGCCATCATTAGGGGATTAGTGTACAGCCTATTGATAGCTACCAAAACTGAACTCAACAAAGATTTGAAAGTCTGTGAAGTGGCAGATGCTTTCACCTCAGCACTGGATTTGACGCAAAAGGTAGGTCTGAATCTCCATTATTCTAGCACTTTGTGTGACCTCCCTTGCTGCTATCCTCCTAGGCATGCTTTCTATCAATTTCTGACATTCCTCTTTGGTAATTTTCTTTCACTCCACTACAACTCTATCCCATAGTTCAAATAGCCCTTTTGGAGGATTTTGATAGGCAGCAAGTAGTCTTTTGAGTAATTCCCAGAGATGTTCAATGGGATTAAGGTCTGGAGACTGTGCTGTTCATGACAGAACATTGATATCATGGTCTTCAAACCATTTTGTAGCCAGTTTTGATGTATGCTTGGGATCATTGTCCTGCTGAAAGATGTTGTCTTCTTCATCAATATCTAACTCCATGCTTCTTAGCAGACACTCCTCTAGAATGAAGACATACTGCTTTGCATTCATCCTCCCCTCCACCTCACACAATATCTCTACTCCATTCCATCTCATACAGCCCCATACTATCAAGTTTCCTCCTCCAAACTTGACTGTACCTTTAACTTCTCTTTCTCCTACTGGATCTCCTGCTCTTTTTCATGTATATTCCTGACCATCTGACCCCAGTCTATTTACTTTAGTCTCATCTGACTAAATAACCCTCTTCCAATCCTCTACAGTCCAGTGTTAGTGCTTTAAAGCAAAGGCTAGTCTCTTCTTCCTATGAGTTGGTGACAGAAGGGGTTTTTTCTTCTTGGTTACAGCTTTTAGGTTAGCTGCCTTGAGGGTATTTCTCACTGTTTGGGTAGAGACAGTGGAGGGGATGATAGAGTTAATGATTTTGGTAGCTTGAATAGCATTTAAAGCTTCTCCAGTGAGAATACAATGAATAATAGCCTATTTGTCATGGGAGTAAGCTTGGAGGGATGACCTATATTGATATTTTCTTTATCAGGAGTAGATATCTTGATGACTCTTGCCACAGTAGCCATGCTGAGACCAGTTTTGGAAGCAATATTTCTGGTAGATAGACCAGAGGAGCTGAGAACCAGAATATTATCCTTTTGAGCAAGAAAGATGGGCTTCATGAGGATGATGATGAATTTTAGGCCTTCACCTGCACTTATATATATGTCAGATATTAAAATGAAACCATATAATTGACATGAAACCATTTTTTAAAATATTTAGTCATAGCATTTCATTTGGGTGACTAAATGTTTCTAAATTTTTATGAAGTCAAAAAGTGTCTCAATAAGTCAGCAGATCAAATAAGCTATACCTTCCCATGATCACATCTGATTGCCACACAATAGGAAGCCAAAATGAAGCTGGAAAGCAGGACTACAAAACATGTCACTACAGCTTAGTCATGTTCCCATGCCTTGACTCACACTGAAGCAAATACATGAAAATGCATAAACACTGAGACACTTTTTTGAGCTACTGTATGTGCCACATTGAATTTTCATGGAAAGAAGAAAGAGACATGATTTCAGAGGCAAGAAGGACTCAAAGAGGCATGGGTGAGTGTGAGTTCCACCTGTTTACACCATATGCTAGTGAGTGTATTCAACTAAAGATGTAGAGAGGTGAGAAAGGAACAAAAGCATACAGGAAGTAATTACAAGCAAGGAAACAAGATTGGAGGTGGGAACTGGGTCCCAATAGGGGAATAAATTGCCACACAAAAGTTTACAGATGGCTTGGACACTTATTTTCTACAGAACCCTCTACCCACTAAAGTGGGTGTTGGGGACCTGTCAATTTCGAGATCTCGAAAATTTACAACTACCTCAGTTTTCAAGTAAATGAAAATTGCTTCAGAGGAAATGTTTGTACTGTCAAAATGAGTGTTTCTCCTAAATCAGGTCTTTGTTTTTGACAGATGTAGAAATTTTGCATGAAGTAAGCAGCCTCTAAGTAAAATGCTGTCGGAAATTTCTGAGTTTCATTTTAATGCCTTATAATGCATTCTAATGCCACAATGACAACCCACCCATGGCAATGGGGGAGTAGTGTGGGCCCCATTTTGAAATGCCAACAGGTGTCAGTGGCAATGTGGCACCAATGCCAATGCCAATGTGGCACCTTGTGGCGCCAATGACCATTGTAACACAAAATTTTGTATTTTTACAATGGCATTAAAATAAACTTACAGTCTGTGGGAACCCCATTTATATACCCTGGCTGGCCATCGTCATTATCCTATCATGATCTCACCATCTATTATTATCTATTGCTTATTTTTATCTAGTAGTGTCTATGTTATCTACTATCTACAATTTACTATTATCCAATTTTCCTACTAATACACTTGTTTTATTACTTGCACTTAGGTTGATCCAAACTAGGGACTTAGACTATATACTCTATAGTCACATTAGATATGGTCCATAATCAAAACCATTAGACTATGAGGGTTTTATTATAAAGGAACCCCAACTCTATTAGAGGACCACTCTACAGCCTTAATATTAATACTTTGAAGACATACAGTCCTCAAAGGAGTCACGATGTGCTCCCCAGTAATTCCCTGTTTATCCAGCTCAATCTCAGAACATGTATCCATGCAAGCCTCCAAATTTACCTTCAGCTTCAAATTAACCAAAGTAAACTCCTTCAATGCTGTTGTCAAGTCTTTCTAGATAATCTGCTCAAGCTCATCTCATCTGGTCTTATATTATACATAGTCAAGCCTAAGTAGTAGTGCAAGCATTGCAGGTAGTATGGGTACTAGTGTTAGATACAACACATCTGGCTGCTCTGCCTCCTCAATAGCCTCTCACAGCTGCAGGTGCTGTAACAATGTTACTAACTTCATCCTTGTCAGGCTCAGATGTAAGAGGACTACTAGGTCTCGATCTCTCCCTGTTAGCCTCAGCATCAGAAACCATCTCATCCATAATGTCCTCTATAAGTGGTTCAGGCTGTGCAGTGTGCACCTTACCTTCAGTCACACCTGCTAAGGCACAATCTATAGCTGTGGTGAAATTCTCTTCATCTGACATCAAGTTAGTTGTTCTCAAGCCTCTGGAGAAGACATAATTATTCAGCTTCTTCACAATGTTGCATGTGTACTCCATAGCAGAATCCAGATAGCCTGAAAACACAATGGGTAAGATATATTATATGATAAATATAAGTATTGAATTAAGAGACACAATCACACACCTTGCCGAAGAGTTCCCAATTTCCAAAGACCATTTTCAGCAATGGATCTTTGATGAGATTTGGGAAAAGGATGGGTGGGAAAGGCTTGGGCATATGCTGGGATGTAGAGATACCAAGGAGATGCTGGATCTCAGGTACACTTGCTCAGTCATATGCTATATCAGCGAAATACTGTTCAGAGAGACCAAAGATAAGCCCAGCCTTGGAGCGCAGTTTCTTGATTTCAGATGCACAGCTACTGTTCAGTGCATCCTCAAACTAAAGTACTATCAGCAATAATCAATGAAATAAAGACATTACTTACAACATCTGCAAAGTGATTATCCGCAACCAGAGGGTGGATATGTGATGGGAGTAAACTAAATAGCTCTGCAAGCAAGGCTGACTCTGCTGAGGCCTGCATTTCATAGCATGATGGTTCATTGAGAGGTGGAGTGAATGCAGGATTGGAACACTAAAGAAGTTGCCTGTCTGGTGCAAACATTTCATAGCAGGCACCATATTTGTGACCACATAAGCAGATTTCTTCGTCAAAGGCCATGTGCTCCTCAGAGGCATTTTGACCCTTCTTCTGCTTCAGCTGGTTTGCCTTTAGAATCTTGTTCTCCTCCATCAACTCCTTATTGATGTCCTTGAGTTCTTGCAACTTGAGCTGTGTTTCTCACAACACCTGAAATAAAAGTTTGAAGATTCAGACATAAGCAACAGTGATGGAGCCTACACATACCTGTTCGAAATCAGTGAGGGATATGGTGCTTGATGGTGGCATTGTGATTGCGGAAATGACCAGAGCAGTTTGATGAAAGGAAAGGCAATGAAAAAAAAGTTGTTTGAGGCACCTGATACAAGGGATTAGGTGATGCCTCATGTTGGTAACAAGGTAATTAGGCCCTGAATAGACTAAGTCAATCAATGATAACAGGTAAAATCATGTGTGGTTCACTTACATGGCACAACTGAGAGTGTAATCATTACCTTATGTTGACACCAATGAACACATGGGCTCTTGCAGCAAGCATGAGCAGCCAGTGGCTGAGATATCCAATCCAGAAAGTGTTTCAGCATGTTTTGTAATGGTAGCCAAGAAGGTGAGCATGACTGAGAAGGAAGGATTGAGAGTTGAACAAGCAACAGGTGAGCATGACCAAGATGGTAGCCAAGAAGGTGAGTATGACCGAGGTGGAAGGATTGAGAATCGAACAAGCAAAAGGTGAGCATGATGGGGATGTAAGGATCGAGTGTTGATCAAGTGAAAGGCAAGCATGATGGGGGGGTGTTAAAGACCGTTGCATGCCGGGTGCATACAATCTCTCGGAGGGGTGAGAGTGACTGACTCAGAAGGGCTTTGGCCTCAGCTCGTACGCTGTGCCCCTCACCTGAGTACAGTGCCCTTAATTTCGGATAAAGTCCAATAAGGTCCTAACAAAGTCCAGAGGACTCCGGAGGCAGACAACTCTGGTGGAGTGTCCGAAGGACTTCCGGATGAGCGCAGGAACTGTCCGGATGAGTGCGGGAAACTTCCGGACAAGTATCGGAAACTCAGATGGAGTTCCGTCTACTTGATAGAAAGTGGAATAGCTGCGCGTATCAATCCTTAGTAAAGACATAGGGTGGATATACTGCAATGGACACAGTCCAAGGCAGGAAGAGTGGTCCGGAGTTCTGGATAGGGGTTCCGGAGCGGACGCGGACGGATATAGACTACCCTTAGGTAGAGACGGAGTTGGATAAGGATCGGAAAGAGTGTAAGGATCCGGAAATGGATAAGGTCCGGAAACGCAGAAGAGCGGAGCTCTGGCCTAGGGAATCAATCCCTAGGCCCAAAGGATAGAGAAGGGGTCCTTACAACACTAATGTGCAAGGACAAGAATGCTGCAAGACTGTAATATTCAAACTGAGGATCTATCAAGATGTACAAGAGTTTATATACTGTAGGTAGCTAACAGAATAATCAGAGGCAGTGTCCGAGGCTATGTACATTAGCACAATCAAAGGATAACGGATCAGTAAGCATATCGGATAGGTAAACAACTGAGTACCGGTAATAGACATGTAGCAAAGATATCGGGTAAGTATAGAACCGGTTATCCGAAAGGTAGAGAATACCAAATAAAGGAATAGGCTGTGTTAATGCTATATGGACAGGTAATGAGTAAGAAAAGCTTAT
>Ga0310811_10006535_pt1 | contig 14908 bp, 15 predicted proteins | sample YCmetagenome_FD_207642 | JGI IMG/M metagenome (GOLD analysis project Ga0310811, IMG submission 207642) | Soil microbial communities from experimental microcosm in Duke University, North Carolina, United States - YC | ecosystem: Engineered > Artificial ecosystem > Soil microcosm > Unclassified ...
GATGGCTGAGTCAGCTTCCATTGCATCCAGTCGTTTGATAGCGTTAAGAGCAAGAGTGGTGATATCGAGATGCTGTTCTTCAAGCTTATCCACCCTGTACTCCAGGGCGCGTTCTAACTCTGCAATCCGTTGACGCAATTCCAGAGTAATGTTCGACGTGTGAACGAGTAGATCAGCTGTGTGGATTGTGTGTCCCAGTTCGACAGCTTGAATACCAGTGATTTGTTCAATGATACGTGTCAGTCCAGAGCGAATGTGTTCAACATCGGCTGAGTCGGCCAGGAGTTGTTCGGCATCTGAACGGACACGGCTAAGCCGTTGCTGTAACGCTGATCGTTCCAGGAGCAGTTGAGTCTTCTGATCGATTATGGAGAAATCAGACACTCTGTCGTCCTTGCGCACGGCATCTTGAATCAGTGGGTGGTGTTGATAGGATTCTGGTATAGGAACTTGTTCATATGGTTCAGACATGGTGGTTAGGATCAGTCTCTTCTGATACGTAGGATGTGGATGGATGAGAAGTGAGACTTTAAGATGACATGCTCGATGGTGGTTTTGCACTCAATTCTGTGTGAGTTCCCAAACACACCCAATTCTGATAACAGTGATGGAAGCTGTCTACAGGTCGACCTCGCATCTGTGTTTGAGCAACTTTGTGGGTGGGTAGAGCCACACGAAATCTGTCCTGTCCCTTGCAGGTGCCAGATGATACAACACCAACATCTACCAACTCCTTGGTAGGAATGATGAACCAGTGATTTTCATCAGCTTCGACAATGAAGAAGTCAATTTTATCATCCACAGAGTAGGGTGAATAAACGACGCGGTTATTCACACGATGACTGTATTTCTGTGCATGTACATCCCATGATGTTCTCGTGGTCTTGCCATACGCTCGAGAAGTGTATTTCAACTGGATCGCATGCTCACCAATCCACCCATCAATTGATGAACTGAGGATGTGGTTCGGTTTGAATTGCAATCCGTGCACGACCAACTGCTGTTCAAGACGTTCTCTACTGAGGTATTCCAGCTTAGAACACTTTGACATGTGTTCAAGTGTGTTGTCTCTGGTAACAGCTGTTGATTCAGGCAATCGACGCTTGATCTCCGTCAGCCAGGAGTCTGGATCAGTGAACATTCGGTCAGTGTAGTGTGTAGATGCGTTACGGTGAGACGAATTGAACGCTACGCACACACTCTGTGTGCGTTTGCACTCCCGTGCCAATGCGCAGAAGAACTTTGTCCAAGTTGGATCTACAGCCAGTATGAGCAGATCAGGTGGGTAATCCACATTGGTTATGAACTGGTAACTGTTCGATTGGTTCTTTCGGAAGGTCTTGACTTGAATAGCACGTGATACACCATCTACTACCGTAGTCAGATCATAGAATGTGGCTAGGTGTCCATACATCTGTATGGACACCGAGAGGTGTTGTTCCAAGAACGATGCCACTCGCTTCTCTGTAGCATCACCGATTTGATGAGGAGTCAAATTGACACGTGTACTAAGGATTGGTTCTGGATCTGCAGACATGGTGAACCGTACGTAATTTAACCGGATTTGCAATACAAACGTGTTCGTTTGTATTATATAGCATATTTGAGTGGATATCATCAGCATTGTACACCATGCATATCGAGCTATGTCCCTTAAGGAGAAGCGAATGATCTGTTGATGGATTGACTGAGCTCTCCGTACCAAGGATTGCTGGTTGTGTACTGGTTCTGGAGAGGACCAAAATTGAGCGGTGGCAAGATCCCATTTTGTAGTTTAGGTTTGGACATCTCCTCTGCCACGGCTTTAGTGATCTGGTTAACCCTGTCATTGATTGAACTTGTGTAACTGTCGGTAGCTGAGCCATATTTGGCAGCCGCATCTCGAGTGTACACCGCATCTTGGAGGTCTTGAGTCTGCTGGATATCAGTGAACGTACCGAAGTAACCTTGAGACAAATCGGTAGACGGGGTTGTCGTAACGTCGAACCATCCAACACGTAGAGGCGTGATGCTAAGGTCTCCTCGGATACGATCGGGCACTGTGTTGTACCTAGGTTTGAGCTTGGCAAAGATCGTTCGGTCGTACATGTAGTTGGCTGGGTCAGATGGATCGCGTGTAGACGACTGTCTCATATCAGGTACGGGCAGGAGGTTGCTAGCGTCCAACAACTCCTGAGAGCTCGTCTGGTACTTCTTGGTGAGACTGGCCTGGAACCTGGCCGCTTCGTTCTGCCTCTTCTGTGCGAACGAACCATCGACCTCATTGATGAGGGATGAGAAGTTGTTGCCTTGTTGTTCAAACTCACTGCCCTCAGGAGCCACCACAGGTGCCACATTCCCTGCACCCATCTGGAGGTTGTTGCTGAGCTTGGCTTGGAACGAACCTGGATAACCTGTAGCTGTTCCGGTGTCCTTGGTGCTGGCGTTCCATTGACCAAAGTCCGAGTAGTTCACTGAACCGGCGGCATCGGTCATTCCACCCGTAGCCACACCGTTGTTGATCTGTTCCAGACTGTTGGGATCACCACCACTCAACCCTACGGAGGGCAGGGTCACACGGAACCCCTCCGTAGACGTGGGCATGTTAGAGGAGAGGTAGCCCATGGAGGGGTCAGTGAACCCTTTGCGTGTGTCGATAGTGTTGGTAGCGGCCAACATACCCGTGGGTGGACTGTTACCACGAATGAACCCACCAGGAGCATTGGGGTCAAACCTGAGATTGGGGTTGTTGGGATCCAGGTTGCTCACAAACGTGGGTCGTGTGTACATCGTACCGCTCAGTTCAGGGTTAAAGTAGACGTCTCCATACCCCTCGGACTGAGTGTATCCTTGTTGTGACATCTTCTTGGTGTGTGTCCTCCATGCCCAGTACAACAGCAAGGCCACCACAACAACAATGATGACCTTGTGCCATGTCTTGGCTCGTGACAGACATGAGCCTGAATCACTGTCCTCGGTCATCATTCTTTCATCGGGTGAGAAGCGTACTGCGCGGAGAGAACGGCTCATTAGAAGGGTGTCTCAAAATAGAACAGAACACGTCAGACAGTGTTTTTATTCCTGGACAATGCGACTCGTTCAGAAGAGTTCTCCAGTCTCCCTATCCTGTCCATTCTCCCCTGTCACTCTATCCCCGTCTGGAATCAGAGTGTCCAGGGTGTCCACATTATCCATGGTACCCCAGTACGTATACGAATGCTCTCCATAATGGTGATGGGGTGCCATCTTCTGGAGCTTCCGTTCCGACTCCGCCTTGTTCTCGGCTCTCAACAGTGACTGTGTTCGCTGTTCCATTTGGAACAGGTAGAGCCGGAGTGCATTCATGTGCTGGTGGAACCAGAACCAGATAGCATATGGCATCTGCTGATCACAGTAAATCACGAACAACTGGAGAACGATGTCGTCATCCATAACGTCCACATTTGACCAGTGGTACGCCCGGTCATTGGGTAGCGGTCGACCACGTGTCGCTTCCAAGCAGTGAACATGGTGATAGCGATTCCACCAGTCCATAAACAGGGATTGATAATGCCAGAGCGGACAGGCGTTCTTGTCCATTGGATAAACCGCCAGACAAACAGATAAATAGACAGACAGATAGGTTTGGGATATGAATGGTGTATACAGGATAAGCAAGACAGGATCTAATTTCACCACCCCTCCTGATTCCCGTCCTTCCCTGGTATCCTTCCTTCTCCTTACGTGCGCTTCCACACGTCATAATAGAACCGACCCACGTTCTTCCCATCGTATCCATTCGTTCCGTCTACCCATGTCCACACACCCATCTGCTCGATCTTGTGCCTCCACTCCCGTCGACCCCGGTAATGCGCGTAATAACTGGCATAGAACGACTCTGCCTCTGGAATAGCTGGCCACACACGGCAGTACAGACCATGCATGACATCCAACAACGCATGGAAGGATGCTCCCCTCCCGTTCTCGTATGGTGCATCATGTTCCCGTATGATCAACAGTCCACCCGCCTTGCACACACGTCCTATCTCACTGAGCTTCCGATCAATGTCCTTCATGTGGTGCAGACTCATCAGGCATGTAATCACATTGAACGTCCCGTTCTCAAACGGCATTGCATGTTCCTCTACCACCTGGAGATACTGGAACGCTTTCTGTGCATCATCCATCCTGACGACATCCACACCAACGCATGTCTGGTTGTTCAGCTTGAGCGACTCGGAGAGCGCTCGTGTGATGGTGCCATTCCCACACCCCACGTCCAAGAGGGTAAGGGGTGTGCTCTTCTGGTTCTTCTCAACATACTGAACGACCTGCTTAGCACGATAGCTTGCACGGCCAGGTGTAGCACCCACCTCCAGTGACTCCCGTGCTTTGGAACGCGCTGATTCGGTGGTCTGCTTCAATAGAACGTCATGGTAATAGGTGCGTAATTGAGTGTAGATAGACTCGTCCACAGAGATAGGGTCATGAGAACTATTCTGTGATGAGCAGAGTGTCCACAGCTTCTCCCACAGCTTGTCTCTCAGGTGATTGTAGCGCCTCAGCTGACTGCCAAACAGATCTTTGAGGTCAGATTGATTGGTCTTGCGTTCTGTCTCTGTCCCATGGTGTAATAACCTGTAGAACGAACTGGTGCTTCGGGAGGTGGTTGGAATAACACGGACACTGTCGTTCACACCTACACCCTCGTGTGTGAGCCGATCATATACTGACCACCAGTCCTCCAAGTCTGGCCATTCAGTGCGTTCCGATTCCCAGGGCTTCTTCAGATTGAAGTAGTGCTGGATGATGCCATCCGACACGGTCAACCCTTGCGACTTCAACAGCGCGTCCTTCCACGGTATAAAGCACCAGCCAGCGTGTAGGAACTGCCAGTCTTGGAAACAGTGGACAGGGTGATACTCCAAGAGGAAGCGAACGATGGATTGATCGTCTGGACCACTACCCCCACACCTCGGGTTGGCTTTGGTCAATCGTTCTAGGTAGTGCTTGAACAACTGAGCACCTTGGGGGATGGGTTGGAAGAAGATGGAACTGCCTGCACACACGAAACGCATGCCTGTCCACTTCACTTCTTGTGAGAAGTCAGCCGTTCCATCCAGAGCGCCACGGAGAGCACTTCGAGGGATGGTTTGAACCGTTCTACCGTTCAAACCAATATACCGAGCGTACTCGTCAGCCATAGGAGATTTCTGGCTGTCTATCCGTTCAGGGGTGATGTTCATAACGGTCTGGCTCCACGAGTTCGAGAAGACACCAGCTGGACGCTGATGGTGATCCGGATCGCACAGCTTTTCACTCACATCCGCCTTGACCAGCGTGTCGGCATCAAAGAATCCTACTCGCTTGTACTGATCAAAGCCCAGGCAGTTCCACTTGGTGTACGAATCCGCAATCCACGAGGCGTACTTGTTGTCAAAGATACCATTGATCTTGACATACGTACTAGTAATCACCGGCACTTCCACAACCGCGTCGAACTCATGACCTAGTAGGACACGAGCAGACGGACTCACGTCTTGTGTGACCATACACACTAGGTCGATCAGTTTGGAACGTTCTGGGTGGAGAGTCTCTCGAGCTGAGCGAGCAAACACACATGCTCCCGGAACATACCGATCACCCCTCATGACCAGTGTGATCAGGGCATACGGTGGACGAACGACTGGTTCGGTCATTGAATAGAACAGGATCCAAAAACACAATGTCGCTCCTTGATGATATATATGAGTCGACATTCCTACAGGTGGTCGGTGTCATCTGCATCTTTGTCATTGTAATGGCATGGATTCTTCAGCGCCGTGGGAAGCTACCAGTGAGTGAGAACCTAGCTGGAATCCATTCCGCTTCCACCACTCCTGTCCCAAGTACTGTCCCTGTGGAGACACTCGAATCTCGAGCACTGTTGAACAAGCTCAAGGATGCCGTCGTTCAGCTCGATCCGAAGCTTGCTGACCTGGAGTTTCACGAGGCGTACGACACGCGCATCGATAACAAGCAGATCGTGTACCTGTGCTTGCGTGATCCCGCTACCGGCAAGTTTTACCCATGGAACGCCTTGATTTACGTGACCCTGCACGAGATGGCGCACGCGATCAGTGAAGGGTATGATCCTCAACATACCAGCATTGAGTTCCAGAGCAACTTCTGGAGACTGCTCCGGAAGGCCGAACAAGCCGGCATTTACCAACCCAGTGACGCGTTCATTGACGAGTACTGCGCCTTACCGATTGACAAGAACGATCCAGGTATTGTCATTCGTTAGTGTGTTGTGTTAACCCAAGCCTGCCTATGCCGTACAAGGTGTCTGTGTTTGGGTAACACGAACAGATAGTGATGGTGATTGGGATGATTGTGTACACAACGAACAGACCATCACAATAGGACGTTCGCACACAGATCGTCTCTCCTGATGTCTGTACGGACAAGTAGGGATAGGACACCACCATACTCCACGTCGATACAGCTCAGATTGTGGGTAGAAGCTGGGCATGGGTGTTTTTCTTCCATGCCTATTCATCCAGCTCGTCATCCTCATCGGTGTCTGCATCTGCATCCACTCGTGGCTTCATCCCCCCTGTGCATGCATACATAGACATTGGAACGATATCGAACGGAATGTCCAGGTGATGTTCCTCGTCACTGGTATAGTATGCTTCATAGACGTCGTCGTCCATGCACTCAGACTTGGTGGAGCATTCGCTATCCGAGTCTATGTCTGACATAGTGATACACTGATACAGTGAGATAGACAACAACAACTCGAGGTATTTTACCTATCTATGTCATTCGCTCTCATAGAACATCTCCAAACCAGCCAAGAACTGCGCACCTGCCTGATCCTGTTCGGGCATCAAATCCCTCCACACCCTGTCCTTCTTCTTGTGGTTCTTGAGCAAGGCCGACTCGCGGTGCACATCCACTCCATTCTTGTTCTTGCTCCTGCACATGACCAGCCTGACGTTCACATCGCTTTTGGTGTCCCAGCGATAGAACCGAAAGAACCCCTGAAACATGGATGTGGCATGGCTACTCGGGAGCATAAACACCCAGCGATCGCGATCACCCACCTTGTCTTGCAGGTTCAATCCCTCTCCACCCACTTCTAAATTGGCTACCAATATAGAACATGTACCATTCTGGAACTCCTCAATCACCTTCTGTTGGCGAGAGAGCGACATCCGACTCGTAAGAACATGGATTGCTGGTACAAACGTGTCTTCTCGTGCTTCCTCTGGTGTCCAATGGAACTTGGCTCTCAGCTCCATGGCTATCGAGTCCAGTGCGCGGATGCTCTCCCCCATCACCACCACAGAGACGTTCGGATTCTCACGGAACACGGTGTGCACCAATCTCACCACCGTTCGCACTTTGGCGATCTGAGTCTGGTGAACCGCTCGACTCATCAAGGCCAAGCGTTCAGGGAACTTACCCGGAGTCTCGGTGGCTCGACGCCATTGTAGCATGGAACGACGGATCTCGAGTTCATCCTCTCTAGGCATGCGATAGAATCCAATCCGTACATCCATGTTGACCGGTATCTTGAGTTTGGGTGTGGAGCTTGATAGCCTTGGAGACAAGATGTGGATAAACACGCGATAAATGTACTTCAACCGGTCTCGCCTGGTGGAACGACAGACCTGTTCCACCAGTTTGGGTTGTACCAGTCTATGTTCAGGTTCAAAGATCCGACCAAGCTGAACGAGTCTCGACTGGGAGAGGTCGTTACCCTGACCGATCAGTCCCATGCTCTTGCACACCGCCTCCACATGTACGGGCTGATCGAACTGCGTCGCCGACAGGTACAAACAGCGAGATCGATGACCAGGTGTGTCCACCACCGCATTGACCAGAGCGGTTAACGCCAGTGTCCGTTCAGACTTGTTCTTGGCACGATGAGATTCGTCCAGAACGAGCAAGATACCCTGCTGGAGCAGTCCTGTCCATTTGGAGGTGGGATAAAATTGAGGGGGTGGGTGCTTGAGCTTCTGTTTGGAACGTGTGGATTTGGAGTGTGAGACTGACTGAGATTCTGATGAACCAGAGTCTGACGAACAGGAGGAACGTGACGACTCCTCTGAACTGGAATCAGAACGCTTCCTCTTCTTTGACACCACCACGGCAGGACGATCCACCCTGGTCAACAATCCATGCTTGGGCTCCTTCTGTCCTCGAACAGATCGCAAGGCCTCATATCCTAATTCCAGTTCCAATGGGAATCCACACCGTTCTGATTCCTCCTTCCAGCTAGTTACGCGGACAGGATGAACGACAACCAGTTTCAACCCCAACATCTTGGCAATCGCATACGCACATATGGTCTTGCCTGCACCAGGCTCACTGCGAATCGTGTGGATTTTGTACGTCTTCTCTAGAGCCTCCACCACACGCTTGACCATGGTGAGTTGATGCGGAGTCAGCGACACGCCATCGAGCTGAACAGGCTGACTCACTCGACTCTCGAGAGTGGCACGATCCATAGAGCCTTCATAGTATACGTCCACTACAGGCTGATTGAATGCAATGGGTTGTTTCCGTGGTTTGATGTTCACCTTTGTGCGTTCGGAGAGACAGAACGAGGGGTCGTCCTCCTCAGATGACGCACTGGTAGTATCCAAAGCCGAACCAATGTCATCTTCCACCTCATCCTCATCCTCATCCTGTTCGTTCACACAATCAGGTGATGGAGTACGTTGTGAATCAGGAACATCACGTTCTGAAATGTGTTCTATCCTTGGACAGGATCGTGGTCGAGTCATCTTGTTTTGAGGAATGACAAGGCAAATCTATTCACGAGCCATGGCTCCATCTCCATGGAGAGGGAGCCGGGGAGAGGGTGGACAAGTTCAGCGAATGCGAGCTATATGGTGTGGACGGCGTATGCAGACCAAAGTTCAATGACTCTCCTATCTGAGGTGACTGTAACCCTAACACTGGACTGGTACCACCCAAATTGACTGGTGTCAACACCAACTCCTGAGTCAAGGGTGTGGGAGTGTCGACCTGGATGTTCAGCACTCCTCCATCCTCCCCTTCCTCTCCCTCTTCTTCCTCTCTCAGCTTCAACTCATCCGTAGAATCAAACACAAACCGTTCGGCTCCCAACATGTTGATCGACTCTTCTGTACCCAGGTTGCCGTGCACATTCAACACTTGATCTGCGCTCGGGTGCCACTCAGGGTTCAGACATTGTGTTCCACACACCAAGCGATGCATGTTCACATAGTGTTTGCTAATGAGATTGTTCTGTCCGGTTTTAGCATCCACAGCGGGCATTTCGGCATCCCAGCCAATCTCACCCCGGCGGTGCAACTGACTCCACAGGAAGTCAAAGGCGCGCAGGTTGACCCCGTCCTTCAAGTTCTCTCGACCCCACACCCGCCACTTGTACTTGCCCTTGGAGTCGGTGAACCTGTAAACCAACGGCTGTGTGCCAATGGTGTCGGATCCAGAAGACTCGGCATACTCGCGACACCATGTCACATACTGTTCCACAGTCATCTTCTTCCTCTGAGCCAGCAACATAATGCGCTCCGCGTGTTCATTGACATCCAAAGACAGAGGCTCACGGGCAATAGGTATGTTCGCATATCGTTCATGATGGAAATCGGGTTGATTCAGCTTCCGTTCAATTCCATCAGGGAACGGTGGAGACCGTCTAGGTGAACGAGAGATGGTATCGATCTCCATGGAAGTGGAAGCCGACATCTTGGGCGAGAGGAAGGAGGACTGGATGGGCGTTTGAAGAGTGACCACCTCTCTCCCTATCCCTATCCCTACCTTTCCTCACTCACCCAAATGCCACTGTGCTACCTGTTTACCTCGAGCCGAACTGCACAACTGTCCCGATACGCTCTCCAACACAGCGTCCAACGACATGGTGAATACACGCTGTCTGTCAAGTGTCCAGAGTCATTGAATGACTGCACCAGCACACAGGAAGATGGTGTACACAATTCGCTCTCGGACTTTGCGGATCGTCCCCGTGTGATCAGCACTGCACACACGCACATCTACATTGTTCACCTTGTAGGGAATCGATTTGCGTTCACACTGAATGGAGAGGCGTTCCAGCCCACCGAGTTCCTCCACCACCTGAGACGCCATTCTCAGTCGATCAATCGCATTGTCTTTGCCAGTTGCCTGGCGTTTCGAGACGTCTGGACACAGATCTCAGACAAGATGGGCGCGAATGAACAGACGTTGGTGTCGGTGCTCATCGTAGCCAAACAGAATATTAGTCAACCACTGACTGACGTGAATGTGCTGACCTGGTTGTCGACGTTGAACTGGTCGCGTCATTTCCTGGGCTTGAGTCCAGGAAATGCGAATGGCGGAGTGGTGGAGCGATTCAACCTCAAGTGGAAGTGGCTCATCCTGTGAATATGGATGAATGGATGAATGGATGAATAGGTCACGGTGCACCTGAATAAATAAGATGCTATCCATTCCTCATCATGAGTGTCATTCCTCCTTTGCTTACCATACCCAATGAGCTCGTATGTTCCATTTGCCACTACCTTGATGCGGAATCAATCGTTCAGACGGCCGAGTTGCACCCTGCACTGGAATGGGTGCACCTTCACCCTCTCTCGTGGACACATACCACGGTAGACCTTCAAACATTGACTCTGACCGAGTCGTTCTTACCCTGTCTGACATCCCTGGAGTGGGGTGATTCCGTGTTGGACGGAGACAATGAAGTCGTCGACAAGATCATTGCACTCTTGAACATGAGTCTGCCTAGACTTCAACACCTTCGTTCATGGATGACGTTGTCTATAACACACAACATCTACTACCCCAGTGTGCTCACCCATCAGTTGTTCCAATCATCTGTCAACTGGTCAAACCTCCGCACCTTACACCTTGAGTATACACAAGGCGGTGATGATAGTGATGATGCGCCTTCACTGAACGAGCTGTTACCAGTGTTCCCACATCTGAACGAGCTTCAACTCCGTTGTCTACAACCCGCTACGATACGATGGAGGATCACATTGTCAGCGTTGTCTGTCTTGTGTCCACAATTACGTACCTTGGACGTGGATGTAGATCCGCGTTGTTTGTTAGGCACAGACAACCACACTACCGATTGTACGCCTATACCACTGGAGTGGACATCACTCTCTGTAGCGGACACGAATCAAGACCATACCGTCTGGGCAGATCTGTCGTGTCGCTTACCCAAGCTTCAGAAACTCCAGAGCGCACACTTCACACACCGTAATCCATCTCACATTGTTAGTGTGCATGGCTTGGATTTGTTCAGACATTTGCGCATTCTCGTGCTCACGTCGTTCGATGTCTCACCACACGAGACGCTGTATCTGCCCACCCTAGAACAGACATGCATCTGTGTATATTGGAATGAGGGCTACCCCGCACGACTTGTTCACCTCTTGAGAGGCACACCCAACCTGCAGAAGTTGTGCTTGTGGACACGTCATTCCTATTCCGACAAGATGCAATACCCCACACACCAACACCGTGTCGATTTGTGTAAGTCCATTGATGACTTACACAAGCTTCGTTCTCTACGGATCGATTCCCATTCACCAGAGTTACTCCATGTGTTGGCCGAGCAATTGACACCTCAGAACCAGATCCGGGAGTTCACTGTCGACATCTCTCGCATGTTCTGTGAGGATCTATACCATCTACTGACCAAGATGCCATCCCTCAAGCAGGTCATATTGATCACGAATGATTCTTATCCGACGTGTAGCTTCAGAGTTCAAACCAACACATGGATACCACCCCCATCCTGGTCTCCACTGTTTGACGTGGCCATCTGGTTCGACTACCATCCACAATTGTTGAATGATACAGGCACATTTCTGAATGCGTTGTATATGCTGTGGCCAGGGTTGAAGAACGCCGTGATGGGTCTACAGGGGGAGAAGACGTGCGCTCACATATGGAACAGCGAGTCGAACGAGTTCACAGTGGTGGATGAGGACGTCACGTACCATGGGAGGCTGTTCCCGAATCAGAACATGTGCAACTGTGAGTACGAGTTCTAAACCATCCAATTCTGTCCACATCCCTCACATGAATGACTCGGAGGCGGAGTTGCGCATCTTGAGACCAGCCTTGTCGGCGAGCTTCTTGATCGTAGAGGTAGACAACGCTCCGCTAGGAGCCGGGGCGGTCTTGCCATCCAGAACATCGCGATACGCTTGGAGGGCAATCTCACGCGGACACTCGATCACTTGATCACTGTCGGGTTTCATGACATAGAACACAGAATCATCCGCACCGCTCTCCTCTTCTTGAATGTTGGCCTCGATCAGCTGATCCCATCGTTCAATGGGTAACTGGTACAACCACGCCCACTGACTCGGTGTAGAGTTGTTCTTGTTGTCCTGTCTGATGATGGGGTGTCTGCAGACACGGAACGATGACGCCTTGAGATGAGACATGGAAAAACGAGAATTGGAGAGAAGGAGTATTTTACTACTCTACCCCACGATCAGCTTGATATCTCGCTTTGTTCGAACTTGACTCGTGCGCATGTGCTGTACCAGATTCATCCACTGTTCAGGAGACACTGTCACACCAACGAGAGCCAGTTCGTCCATGACCTGCTTGGCAGTGCTGTTGCGTGTGGTCAGGATGTTCACCTTTGGAGCAATGGTCTTGGTCTCGGCCTGTACGACAAGATCACCCATGCGAACAGACTCTCGGTTGGTGAGGCTTAAGAACGCACCCACAGCCTGTATCAATTGCTTCTGTTCTCGGCGTGCAACGTTGAGTTGTTGTTGCAGGTTGGTGGTGGTGGCCTTGAGCGCGCGCAGGCGAGTCATGGCGTTCAGACACTGCTGTTCAGTGTTGATGGTAGTGACGGTAGTGGAAGACATGGGAGATGCCATGCGTGTCTACTCTGTAGTGTGATGAGAGAGTTCTTTTCCTGGTTGTGTCCCAAAAAAGAGAGATTCGACTGTCCATACGTTCCATTCCAGTCCATTCAACACTGTGTGTCTGAGTATACACACGAACAATGATCATTCTAGAGTCAGTGTCAGTGGTGGCTCTCGTACTGATCACGCTGTGGATTGTCTTATGGAGTCTCTGTAGAGTGTACAAGGCAGTCAAGCTCAACATGTGGTACCGTTCAGGACATACCTACGACAACGTCGAGCATGTCCCTGCACACCTGAGCTGTGGATACAATCCCGAGCATCAAGCGGAGGGGAAGGCGTACCTGAAGCAGTGCAAGATCGTGGTTTGTGGTCTTCTTCGTGACAAGGCAGAACGCATTCGAGATGGACGTGTGAAGCAACTCGTTCATCGTATCGTCGATCAGTTCGGCACCTACAAGGTGTTGATTGTGGAGAACGATAGCACGGATGGAACACGAGACCTGTTATTGGAGTGGAGCAAGGAAGATCCAAACGTCAAGATCTTGGGGTGTGGCGGTGTCAACCTGCCCGTCTGTGAGCTGAAGCTCATGAAGACCACAGCACACTCGACGTACGCACCTCGTATCCAGAAGATGGTCAATTTAAGGAACGTATACATGGATGCGCTGTCTGAAGATCCAGATGTTCAGGATGCCGACTTTGTGGCGGTGATTGACCTGGATCTACATGTAGGGCTGTTCTTGGAAGGATTGTGGGACATGGGCTATCACTTCAAACACCACCCGGATTGGAGTGCCATCTGCGCCAACGGGCTGGAGGTTCGGCCTGGTGTGCTGAGCGACCGTCTTCGATACATGGATACGTACGCATTGCGAACGGAGGAGGTCTGGAACTACCGTAAGCGCGCACTGGACGACCTAAGTGCATTGCACTGGCCACTAAGGTGTCAGGTCTCAGCACAAAAAGTGGTCAGCGGGTTCTCTGGACTGACGTTCTACCGGTTCAAGGAGATGAAGGATCTCAAGTACAGCATGATCATGGACGGGTACAACGAGTCGGTGTGTGAACACATCAGTTTGTGTTTGCAGTTGAGAACGGTCATGATCTTGCCGTCCTTGATGATGATCATCCTGAATAACGATCTATGAGTGGAAGGGAAAAGAGGTAAGTCACTGATACTGATTCACAAGTCAAATCCGTCTGGTCAATGTCTCTACCCATTCACCCGTGTGCCACCATGATCAGGGATCACGTCGTTGCACAGTGCTTAAAGTACGAACGCAATTTCTCACTCCTCGATTACACACAACCATCCTCGAACCGTGTGTCTCTGCAGTTCAGAACTTTACCCGTCGGCTGTTACTTGGTGACCAAAATCGAGGTCGAGTATGATGGTAAGGACGGGAGCAGGGAGTCCGTGTGCTTTCGACCTGGACATGCGATTCTTTCCTGGTAAACAAGGTGACAGGAATCCACTAAGCTGTAATGTGAGTGATGTCTGTGTCTCTTCTGATCCACACAATTCAACACGATGTTTGCCTCACAGATCCAGTATCCTGACAACCACTGGTCATATTTCGGGGATGCAGTGGACACGTTCTACCATCGTACGTGGTGCCGTTCATGGCAATACGAGCAATGCCTCAGTACATGTACCGTCTGTTTGGAGAGGCGTATCCGATTCCACTATCAGCAGGGTGATGTTGACTTTGTCTGTAATGACTGCACATACAGCTCGACGTGGATGAGGTACCGATCCCTGGTCGTGAATAAATACATTCACGTGAGCTGTTTGGATTGCGTACGAGTCAACTTGGCTGTAGAACGTTCTCTCTATGAAATCGTTGATGGACATCTATTTAGGCACGGGTCATACCACCTAATCGACAGCCGACGATGGTATCGTTGCCTTCATCACGAACGAACTGGTCGAATCCTAGTACGAATGATGCTGGGTGGTGGAACGGAGCAGAGATGGAGGTGGCGTAAGCTGGTCAAGCGGGTGTGGGGTATCCACATCTTGACACGACACTTGTGTCAAGATGTAACGGGTGTGGTTAAAC
>Ga0310811_10006536_pt1 | contig 14908 bp, 16 predicted proteins | sample YCmetagenome_FD_207642 | JGI IMG/M metagenome (GOLD analysis project Ga0310811, IMG submission 207642) | Soil microbial communities from experimental microcosm in Duke University, North Carolina, United States - YC | ecosystem: Engineered > Artificial ecosystem > Soil microcosm > Unclassified ...
GGTCCGGTCACGACTTCCGACGTGATGGACTGGCTCGTCGGCTGGCCGGAGTGGAAGGCGAAGTCCGCAATCGAACAGTGACACCGAGTTTTCCCCACGGGGGCGGGCCGGTGGGTATCCGAGCGGCGGGAACGACTCCTGGGAAGATTGCGGCGCCCGCGCGCGTTCCAGAGTGCGGACGGCGTATTACTCCGGGAGTGGACTTCAGTGACGAACTCGCTGCGCGGTTCTCGACGGATCACCACGATTTGGCCGCGCAGGGTCGCGGTGCTGTCCGTGCACACCTCACCCCTGGAACAACCGGGCACGGGTGACGCCGGCGGCATGAACGTGTACATCGCGCATACCGCCGTGGAGATGGCACGGCGGGGCATCAGTGTGGAGGTGTTCACCCGGGCGACCTCCTCGGACCAGCCGCCGATCGCCGAGCTCGCGCCGGGGGTGGTGGTGCGGCACATCCCGGCCGGTCCCTTCGAACCGCTCGGGCGGGACGAACTGCCCGCGCAGCTGTGTGCGTTCACCTCGGGCGTGTTGCGGGCGGAGGCGTTCCACGAGCCCGGCTACTACGACGTGATCCACTCTCACTACTGGCTTTCGGGCCAGGTCGGCTGGCTCGCACGGGACCGGTGGGGGGTCCCGCTGGTCCACACCGCGCACACCCTGGCGAAGGTCAAGAACGCCGCGCTCGCCGAGGGGGACAAGCCGGAACCCCGGTCGCGCGTGATCGGCGAGGAGCAGGTCGTGGCCGAGGCCGACCGCCTGGTCGCCAACACCGAGGTCGAGGCGGGGCAGCTGATCGGCCTGTACGACGCCGCCCCGGGGGCCGTGCACACCGTGGCGCCCGGCGTCGATCTGGAACGCTTCACTCCGGGGTCGCGCTCGGCCGCCCGTCGCCGGCTGGGGCTGCGGCGCGACGCCGTAGTGCTCGCCTTCGCCGGGCGGATCCAGCCGTTGAAGGCGCCCGACGTCCTGCTGCACGCGGCCGCCCGGCTCCTCGAACGGCGTCCCGAACTGCGGGCGAAGCTGGTCGTGCTGGTGGTCGGCGGTCCGTCCGGGACCGGTCTGGAGCAGGGCCCGGGAATGCTGCGGGAGCTGGCCGTGTCGCTGGGGATCGAGGAGCAGACCCGGTTCCTGCCGCCGCAGCCGGGCGAGGTGCTCGCCGAGGTCTTCCGCGCGGCGGACGTGGTGGCGGTGCCCTCCTACAACGAGTCGTTCGGGTTGGTCGCGCTCGAGGCGCAGGCGTGCGGCACGCCGGTGGTCGCGGCCGAGGTGGGCGGCCTGCCCGTCGCCGTCGCGCACGACGTGTCCGGCGTGCTGGTGCCGTCGCATTCGGCCGAGGACTGGGCCACCGCGCTGGCCGCCGTGGCGCTGCGGCCGGCACGGCGGGCCGAACTCGCCGCCAACGCCGTGCGGCACGCGCGCCAGTTCTCCTGGAGCCGTACCACCGAGGCACTGCTGGCGGCCTACGCCGCCGCCTCGAACTCGTTCTCGGCACTGCGTTCGGAGGTGGCGGTATGAGCCTGGCCGAGGTTATCGAATCCACTTTGGACGATGCGGGGCTGAAGTTCGAGAAGAAGGGCGCCGGCCGCTATTTCGTGACGCTGCCCGGCACCCGGAAGCTGCAGACGAACTGCTGGCTGATCATCGGCGAGCACGCGTTCGCCGTGGAGGCGTTCGTGTGCCGCCGCCCGGACGAGGCTCACGAGCAGTTCTACCGATACCTGTTGCGTCGTAACGCAAAGCTCTACGGTGTCCATTACACAGTGGACGCTCTTGGGGATGTCTATCTGGTCGGCAGGCTTGGCCTGACCACCATCACGGAGCCCGAACTGGACAAGATTCTCGGTCAGGTGGTGGAGGCCGCCGACGGCGACTTCAACATCCTGCTGGAAATCGGCTTCGCCGGCTCGATCAGGCGGGAATGGGACTGGCGGGTTTCGCGCGGCGAATCGCTGGCCAACCTCCAGGCGTTCAAGCACCTCGTCGAGCCCGAGACGCCGCACGAACCCGGCTCGTTGACCGAACAGTGATCCCGGCCGAGCAACCTCGCCGAGCGCTCGCTCCGTGATTCGTGCGGCCGTCCGGGCTCGGGGAGGTGACGAGTGTCCGCAGGACACCCCGGACGTCACCGACCGGTGGTTCGGCAGCGAGTAATCCGCGCCTCCGTTGTCCCGGATTCTCCCGGTGCTGGTTCGCGTGGATCGTGCCCAGCGCCCGCCAAGGCGAGAAGCTCGCACCGCGGGGGTTTGGGGGGCTCGGCCCCCCAAGATGATCCGTCCCACCGCCCCCGGCGAAACCGCGCAAGCGGTGAGCACACGCCGGGAAGGCGGGACGGCCTGAGGGAGGGGGAGTCGCGAACTCAGGCCGCCCCGCTGACGCTCCCGCCGCTGTGTGGACCCGGTGGCGAGGGGGAGTGCCAACGGGGCCGGCGGGGCCGCAGCTCGGCAGGGGGGAGACGAGCTGCGGTCGTACCCCGCGATCGCTGGGGAGTGCGTGGATCCAGCTTCGCGGGACGTTGCCAACTTGTCAGATTTCCTCCAGTAATCACAAGACTACTGGTTACTCCATTCGAGTGAACTTTTCTCGCTTCACTCACTGAATGCAGCAAGTGTCACACTGACCTGGGCTTATTGGCATGGCGTTTCGCCGATGAGTGATCATGTGACTCCGGGTAACACACTGTCGGTGCGAGTTCGGGGTCCAGCCCGTGCGTCCGGCGGGCCGGGTGTTCTGGCAGGCTTGGCGCCATGGCCGAACTAGGGACCCTGGTGCTGCTCCGCCACGGGCAGAGCACCTGGAACGCGGAGAACCTGTTCACCGGCTGGGTCGACGTGCCGCTGTCGGAACAAGGGGAGGCCGAGGCACGGCGAGGAGGCGAGCTGCTCGCCGAATCCGGGCTACTGCCGGATGTCGTGCACACCTCGCTGCTGCGGCGCGCGATCTCGACCGCGAACATCGCCCTCGACGGCGCCGACCGGCACTGGATCCCGGTCCGCCGCGACTGGCGGCTCAACGAGCGCCACTACGGCGCCCTGCAGGGCAAGAACAAGAAGCAGGTGCGTGACGAGTTCGGCGACGAGCAGTTCATGCTCTGGCGCCGGTCCTACGACGTGCCGCCACCGCCGATCGAGCGCGGCAGCGAGTTCAGCCAGGACGCGGACCCGCGCTACGCCCCGCTCGGCGACGAAGCGCCGCTGACCGAGTGCCTCAAGGACGTCGTCGCGCGGCTGCTGCCGTACTGGGATTCGGCCATCGTGCCCGACCTGCGCGCGGGCCGGACGGTGCTCGTCGCCGCGCACGGCAACTCGCTTCGCGCGCTGGTCAAACATCTGGACGGCATCTCCGACGCCGACATCGCGGGCCTGAACATCCCGACCGGGATCCCGCTCCGGTACGACCTCACGGCCGACCTCACCCCGGTCAACCCCGGCGGCACCTACCTGGACCCGGCCGCGGCCGAGGAGGCCTCCGCCGCCGTCGCCGCGCAGGGCCGCTGAGCGCGCCTTCGCGAGAGAACTCACGACACGGACAAGGGGACACGGCCGCCGGAGGAGGGGACACACCCGCCGGTGTCGTGTCCCCTCCTCCGGTCGCCGTGTCCTCCCTTCCGGTCGCCGTGTCCCCTCTTCCGGCGGCCGTGTCCTCGCGTCCGGTGGCTGTGTCCCCTCCTGGCGGCGGTCCGCGTCGGCAAGGCGTGGCCCGGGCGGGCCCGGTCAGAGCAGGCCGAGTTCCCGCGCGCGGGCACCGGCCTGGAACCGCGAGGTGGCGCCGAGCGCGGTCATGAGTTCGGCGACGCGGCGCCGGTAGGTGCGCAGGCTCAGCTCCAGGGTCCTGGCGGCGGTTTCGTCCTTGAGGCCGGTGGCCAGCGCATCGAGGATCCGCGGCGCGAGCGCGCGAATCTCGCCGAACTCCGCGTCGAAGACCGACACCGGGGTGGCCCGCCGCCAGGCCGCGTTGAACAGCGACGTCACGTTCTGCACCACTTCGGGCCGCCTGATCAGGCTGAAGGTGCGGACCCCGGACGAGGCGTCCCCGGCCAGGATCACCGCCCGCCCGTCGAGGATGATCGTCTCGTTGATCTCGTCGGGCGTGATGCGGACCTGTGCGCCGAGCCGGTCCAGCTCGCGCAAGTGCGCCGCGGGCGCCGGTTCGAGGAGCGCTCCCGGCCGGTACAGCTTGCGTATCCGCCGGCCGGCCAGGTCGTGGTCGTGGAGCTGCCGACTCCGGCTGGACGCCCACGTGTTCAACGTGTTTGCGGCACAGGCGATCTCTTCGGCCATCGCGAACAGATGGGCGGACCGGGCGAACAGTTCGGCTTCACCACGCACCACCGCGACATCGCCAAGAGTGTCCATGGCGCCAGTCTGGCAGGAAACTGCCAACCCCGGACGCGGTCGCGTCGCCGGCGCGAAACTGGGGTCATGACCGAAACGATCAACGCCGCCGCCGCGGGCACGTGGACCCTCGGCGACCTCCCTGTCAACCGGCTCGGCTACGGCGCGATGCGCCTGATGACGAAGGCGGATGGCAGTCCCAGCGACCGCGACACGGCCATCGCCGTGCTGCGGCGGGCCGTCGAACTCGGTGTGAACCACATCGACACGGCGGCCTTCTACTTCCAGGCCTCCCGCTCCGCCAACGAACTGATCAACTCGGCGCTGCGCCCCTATCCCGAGGACCTGGTCATCGTCACCAAGGTCGGCCCCGGCCGCGGGCCCTCCGGCGACTGGCTGCCCCCGGCCCGCCCCGAGCAACTGCGCGGGCAGGTCGAGGAGAACCTGCGCCAGCTCGGCCGAGACCACCTCGATGTGGTCAACCTCCGTATCGGCGAGGGGCTCGAGCGGGGCAGCGGCTCCCTGTCCGACCGCTTCGGCGCGCTGGCCGAGCTCCGGGAGGCCGGCCTGATCGCGCACCTGGGCATTTCCAACGTGACGGCCGAACACCTGAAGGAGGCGCAGGCGATCGCGCCCGTGGTCTGCGTGCAGAACCAGTACGGGCTCACCGCGCGGCGTGAGGACGACGAGTTGGTCGGGTTGTGCGCCGATCAGGGCGTGGCCTTCGTGCCGTTCTTCGCCATCGCGAGCGGGACGGAGAACGCGGGCGTCACAGCGGTCGCGCGGGAACACGGCGTGTCACCGGCGCAGGTGCGGTTGGCCTGGACGCTGCACCGCGGACCGAACGTGCTCGCGATCCCCGGCACCGGGAATCCGGCGCATCTGGCCGAGAACGTGGCCGCCGCTGCCCTTCGACTGTCCGAAGAGGACATCGAGCGGCTCGGCGACGGACCCGCCACGAACGGTCACGTCCCGGCGGACTCCATATGAACAGGGCTTGAACACTGGTCGTGAAGGTGTCACGGCCGTCACGACCAGGCCGCCAGGACTAGGCCAAAACGTCACCTTCATGCTTACGATTCAGCCGTGAGCGTGCCTGCTTCACTTGGCCTGGCCGCCGGCGCTGTGCTGGTCGGCATGATCGCCGGTTTCCTCATTGCGCGATTCCGGCCCCGGCGGGCGGAGCGGCGGCCCAGCGGACCGACCGTGGCGGACCTGTTGCTCCGCCTGGTCCGGTTGTCGAACAACGGCGTGCTCGTGCTGAACCGCTTCGGAGACATGGTGTTGCACAACCGCCGTGCCGAGGTGTTGGGCCTGGTCGTCGACAACCGGGCCGACCCCCGGGCCCGCAAGGCCGCCGAGCACGTCGTGGACGCCGGCGAACCGATGGAGGTCGACCTTTCGCCGCTGGAGGCGCGCGGCCGGCAGCCCGCCGCGGTGGTCGGCGAGGTCCGTCCGCTGGGGGACGGTTTCACCGTGATCGAGGCGGTCGACCACTCCGAGGCCGCGCGCCTGGAAGCGGTGCGCCGCGACTTCGTGGCCAATGTGAGCCACGAGCTCAAGACCCCGGTCGGCGCGATCGCGCTGCTCACCGAGGCCGTGCTGGACGCCGCCGAGGACGTCGACGAGGTGCGGCGGTTCGGCACCAAGATCCTCCGCGAGTCGACCCGGCTGGGCACCCTGGTCACCGAGTTGATCTCGCTGTCCCGGTTGCAGGGCGCGGAACGGCTGCCGGACCTCACCGTGGTCGACTTGGACGCGGTGGTCCGCGAAGCCCTGAGCCGTACCAGGCTGTCGGCCGAGTCCGCCGACATCAACGTCACCACCGATCACCCCAGCGGCCTTCTGGTCGAGGGCGACCGCACCCTGCTCGTGACCGCGCTGTCCAACCTGCTGGAGAACGCGGTGGCGTATTCGCCCGCGCACAGCCCGGTGTCGATCAGCAGACGGCTCAACGACGGGATGGTCGAGGTCGCCGTGACCGACCGCGGCATCGGCATCGCCGAAGACGAGCAGAACCGGGTCTTCGAGCGTTTTTACCGCGCCGACAAGGCGCGTTCGCGCGCTACCGGTGGTACCGGTCTCGGCCTGGCCATCGTCAAGCATGTCGCCGCCAACCACGGGGGTGAGGTGAAGCTGTGGAGCCGGCAGGGGATCGGTTCGACCTTCACCCTGCGGATTCCGGCCTACGAGGCTCCCTCGCCGGGGCCGGAGTCGCGATCGGAGATGCGGCAGGACAAGACGCCCGACCGGACTGCCCGGTTCGTGGTGACCACGCAAGATCAGGGAGGAAGACCGTGACGAGGGTGCTCATCGTCGAGGACGAGGAGTCGTTCGCCGATCCGCTGGCCTTCCTGCTCCGCAAGGAGGGGTTCACGGCCGCCATCGCCGTTACCGGCCAGCAGGCGTTGGAGGAGTTCGACCGCAACGGCGCCGACATCGTGTTGCTCGACCTGATGTTGCCGGGCATGAGTGGCACCGACGTCTGCAAGCAGCTGCGCCAGCGCTCGGCCGTCCCGGTGATCATGGTGACCGCGCGGGACAGCGAGATCGACAAGGTCGTGGGCCTGGAGTTGGGCGCGGACGACTACGTGACCAAGCCCTACTCGGCGCGCGAGCTGATCGCGCGGATCCGGGCGGTGCTGCGCCGCGGCGGCGAGACCGGCTCCGACGGCGAGCTCGCGCCGCTGGTGCTGGCAGCCGGACCGGTGCGGATGGACGTCGAACGACACGTGGTGACCGTGGAAGGCGGGGAGATTTCCCTGCCGCTCAAGGAGTTCGATCTACTCGAGTACCTGCTGCGCAACGTCGGCCGGGTGCTCACCCGCGGACAGCTGATCGACCGGGTCTGGGGTGCGGACTACGTCGGCGACACCAAGACCCTGGATGTGCACGTCAAACGGCTGCGGTCCAAGATCGAGCCCGACCCCGGGTCCCCCCGCCATCTGGTCACGGTAAGAGGACTTGGTTACAAGTTCGAGACATGAGCTTCTGAGCAGGTACCGTAGGGCTTTGTGCGCCTAGGGGTACTCGACGTGGGGTCGAACACCGTCCACCTGTTGGTGGTGGACGCCCACCGTGGTGCCCACCCGACGCCGATGCACTCGGAGAAGACCGTGTTGCGGCTGGCCGAGCAGATCACCGAGGACGGGCATCTGCGCGATCAGGGCGCGGATGCCCTGGTCCGCGCGGTGGGAACGGCCCGGGCCTCGGCGGACCGGCTCGGCTGCGAGGACCTGCTGGCGTTCGCGACCTCGGCGGTCCGGGAGGCGGAGAACGCGCCGAAGGTGCTGCGCAAGGTCGCCGACGAGACCGGGGTAGACCTGCAGGTGCTCTCCGGTGTCGAGGAGGCCCGGCTGACCTTCCTCGCGGTGCGCCGGTGGTTCGGCTGGTCCGCGGGAAACCTGCTGGTGCTCGACATCGGCGGTGGTTCGCTCGAGGTGGCGATGGGCATCGACGAGGATCCGGCGCTGGCCGAGTCCCTGCCGCTGGGCGCGGGCCGGATCACCCGGACCCGTTTCACCCAGGATCCGCCGGGCCGATCGGAGCTGGTCGACACCGCCGCCTGGCTGGAGGAAAGGTTTTCCCGGCTGACCAAGGCCGTTGCGAAGCTGGGGCCGCCGGACCGGGTCGTGGCGACCTCGAAGACCTTCCGCTCGCTGGCCAGGCTGACCGGTGCGGCGCCCTCTGCCGCCGGACCGCGGGTACGTCGTACCCTGTCCGATACCGCACTGCGGCAGCTGATCGCCTTCATCTCCCGGATGACGGCGGCCGATCTGGCCGAGTTGGAAGGGGTCAGCGCGAGCCGGGCACACCAACTCGTCGGGGGCGCGCTGGTGGCGCGAGCCGCGATGCGGGCGTTGTCGCTGGAAGAACTGGAGATCTGCCCCTGGGCGCTGCGAGAGGGCGTGATCTTGCGGCGACTGGACCACTCGAACGGTTGGGGGGAGACCGCGCTGACGGACGACGGCAGTTCGTCGCGGAAACGGACCGGTGACAGCACTTCGCTGGACGACGGCGAAGGTGAACAGGCACGGTGGAAGCGATGAGTCGAGAAAGCGGACAAGACCGGTCCCAGAAGACGGTGGCCGAACTGCTCGCTCTGCACGGTGGAAGCGTCGAAGGCAGCCGCCGCCGGCGTCGCCGTGCTGCGGATGACGAGGACGAGCAGGGCGGTACCGGCGGCGAGGTCTCCTCGGGGCGGCATGGTGGCGACCACCAGGCCGTGGCCGACCGGCGTGGTGAGGCGCCGAACCCGCCTTCGGGCAGGCATGACGGCGGCGGTGGCCGCCGTGCCCTGCCGGATCTGGACTCTCCGCCGTTTCCGCGCCGGCAGCCCACCGACTCGGGTCCCCAGCCGAGCGTCGGCCAACAGGATTCCGCGGCTCTCCCGCGGCCCCCGGCCGCGGAGCCGCGTCCCCGGACTCAGCCCGATTCGGGTGCCTTCCCCCGGCCCGCTCCGGTGCCGCCCCCGGACGCCGGTGGGTACGGCAGACCGAATGGCGCGCCGCCACCGGACTCCGGAACGTTCGGCCGGCCCGCGCCGGAGCCGGGCGTTCCGCCTCGTCCGAAGGCCGGGCCTCCGCAGGAGTCCGGCACGTTCCCGCGCCCGAACGGGGCGCCGCCGCAGGAGTCGGGTGCGTTTGCGCGGCCTGGTGGTGGGCCGGTGCCGGAGCCGGGCGTTCCGCCTCGTCCGAAGCCCGGAGCTCCGCCGGAGTCGGGCACGTTCCCGCGTCCGAATGGGGCGCCGCAGGACTCCGGCGGGTTCCCACGCCCCAACGGGGCACTTGCGCCGGATTCGGCCGCTTTCCCGCGTCCGAATGGCGCGCCGCCGCAGGAGTCGGGTGCGTTTGCGCGGCCTGGTGGTGGGCCGGTGCCGGAGCCGGGCGTTCCGCCTCGTCCGAAGCCCGGTCCTCCGCCGGAGTCGGGCACGTTCCCGCGTCCGAACGGGGCGCCGCCGCAGGAGTCGGGTACGTTCGTTCGCCCGAACGGTGGACCGTCGCCGGATTCCGGGGGCTTTCCCCGACCGAATGCCGCGCCACCACCGGAATCCGGCGCCCTGCCGCCGGCCGGTGGTCCCGCCCCGGCGGTGGCACCCGGCGGGCGCCGGGCACGCCCGCAGGACCCGGTGCGCCGCCCGCCGCAGGAATCCGCAGCCCTGAGGTTGCCGGAGCCGCCGGGACCCGATGAGCCGCAGCGCCGCGGTGAGGAGACCCGCACCCAGCTGCCGCGTCATCGCGCGCCCCAGCCGCCGCAGCCGCCACCGCCCGCTTCGGCGCCGCCCGCGCACCTGGACGGCTTGGACGCCGGGGCCCGGGAAGAAGCGCCACCGGAACCGGGCGGGATGGCCAGCGGTGCCTATCCGGCACCCCCGCGCCGCCGGCTGCGCGCAGCACCGGCACGCCCGGCGCCCGAACCGCACACCGAGCAGTTCCAGCCGATCGATCAGGCCACCGAAGCCGCGTTCGAATCCGGCCTGGACGCGCCGCCCGCCCGCCCGGCCGGCTGGCGCGGCAGGCCGGACCCGCTGGCGGCCGAGGTCACCGAGGTCGGTGTCATGCCCGCGGTGCGGCCCCCCGCGCCCGACCCCGACGACGAGATGGAGGCCACCGGTTTCCATGATCCGTTCGCCGACAGCGGTGAGATGGAGGCCACGGGCTTCCATGATCCGTTCGCGGACAGCGGTGAGATGGCGGCCACCGGTTTCCACGACCCGTTCGCCGAGGACGAGGACGCCGAGTACAGCGAGTACGGCGAGGCGGCGGCCGAGCAGCCCGACGAGTACGACGAGTACGACTCGGAAGTCGAACCGGCCGAGGACGGCGAACCGTCCGCGCGCGCGGACGTCGACGAGTCGCCCGCGAAGCAGTGGCTCTCCATGGCCGTGCAGCTCACGCTCGGGGTCATCGGCGGCGCAGCCGTGTGGTTGGCGTTCAACTGGATGTGGGGCAAGCTGCCGGCCGCCGCGCTGGCCGCGGCGGTCGTGGTGATCGCCGGGCTGGTCTGGGTCGTGCGGCGGATCCGCCGCGCCGAAGACATCCAGACCACCGTGCTTGCGGTGCTGGTCGGGCTCGTGGTCACGGTCTCGCCCGCGGCGCTGTTGTTGCTGTCGCGGTAGGGATGACTGCACCGGTGACCACCATCGTGGCCGTTGGCCCGCTCGCTGGGTCCGCGGTCGGCCTGCCCGCACTGCGCGGTCCGCGCAGCCCGGCGGAGTCCGCGTGCACCGGCCACGGGCCCGGGGCGCGTTCAACCGAGCCGACACCGGGGTCGCGGTGATCCCGGTCGGCCTCTCCACCGCGTCGGTGTGGCCGCTGCGCGCCGGGGCCGGGTTCGAGCTGGCCGCCGACCTCGGCTACGACGGGGTCGAGGTGATGGTGTGGGTCGACCCGGTCAGCCAGGATGTCGCCGCGCTGCGGAAGTGGTCCCGGCGTACCGGGATGCCGGTGCTGTCGGTGCACTCGCCGTCGCTGCTGATCACCCAGCGGGTCTGGTCGCCCGACCCGGTCGTGCGGTTGCGCCGGAGTGTGGACGCGGCCGCCGAACTCGGCGCGCGCACGGTCGTGGTGCACCCGCCCTTTCGCTGGCAGCGCCGCTACGGCGACGCGTTTTTCGAACTGCTCGAAGAGCTGGAAGGCGCCAGCGGTATCGATATCGCGGTCGAAAACATGTTCAAGGTCCGGCCGCCGGGTGGCGGACGCAACTCCCGGATTTCCGCCTTCCGTCCGTCGATCGATCCGACCGATGTCGGCTATCCGCACTACACCCTCGATTTGTCGCACGCGGCCGCGGCGCAGATGGACGCGCTCGCGCTCGCGGAACGGATGGGCGCCGGGCTGACCCACCTGCATCTGGCCGACGGCACCGGCATTCCCAAGGACGAGCATCTGGTGCCCGGCCGCGGGGGCCAGCCGTGCGCCGAGTTGCTGGAGCGCCTCGGGCCGGGCGGGTTCGACGGGCAGGTCGTGCTGGAGGTGAACACGCGGCGCGCCCCGAGCGCCGCGCACCGGGTGAAGGCACTCGCCGAGGCGTTGTTGTTCGCGCGTTTCCACCTCGGGCAATAACGTTTCGGCCGCATGCTGTTCCGGCCGTTGTGTCGTGGCCGGGAACAGCACCCGAGCACTGACAACCGGACAGGATTTCGGCGTTTCCCCGGTGTTGTGCCGCGATGAATGGGCTTCCGATATGTGAACACGTAAAGTTCCCGACGTGAACCCGCTGCGCTCCTTGATCCTTGCCGCCGCCGGGAACGATGCGCTCCGCCGCGCCGTGGCCGCCACTCCGGGGACCAGAGGCATCGTCGAGCGGTTCGTCGCCGGGGAGACGGTGGCGGACGCCGTCACGGCCGCGGCCCGCCTGATCGATGACGGCCTCTACGTCACGCTCGACCACCTCGGCGAGGACACCTGGAACGTGGCACAGGCCGAGTACACCGTGCGCACGTACACGGATCTGCTCGACCGGCTCACCAGCGAGGGGCTGTCCGCGCGTTCCGAAGTGAGCGTCAAGCTGTCGGCGCTGGGCCAGTTGCTGGACGAGAAGCTCGCGCTGGACAACGCGCGGCGGATCTGCGAAGCCGCGCAGCGCGCCGGCACCACGGTGACCCTCGACATGGAAGATCACCGGACCACCGATTCGACCCTGCGGGTTCTGGCCGAGTTGCGCCGCACCTGGCCCTGGGTCGGCGCGGTGCTGCAGTCCTATCTCAGGCGCACCGAAGCCGACGCGGCCGCGCTCGCCGACGGCGATTCCCGTGTCCGTCTCTGCAAGGGGGCCTACGCCGAGCCCGAGGAGTTCGCCTTCCGGTCCGCGCACGAAGTGGATCTCAGTTACGTCCGGTGCGCCAACCGCCTGCTGGCCGGCGACGGCTACCCTATGTTCGCCACGCATGACCCTCGGCTTATTTCCGTTCTTGGTGAGCGGACTCGCTGGTACGGTCGCAAACAGGGTGGCTACGAGTTCCAGATGTTGTTCGGCGTGCGACCTGCCGAGCAGCGGAGACTGGCGGCTGAGGGGGAGACGGTGCGCGTGTACGTGCCCTTCGGCGAGCACTGGTACGGCTACCTTGTTCGGCGCCTCGCCGAGCGGCCGGCGAACCTCGCCTTCTTTCTTCGTGCGCTGGCCAGCCGTTCGTGAGCGCACTGGAGATCCCCGACCCCGCGGACTTCGCGTTCGCCTGTGCGGTGCGCTCGCTCGGGGACGGCACGCTGACCGCCGATCTGCGGCCGGAATGGTCCATCGGCGGTCACCCGCACGGCGGCTTCCTCATCGCGCTGCTGGCGAAGGCCGGCCTGACCGTGCTCACCGAGCGCGGCGAGCCGTCGGTCGATCCGCTGGCGGTCAGTGCCCAGTTCCTGCGGGCCCCGGCGATCGGCCCGGTCCTGTTGCGCACCGACCTGCGCAAGGTGGGCCGGCAGGCGACGGTCGTCTCGGTCCGGCTGGAGCAGCGGGGTCGCAGCTGTGTGGAGGCCAGTGTCACGGCGGGGCGCCTGCCCGGCCGTCGTCCCGAGTGGGCGGATCTGCCGTCGATGCCGGCCGAGCCGCCGCCCCGCTCGATCCCGGTGGGCGGGGAAACCGCCGAGGGCACGTTCCATCTGGCCAAGGGCTGTGACGTCCGGCTCGATCCGGCGACCGCCGGGTACCTGAGCGGGCGAATCGGCGATCCACCCCGGATGCGGCTGTGGGTCAAGCCGCGGCGCAGCGTGCCGGACCCCTACTTCGCTCTGCTGGCCGGGGACATCAATCCACCGGTGGTGTTCAACCTCGGCCGGTCCGGCTGGAGCCCGACCGTTCAGCTCACCGCCCTGGTGCGTGCTCGCCCCGCGCCCGGCTGGTTGCGCGTGTACGTCGACTGCCGGTCGGTCCAGGAGGCCTGGTTCGATTCCGACGCGACCGTCATCGACTCCACCGGCCGCCTGGTGTGCCAGGCCCGCCAGCTCGCACTGGCGCCGGCCTCGGCGTGACCGCCACCGGCTCTACGGGGCCGGTCGTGACCCGGTGGCTAGTCTGGCGGGCATGAGCACTATCGCGGTTGTGGGCGCGGGCAAGATCGGTGAGTCGCTGCTTTCGGGGCTGCTGCACGGCGGCCGGAGCGTGGACGAACTGCTGTTCACCGAGCGGCATCCCGAACGGGCCGCCGAGCTGACCGCGCGGTACGGCATCGCCGCGGTCGAGGTCGGCGAGGCCGCCAAGCGAGCCGATGTGCTGGTCATCGCGGTCAAACCGCAGGACATCGACCCGGTCCTGGACGAGCTGGCGCCGCTGGCCGGACCGGATTCGCTGGTGGTGTCGCTGTGCGCGGGCCTGCCGACCTCGCTGTACGAGCGCCGCCTCACGGCCGGGGTGCCGGTGGTGCGGGTGATGCCGAACACGCCGATGGTGGTCGGCGAGGCGATGAGCGCGATCTCCGCCGGCAGTCACGCGACCGCCGAGCATCTGGCCCTGGTCACCGAGCTGCTCTCCTGCGTCGGGCAGGTCATCGAGGTGCCGGAAAAGCAGCAGGACGCGGTGACGGCGCTGTCCGGCTCGGGCCCCGCCTATTTCTTCTACCTGGTCGAAGCCATGATCGACGCCGGAATTCTGCTCGGGCTGCCGCGCGCGGTGGCGGAGAAGCTGATCATCCAGTCGGCGGTCGGCGCGGCCAAGATGCTGGACGAGACCGGTGAGCACCCGGTGATCCTGCGGGAGGCGGTCACCTCCCCGGCGGGCACCACCATCAACGCCATCCGCGAGCTGGAGAAACACGGTGTCCGCGCGGCGCTGCTGGCCGCGATCGAGGCCGCCCGGGACCGCTCCGCCGAGCTGGGTCGGGTGCACGAATAACCCTTTGGTTGCGCTCTGGCTGGGCACTTCGGTGGAAAGTGCCCAGCGTGCGTCGCACTGGTCCCACGCGCCCCGCTACCCTCAGGGGTAAAGCACGTGCGTGTCGGACCGTTGGGTGGGGAAGCCGAGCGGCCTCGGCACGCGTCGAAGGGCACGGTGACCTATGCCGTCGAACAAGAAGGACGTGCCCGAGCTCGGGCAGGTTCAGTTCCTGACCGTCGCCGAGGTGGCCTCGCTGATGCGAGTCTCCAAGATGACGGTCTACCGCTTGGTGCACTCGGGTGAGTTGCCGGCCGTCCGGGTCGGCAAGTCGTTCAGGGTGCCGGAAAAGGCGGTCCACACCTACCTCGAAGGCGCGTATTTCGACGTGGGGTAACCTGAGTGGCCGACTGAGAGCGTCTGACGACCGTGACGTGCCTGGCCAAGGTGAGTGGTCGAACGCGCTGGCGAAGGTACCCGATCGCGGGAGCAGGGCACCGCTGAACCGAACACGTGACGCGGGCACTGTGCAGAGCCTGGCCACGCGAGCGGGTGGGCGTGTTTCGGGCAAGCACGAAGAGTCAAGGAACTGAAGGAGCAGCCTGTGGGCTCGGTGATCAAGAAGCGCCGCAAGCGCATGTCCAAGAAGAAGCACCGCAAGCTGCTGCGTCGCACGCGCATGCAGCGTCGGAAGCAGGGCAAGTAACGCTGAGGCGAACGGCTTGTTGCGCGACCCGTCCGGGCTTACCCGGGCGGGTCGCATCCGTTGGGGT